>Ga0105154_1000262_pt1 | contig 23705 bp, 25 predicted proteins | sample SSWtaG_FD_89672 | JGI IMG/M metagenome (GOLD analysis project Ga0105154, IMG submission 89672) | Hot spring microbial communities from Sandy's Spring West, USA to study Microbial Dark Matter (Phase II) - SSWsed_matched | ecosystem: Environmental > Aquatic > Thermal springs > Hot (42-90C) >... | reverse complement strand
TCTTGTACATCCGGGTTCCTACGTCGATCACGTGCAGTCGCGGGTTCAGCCTCTGCACCTCGTTCAGCAGGTCCAGGCGTCCACTCCCGCTAATCCCTGTCACAAACGCAATCAGCTTCACCATAACGCACACGCTTCGCAGGTCACGCAGAAAACCTTTTCTAAACCCCGGCAGTCTACTTGAGAGTATGGCGAGGGGCAAGAAGAGCAAGGAGAGGGAGAGAAGACCAACCGCGCTGCCGGCAGCAGGGCTGCTCACATTCTACGAGGAGGACATAGGGGGTATCAGATTGAGACCTGAGGTAGTCGTGCTGAGCGCTTTCCTTCTATCCCTCCTGGTAGTGCTTGCACACTTAGGGCTTTTCACTCCGCGCTGACCCCACGCTCCTCAACTCCCTGCTGAATACTCTCTACGATGCTCTTAATAGCGGAGTACACGTCCTCGGCCTCCTCCGTTATCGTCCCTGTGACTATGACGTCTGCGCCCGCCTTTGCTAGTACCCTAGCTGTGGAGGGCTTACGTATACCGCCACCCACGATCACCGGAAGAGATACTACTTTCTTCACAGCGCGAACCACGCTGGGGGGTACGGGCTTCCCGCCGGAGCCTCCTTCCAGATACACAAACTCGAAGCCCATGTACTCTGCAGCTAAAGCATAGGCTGCGGCTATCTCCGGCTTTGCGAGAGGTAGAGGGCGGGTATAGCTGACTATGGACACCGCGCCGCCCCATCCGACGATTATATACCCAAGCGATATCGCCTCGAGACCATAGCGCTTGACTATTGGTGCTCCCTGCATCTGCGCTCCTGTGATGAAGTAGGGGTTCTGCGAGTTTAGAACGGACAAGAACCAGACTGCATCGGCGTAGCGGCTCAGCGCAGTGGGGGACCCTGGAAAGAGGATGACGGGTATGGGCACACGCTTCTTAACGGCGAGGACGATCTCGTCCGTCATGCCCTCGGAGACGCCTATGCTGCCTCCGACCATGATCGCGGACGTGCCCGCCTGGTAAGCCTTGCTCGCCACCTCAGCTGCCTCCTCTGGTCCAACGCGGTCAGGGTCTAGCAGAGTCATGTGTATTGTTTTCTTGGCCTGGATCTCCCTGAGGATATACTCCTTAACTCTGCCCATCCTCTTCTCCGCCCTCGACATGGGCATTCACCATCGCCTGAGTCAGTTTACCTTCTTCGTAGTCGTCCAGAAACCTGCTGAAGTAATCCACCGGGGAAAGGTAGGGGTTGTACTCGTAAACCCCCATCAAGCGGCAGTTGGAGCAGACAACCCTCACCATCTTCTCTCTCCCTCTAGTGATGGATACCGAGACTGCTGTAGCGCCGCACGAAGGGCACTCGAATATTGTGGGGAGCTTTCGCTTGGGAACTACACGCACGCGCGCACGTTTCCGCCTCCTCCTCCCCATGATCACTCGCTGATGCTGTGACCCTGCGCCCCTATATATTTGCGCGCCGGAAGCTCGGCCGCAACCGCTAGAGCACCTCCACCCTGTGGATAAGCAGCAGTTTGTTCACAGCGCCCACTAGCAACCCCTCGAGACGCAAATCCGCTCCGCGGAGCTCGCTGGCAATGTAGTCCGATATTTTTTCTATAGCCTCGCTGCTCATCTCGCAAAGATCGCTCTCTTCAACTCCATACAACTCGCGCAGAACACTAGGGCTGTTCGACAAGGCCTGAACGCTCGCTGTTCCATCGTCTACGAGTGCTAGGATGTGGAAGAGGGGTTCCCCATCCAAGCACCTGCTTCTCAGCTTTAGAGAAACCAGAGTGGCTCTGAGAGCTACAGGGCCTACCGCTGTGAGCAATGGCTTCTCGGCGTAACGAAGCTCAGGCGTGTACGCCTGCTCTTCCAAAGGGAGAAACTGCAGGAAGTGTGATGCGACCAAGCCTGTCTTCCCGCGGGCAACACCCCACAGCTCGACGACTCTGCCAAGGTATCTCTTCGCAGTAGGCAGATGAGCGTCAAAGAACATCGCTAAGTCTACCAGCTGCCCGCTCTCGGTTATCAAGAAGAGCCTCCCACCGAGCTTCCCAAAGAGTATGTAGCCAGCAACCCGCCCTTTGGTGACGAATTCCTGGAGCGCGCTGGGGGGGCACCCGCTGGTAGGCTCCTTTAACACCTCCAGGAAGCACTCCTTCCCACACTTTAAAACCCTGAGCCCTTTAAAGCGCTCCTCCGAGAAGTTGGATAGAACGAACTTGCCCCCCGGTATATCCTCGTCAGGCGGGAGAACCAGGCACACCGGGTTACAGCCCCTGTCGAGGCAAAAGAGAACAGTCCTCTCGACCTCCCTGAAGACCTTCTTGACCTCCAGGATCTCCGTCCTCGCCTTGAAACGAGAGAGTAGATCGATTATCGAGGGTAGGCTTGAGGGCCCTCTAACCTCCAACGACGAGCCCCGTCCGAGAACAACTTCAAGCCTGCCTCTCCTCTGCACCACGGACGCCCTCCTGAGTAACACCCGCGCCCCAACGCTCACGCTAGCTGCAGCTCTCGCTACATCATCCCATGCCATTACTCGGATAGAGTCTTCGCCGTCCGTGAAGAGAAAGCGGAGGTACGGTTTACCTTCTCTAGTCGAACCCAGGGATGATCTTTCAATCACGTAGCCCTCCAGGTCTACACCCCTGAAGCCTGCTGCCAGGTCCCTGACCCTCAGGGTTGTCAACGAGCGGGGTACCTTCTCGCGGTGCACAGCTACGCCGAGTTCCTTAGCAACTAGAAGCAGCGCGGCATCCCTCCTGATCACCCCCCCGAACTCCTGCACCTTCTCCTCGATAAGCCTCTCCAACTCCTGCCTCGTCATGCTGGGGTGCTTACGCAGTATCTCCGAGACTAGCTCTTCGAGATACTCTTCCTCCATGACGCTCACCGCGCGCTAAAGTCCCAGGACCTGAGAAGCTCCTCGAGGAACTTCTCCCGAGACCAGGACAGCTCCTCCAGCTCCGCGCTCTCCTTCAGCGCTAGGTCCACCGCAAGCATGTGGTAGCACCTGTCTTTGACGCCTCTGAGGACGACTGAGAAGAGGAAATCCGGGCAGGAGCAGTAGAGACCTGGGATCACTACGTAGTAGCGCTTCCTATCCGCGCTCAGCACTGCGTAAACGTAGGCACTCTTGTTGCCCCCGCACTTCACGCATACCCTCTTCACCCTCCCAGCAGCCAGGGCTTTTCTCGCTCGAAGCAAGTCGCTCATCGCAGGTCACGCGCGTTAGGGAATAAGCCTGAACCTATCCCGCGGGAAGAGAACCACCTCCCTTATGTTAGGCAGCCCTAGCAGCGTCATAAGCAGTCTGTCGAGACCTAGACCAAAGCCGCCGTGAGGGGGCATCCCGTACTTGAAGGCCTCCAGGTAGAAGGCGAATTCCTCTGCATTGAGGCCCTTCTCCCTCATATTGTTCAGCAGCTCCCCGTAGCGGTGCTCCCTCTGCCCACCCGACGCGACCTCTACACCCCGTATGTCCAAGTCGAACGACCTGCTGAAACCTCCTTCCGACTTCATTATATAGAAGGGCTTCGCCTCCCATGGGTAATCGGTTATAAAGTACGCGTAGACCCCCTGCTTCTCCATGTAGTCCCCGAGGGTCTTCTCAGCCTGCGTGTCAAGGTCTTCACCCATCCTCACGTCGACCCCCAGCCCTCTGAGCATCTCCACAACCTCGCGGTAGGTGTACCTGGGTATCTTCTCGATGGGGGGTAGCAGGTTGAAGCCCTGCTCCCTCAGGGTACTGCCCAGCTCCTCGTCGATCCTCCTTGTGACGTACTTAATGTAGTCGTCTAATACGTCCATCACGTCCTCGGGCCCGTTGATGAACCCCATCTCCACGTCCAACCCCCAGCTCTCGTTCAGGTGCCTGACCGTGCTGAACTTCTCAGCCCTAAAATAGGGAGTTATCTCGAAGACCTTAGGCACGCCGCACATCAGCATCTGCTTGTAGAGCTGCGGGCTCTGCGAGAGGTAGGCCTTCCTCTCGAAGTACTCAACTACGAATAGCGTTGCACCCCCTTCAGCCCCTGCCCCGACTATCTTCGGAGTGTTAACCTCCAGAAACCCTCTCGAGTAGAAATACTCCCTGGTCAAGCTCATCAGCGTGCTCCGCGCGAGGAAGATAGCCCTGTACCTGGGCAGCCTCAGTGCTAGGTACCTGTAGTTCATGTACGCCTCTGGGTTGGCGGGAGTCTTTCCCGTGGGGTCTATGGGCGGCAAGTCCAGCGGCTCCGCCAACACTTGAAGTACCTGCGCGTGAATCTCTCTGCCCTTCCGGCTCACAACACGCTCGGGTCTCTCCCCCTCTACCCTGACCGCGCTTCCCAGCTTAACGCTGACGGCCATCCTCCAGACCTCGTCCCGAACTCCATCCCTCCTAACTACGACAGTAACGGGCTTGACAGATAGATCGTCTATGACCTCGAGGAAAGCAATCCTGCCTACAACTTTGGCGTTTGTTACCCACCCTTCGACGACTTCCAGGTTTCCAGGCATCCTGGACCTCAGAGAGCTGCGCAAGCGCCAGCTTTTAAAGCATCGCGCGGAGGAAAGAATTTTTATTCTAGGAGCTGCTCCCTCCCCCGACATTACTATGGTGCGCCCCTCACTCAGATCCAGGACTAAAAAGAGAAAACTCGTGCGGACACCGGGGGGGAGATTAGCGCTGCACGTCATCGACAAAAAGTACGACATTCCCAAATGCGCTGTCTGCGGCAGACCTCTGCACGGGTTCCCGCGGGTGACAGCTAGGGAGGAGCGCAAGGGGTTGAAAACCCCCACGAGACCTTACGGCGGCTACCTGTGCCACGAGTGCCTTAAGCAGGGGCTCAAGCGCGCTGTGAGGAGCCTGGCGGGGCAGGGCTAATGGCATGCTTAGTCGTCGCGGTCAGCGGTACTCCTGGAAGCGGGAAGACCACGTACGCCCGATTTATTGCCGAGAAGTACTCGCTCCGCTACGTCTCGAGTGGGGCGCTCTTCCGGAGACTCGCCGAGGAGAGGGGAGTGGGCTTCCTCGAGCTGCACAGGCTCGCTGAGCAGAGCGAGGAGATCGATCTAGAGGTAGACAGGAGAGCTCTCCAGGAAGCTTCGAAAGGTTGCGTAGTCGTCGAGGGTCATCTCTCGGTGTGGGTCCTGAAGAACGTTGCTCACGTCAAGATAATCTTTGACGCTCCGCTGGAGGAGCGCGCAAGACGCATAGCTGCACGAGATGGTAAAAGCTTGGGCGAGGCTATTAGCGAGATACAGAGAAGAGAGGAGAGCAACCGGCGGCGTGCGCTGAAGTACTACGGCTTCGATATTCGAGACTATACTGTAGCAGACCTTGTCATAAACACCGGGCTTCTTGGAGAGAATGCTGTGAAGGAGATTCTACTGTGCTTCTTTGAGAATCTCAGGCGGTCGCGTCCAGAAATCTTCTGTGAGCATTAGGGGGGCGAGCAGCCTTTCTCTAAACGCCTGAAGACGCTAGCCACAAGTATGGGGAACAGCACGGTCGCGTCTCCAGGGACTGTTACATGCCGCGCGCTTGGCTTAACTTTACCCCAGCTTATTGCCTCTCTGGTTCTTGCCCCGGAGAGAGAACCATCCCACTCTGGGGCGGACGTTATAGCGACTGCGTAGTCAAGCCCCCCTCTGAACTGAGCCCACCATATCACGTGGTGCTTGGAGATGCCTCCCCCTAGCATCAGCCCAGCTAGGCACTCAGCCTCGTAAACTATGCTAGCTAGCCTCTCCATATCCCCGAACACGTCCAGCTGCACCTTTCTCTTGCAGCTAGACGCTCGCGAACTCTCGTTGTATGTGAAGAGAGCAGTGCCGAACGCCGAATCAATAATGCCGGGTGCGAAAACCGGGGTGCCGCTTTCCGCGGAGGCCCTCAGGATGGAGTGCTTGTCGGCGAGTCTTTTCCCGACCTCTGCTGCGAGCTCGCTAGGGGACCATGTTTCCTTCACTTGCGCCAGCTCCTCTAGTAGCTTGTGCGTGAATGACTCTACGAGGGGGCCATAGCTCTCCGAGGGCACAAGCACGTTGCCAAGCCTGTGCACGCCAATTTCATGCAGCATGACGTCATCTAGCTCGAAGTCGCCCACGTAATATACCCCTCCGAGGGACCTTGCGATGTCATGATCAAAGGTGCCGCCAGTGGTCACAACCGCCTTAACGAAACCGCTTCTAATGATATCCGCGAGCAGCCCCCTCAGCCCTGTTGCGACTATGTTCGCTGGAAACGAGAACATCAGCCAGCATTTGTACCGCAGGGCCTCGAGCAGAACATAGGCAGCCCTAGAGAGGTAGCGCACAGAGAAACCTCCGACTTTCTCTAAGACGTGCAACGCTTCTCCAGCCTTCTCTACGACCTCGTCCAGGGTTAGATCCCGCAGAGGAATCTGAAGCAGCACCTTACGCAGCTCCTCCCTCTCCGAGCCCACAGGGAGCACCCGCGCCTCCGTGCTATCTCGCTTTAAGGGCGTACATACCCTTCCTCTGAATACCGAGGATCCTTGCCGCTTCGCTGGAGGGGTTGAGCACGACGATGACTCCCTCCCAGTTATCAGTGAACTCCCGGCTTCCGCAATTCGGGCACATATCGACGTCCTCGTCCACTAGAAGCTTGCACTTTACACAAGCCTTGAAGGGGAGTTTCCTCCTACTCACTCTTCACCGCCTCTCTCTTTTCTATCAGCTCCCGCACGTAGTCGAGCTTGCCCAGATAGGGTTGCCGCATGGTGAGCCGTACCCTCAGCATGCCTTTTACCTCGTCGTAGCTCACGCCAACCACCCTAGCTCGGACGATATCGCCCCTCCTGATCACACGCTTACCGCTCTCAGCAATGACGATTCCCTGGTCCCTGTCGTAGATCACGTCTCTGGTGGGGAAGATCTGTGACTTATGAACAAAACCGTCTATGACCCCCAGCCTGACTGTGATGCCAACATTCTCCACAAGGATCACCTCGCCCTCGACAACCTCTTGCTGCATGGCGTTGAAGACAAGAGCTGTGAACCTGCACTCGTGGTAGGAGTTCGCATCGCCGTACGTAAGGTAGCCTTCAGGCGAGACTTCAACTCCTAGCACCGAAATTATCAAGCCCACCCCCTCGATAACGCGGCCCTCGTACATGTCGCGCAGAACCTCTAAAGCAGCCTCCTCTAACGACTTATCGAAGAGCCTAGGAGGTATGCCCACAACATCCTCGAGCGTCACCAGCTTGTACATCGCCTACACCCCTCTGCCAGCGCTCAGAAGGCTCCGCGCGTCAAATCTTTTTATAGGCTTCTGGCGGTATCAAACAGGGGTCCGGCGGGGAAAGCCTCGGGGGGCTAGCCCTCCCCTGTCGCCGCAAACGGGCTATACGGCGGGAGGCGTTAACCCGCAGGGGCGCTCGGAGGGCCCACCGGCTCCGCGGGGGTGACCCCGTGAAACCGGCTCCGCGGGACGCTCTGTCCCACCGGGTCTCCTGTAGGGGAGACCCAGGGGGGTACGGCCGAACCGGGTTAGGCCCGGGAGGGAGCGGCCCTAAGGCCGGCAGAGCGTGTTCGCGACAAGCTGGGTCGAGGGCTACACCCCTGCAGAGAGGTGGTCTCCTCCAAGCCACCCTGTGGGGAGGCCGCCGGACCCCCTTCTCGCGTGCTAAACTAGGCCGTGCAGCTGGTAGATACGCTGCACGCGCTTTTCACCGTCGATAGCGTCTATAACCTCGGCGACAGGCTTTGGAACTAGCCCTCTCCAGGATCCGTCACCTTTTGCCATTAAGCTTCGCACATAAGTTCCTGAAAGCAGGTTCCTCTCAATCAAGGGAACCTCTTCGACCTCGTACCCGTAATCCCTCATCAACATTAGTGTGAGGGGGTCATTGCTGTACACTTTTGTGAACGGTGGGCTGCACATCTCGACGTAAGCTGGCCAGAGTGCATGCACGGAGTCCGTATCTGGTATTAGGGTCACCATGACCCGGTGAATGAGGCCCTCAGCCTTAAGGCTCCTGTGAATCATTAATATTCTTTCGCCGGCTGTGAAGGGGTTTCTCGGTAGGTATGCGTACTGAGCCGAGCCTATACCTATAACAAGCTCCTCCACCCGCTCTAAAATCCACCTCACAGCCCCCAGATGACCAAGGTGAAAAGGCTGAAACCTCCCGATAAGTAGTGCGCGCAAGGTCTCTTGCACCTCAAGCGCACCGTGGCATAGACGCTAAGATAAGCTTTCCCCGCAGAATTCTCCTTGCATGCCCCACGACTATTTCCTCAGCACTTGCTGTATCTCATCGTAGAACTCGCTCAGCACTTCCTTGTAATCAACAAGACCGCTCTCAACAGCGTCCATCCTCTCCAGCACCTCGGAGGTTTTCTCCTCTGAAACCAGATTGCCGTAGTTGTCCGCCAGGAAGCTGTACACCTGCATCCCCAGCTTCGTGGGTACGAGCTTGCCTCGCTTCACCGCGATCACGTAGTACTTGTCGAGTAGCTTCTTCACGATCTCAGAGTACGTGGAAGGCCTGCCTATGTTCTTCTCCTTCATCAGCTGGATGACATCCGCCTGAGTGAAGAGAGGTACCAGAGCCACCCTCTTGTAGCTGCAGCCCACCACCCTGTAGACACCGGGCTCAAGCGCAGCCCATGCATCCCTGAGCGGCTGAACCTTGAGGAAGCCATCATACACTACGCGTTTAACCCGGGTGAGCTCCTTTCTGAAGTAAAGCCCCCTCACCTCTAGCTGCTCTTCCTCGACTTTAGCCGGCTGCATCTGGCTGGCCATAAACCTCCTGAAGACAAGGTTGTAGAGGGCTAGGTGGTCCCTCGTGAGGGGGGTTGGGAGCTGCACTATGCCCTGCCTGATCATCCCCTGCAGTGTGTCCACATCGAGAGGCCTCGTGGGCCTAATGCACTCGTGAGCCCCTCCCTCCCCCCACCTCCTGGGTCTGAAGCACTCCTCGCCGAACCTCTCGGTGATGTACGTCCTAGCGACCGCAAGGCCGGCATCCGACACCCTGGTGCTGTCCGTCCTATGGTACGTGATGAGACCTAGCTCGAAGAGGTCCTGTGCCAGCTTCATTGCGTAGTCTGCACTGAAGCCCAGCACCCTGTTTGCCTCACGCAGCAACGTGTCCGTCGCGAAGGGCGGCGGAGGCTGAAGCTCCTTCTCGGCAACTCTCAGCGAAGACACCACCACCTCGCTGCCTTCAAGCTCCTTGCAGATCTCCCGGGGCTTCTTCCCGTTCAGCTCCATGTTCTCGACGAGTACCCTGCAGCTGTTGCTTAGCTCTAGGGTGAACACCGGGCGGATGCTCTTCGTCGACTCCTCGTACCGCGAGATGATCCAACCCAGTACAGGGGTCTGAACTCTACCCGCTGAGAGCCACTCCATCCTGAAGTTCTTCCAGAGCTTCGAGCTCAGAGCGAACCCTATCCACCTGTCCTCGATCCTCCTGACAAGCTGCGCTCTAACGAGGTTGATGCTTATCTCACGCGGGTTTCTCAGAGCCTCTTCGAAAGCCCTCCTTGTGACCTCGTGAAACTCTATCCTTTTAATCGAGTTCGCGTAGGGTTTGAGCACCATCGCCACGTCCCAGGCTATCTTCTCCCCCTCCGTGTCTGGGTCCGTGGCTATGAGCACCTCGTCTACCTCCTCCGCGAGCTTCCTCAGGAGCTCTACTATCTCGACCTTGTCCAGGATCTGCGTACTCGGGCAGTAAGGGCACTGTTTCAGCACGACCTTCTTACCGTTCTTCTCGACAACCGGGTAGTCTGTGAACTGCCTACCGCACCTGAGACACCTCTTTATCGTGGTGAACACAGGCAGGTAGACCTTCCTGTCGGGATCCACCACTATCCCGTACAAGTCCTCGAGGTGGTCGAGGCTATACATCGACGTGGCCAGGTCGAATACATGCCCCATAGTAGCGACTATCTGGAGCTGGTACCCGCCTGTGCTGACCTCGTACACTACATACCTGCCGAACCTCCTCTTCGAGGGTCTGCCGAAGAAAGACGCAATCGTCCTAGCTTTTGTAGGACTCTCCACGACCACGAGCGCTGTTCTCAGGAGCTCCTTGATCTCTCCCGGTCTAATCTCGCCTTTGACAATCTTCCGTATCAGCTCCCTCTCTTGGGAGATCTCCATGATGAGGGAGTCTAGATCAACCTCCGAGAGAGGGCGCCAGCCATCCTCGCCTGTGTAGTACCTAGACGCCTTCTCGAGCTTCTGGACCAGGACTGGGTCGTCGCTAACAACCACGGAGATACCCCTGGAGATACCCCCCGCGTAGAGCCTGGAGGATCTCCCCGAAGCTTGTATGTACGTGAGGACATCCGGCAGCACCAGCGTCAAGCTGCCGTTCTCCCGCACCAGCTGGACTGCAGTCTCCCTGCTGAGTCGCTCGAGGTATTCCTCCGAAGATAGGTACTTTCTCACAAGCTCCTGGAGCCTTCTGACGAGCTTTACAACCCCGGCGAGCTTCAGCGGAACCTCGCCCTGCTTCAGCGAGTTGAGAAGCTGCTGGTACTGCTGCGGCTCGAGAGTTGTCAGAACCCTCCTGATTGCAGCGACCAGCCTCTCGATCTCGGCCTTATCCTCTCTAGACGCGATCTGGGCCACGTTGGCGGCGAGCTGGATGAGCCTAATAGGGGATAGAGATTCCACGTCTGTTTTGAACCTGAAGCAGGGGACACCCGCGAAAAGCACGTACTTCACAACGTGCGGCATGTCGAGCCCGCGCACCAGCAGCCCGTAGTAGCTGGCCACCCCCACAAGCACGTTTACCTTGCCGCTTTCAAACTCCTCTAGCACACTCTTCCTCAGCTTACCCCTCATAAGCTCCGCTCTCAGCCCCCGCGCTTGGAGCTTGTCGACGAGCTCCAGCAGCACGCTCTCATCAGTACCAATGGGGGCGAAGATCAGCCCCCCAGAGCCTAGGCGCGTCGCTAGACTAACCACCTCCCTAAGAACCTCTCCTTTGGGTACTACTGTGTATGCATCCACGATGTTGCGTAGGAGCTCGCTCCTGCTACCCACCTCGAAGCCCAGGAGCTCCCTGAACAAACGCACCCTCAGACCCCTAGCCCTGCCAGTAGCTGTCGACACCAGAAGCACGCCATGCTTCTTAGCGGCAGCCTTCTTCACATCCTCCTCCAGTTGCCCAACCTTGTCGAGCAGGTCCTGAGAGAGCTGTCCTCGCCTAGCGGCCGCCGCGAGCCTAACCCTAGTGTAGACGAGCTCCAGCGCTTTCCCGATGTCCTCCCTGGAGAATCCCAGCAGCTGTAGTATCTTATCGATGCTCCTGGATGACTTCAGAACAGAGTCCACGTCGTCGACGAAGATCAGGTCGAAGGTTGCCCTCTGAAGCTTGTCGAAGTGCTTGCTGAGAAACTGGGGTGTCGATAGCAAGATGTCGTAGTCTCCCCAGAGTATCTTCTGGAGAGCCTGCTCCTTCTCACCCTTGGAGAGGCCCGCGTAGTACGCTACTATCCTGGACTCCTCTACCCCAGCCCTGCGAGCTAGCTCGGTAAGCCGCTTGTAGACATGCACTAGCAGTGCTGAGTTTGGGAAGAGGAGATAGCACCTCTTGCCTTGCAAGGCTAAGAAGAGAGACAGCACAAGCCCGAATAGCGTCTTACCCACACCTGTTGGAGCCAGGATCGCGAAGCTGGTGCCCTTCAGAGCTCTGAGAGCCCACGTCCTCTGCGCAGACCACGGCTTGTTGCCGACAACCTTCTCGAAGAACTTCGAGAACTCTTCGACCATCTCCCGCGTCTCAACGATCTCCACCACACCCCTCGCCTTGCCTCTCCTGCGCAGCTCCAGCGCCACCTTCCCAAGGTCGGCTTCCTCGCCGGGAGGCTCTCTTAGGCAGTTAGAGCAGGGGTGCTTCCTTGCCAGTCTGTAGTCTGTTATGTCGCCGCCACAGTTGAAGCACATCTCCTTGAAGATCGCATGCGAAAGCTCTAGCTCTCGCTCTATCGGCTCCATGTCCTCCTGCGCCGGATGCAGAAACGTAGGAGAAAAAATTATCGCTGTTTCGAGAAAACCCCTAGGACTGCTGTGCCAGCTTGAGCAGCCTGTTCCAGTTCTCCTCGACTTCCCGCTTTATCTCCTCAAGAAGCCACCTGTTCTCAGGCTCCAGCAAGTGGCGGAAGCGTCCCTGGAGCTTGAAGTACTCCTCTACAGGCTTAGGCTCCTTGACCGGCACTGTGATCCTATACTTGCCGTCCTCGTACTCGTAGAGCGGCCAGATCCTGGTCTGCACAGCCAGCCTAGCCACCTCGATGCTCCGAGATGGATCGAAGTACCAGCCAGTGGGGCACGGCGTGAAGTAGTGCAGCACAGTGGGTCCCTGGAAGCTGGCCGCTTTGACTAGCTTGTTGTACATGTCCACGGGGTACGCTGGGTTCATCGTAGCCGCGTACCTGATGCCGTGCGCTACAGCGATCTCGATCAGGTTCTTCTTCCTCTCGAGCTTACCCGGGATCACCCTTCCTGCAGGGCTCGTGGTGGTGTGCGCTCCTCTCGGCGTAGCACCCGACCTTTGGATGCCGGTGTTCATGTAAGCCTCGTTGTCGTAGCAGATGTAGATTAGGTCGTGACCGCGCTCCAGCGCCCCGCTCAGCGCCTGAAAGCCAATGTCGAAGGTGCCCCCGTCCCCCGCGAACGCAATCACTTTGGGCCTCTTGTAGCCGTACTTCCTCTCCAGCACCTTGAACGCAGCCTCTATGCCGCTAGCTACGGCAGCCGCATTCTCGAAGGCTACATGCACCCACGGTACACCCCAGCTCGTATACGGGAAGATGGTGGTAGCAACCTCAAGGCACCCGGTCGCGTTAACGACTACCTTGGGCCCTGGCACGGCCTTGAGCACTAGCCTCACTAGCTGGGGTACGCCGCAGCCTGCGCACAGTCTATGGCCAGGAGCGAAGAGCTCCTCCCTCGGTATCTCTTTCAGGGTTTTTATCAGCTTGACCTCTCCCATTCTCCTCACCCCTCGCGTAAGCCCACCCAGATGCTCGTCTCCGGCGGCTCGCCGGTCTTCAGTATGTTCTCAGCTTGCTTGTACAGCTCAAACACGTGCTGCGGTGTGAAGTCCCTACCGCCCAGGCCGTATATCACGCTGAAGAGGAGTGGGCGCTTCTTGGCGTAGTACATAGAGGTGGCTATATCCATGAAGAGCTGGGGGGCTGGGCTCCCGAAACTGATACTGCGGTCGAGAATGCCTACTACCGTGGCTTCGCCCAGGATCTTCCTCAGCTCCTCCGCGGGGAAGGGTCTGTACTGCGTCAGGCTAACGACACCAAGCTTCTTACCCTGCTCTGCAAGCTCTCTCGCCGCGTGCCTGAGGGTGCCAGCGGCAGTACCGAGCGCTACGAACACTATGTCCGCGCCTTCAACGTTGTACGCCTTGACTGGGGTGTACCTCCTCCCTGTCAGCTCACTATACTCCTCGAAAATCTCCTTGATCACCGGTCTTGTGGACTCCAGAGCTTCGAACTGTGCGCGCTTGTGCTCCATATACCAGTCGAACAGGTCGAGCGCCCCGTAGGTCATCGGTCTCTCCGGGTCTATCCTATTGACCGGCTCCTTCCTGGGCAGGAAAGCATCGACGTCAGAGTCGTCAAGCACGTTTAGCCTCTCAACGGAGTGCGTGAGAATGAAGCCGTCTAGGTTCACTATGCTGGGGAACAGTACCCTGCAGTCCTCACTTATTCTGAACGCCATCAGCGTCAAGTCGTACGCCTCCTGGACGTTTTCGGCAAAGAATTGTAGCCAACCGGTCTCCCTAGCTGCGTAGGCGTCGTCGTGGGAGCAGTGAATGTTGATGTTGGGCGACAAGGCCCTGTTGCCCATAGCCATGACAATCGTCGTCCTCAGCCCCGCAGCGATCCAGAGGATCTCCCACATCAGCGCCAGCCCCTGGCTGCTAGTGGCCGTGAACACCCTGGCGCCGGCAAGCGAAGCCCCCACAGCCGCCGAGAGCGCTGTGTGCTCGCTCTCGACAGGGATGAAAGCTGCGTCTAGCTCCCCGTTGTTCACGTACTCGGCCAGAGCCTCGACGATTATCGTCTGGGGAGTGATGGGGTACGCAGAGATCACATCCACCTTAGCCTGCTTCACAGCGTAGGCTACTGCGCGGTCACCGTTAAGACCTATGACCCTCCCCCTCACGCTTCTCACCCCTCCATCACCATCTCAATGGCGTGCACAGGGCACACGTTCGCGCAGATACCGCAACCCTTGCAGAAATCGTAGTCGATCGAGACAGAGTCGTCCTCATGCCTGCGGATAGCGGGCTCAGGGCAGTGAACCCAGCACATCAGGCACTTAATGCACTTCTCCTTATGCAGCTCTGGTCTAAGCGCGCGCCAGTTCCCAGTCTTGTAGCTTAAGCTTGTCATAGGCAGCGGTATCACATTGCCCAGAGGCAGGTCCCTCCAACTCTTCGGAGCAAACACGGCCTCACCCATACTCTCTCACCTCCTCATAGGCTCTCTTCACAGCGGCAACGTTCAATTCTGCTGTTTTAGGATCCCTTCCGAAGCGCTCCCGCACCACCTCCAATACAGTGTCTATCCTTACCAACCCGCTCGCCTTAGTGAACGCACCGAGCATAGGCGTGTTATAGAGGGGTCTCCCGAAGGTCTCCATCGCGATCTTGTACGCATCGACAAGCCATAGCCTCGCGTTCAGCTTCCTAGCCTGCTCCACGAGGCCTGCAGCAGGGGACCTCGCGTTGATGACTATAAGACCCCCCTCCTTCAAGCCCACAGTTACGACTGCTACCTCGCTCTGGAGACTCGGGTCGATTACCACCACTGCGTCCGGGTTGTATATTCCGCTGTGCAGCTCGATGGGCTCGTCGCTGATTCTGGTGTAAGCTCTCACAGGTGCCCCCCTCCTCTCAGGACCGAATTCAGGAGCGTGGTAGACGTACTTCCCCTCCTTTATCGCAGCCAGGGCTAAAAGCTCGCTAGATGTCACAACACCCTGACCTCCCCTTCCGTGCCATCGAACCTCGTACATCTTCTGCGGCATCTTACTGCGTGAACCAGCCCCTGCTTCACGATATAAAACTTAGTTAATCATTCCGGACATACCTCATAACACCAAGGGGTGAAGATAAGCACCCCCTACGAGAGAGGGGGGCACGCGCATGCCTGCGAAAGAGTGCCGAAAAGGCGTGGTAGGCGGGACATTCTCCCTTATGCATAGAGGTCACAGGCACCTGCTGAGAATAGCTGCCGAGAAATCGCAAGCGTTGCTGGTGGGCGTCTCTAGCGACGAGTACGCCTTGGCGAGGAAGGCGCACCCCCTCGAGCCCTACGAGTTACGAGCGCTGAGCGTGCTTCTTTACCTGCTCACAGTAGATCCCAGCCTTGAGGTGGAGATACACCCTTTGGATGATGCTTACGGTCCGGCGCACCTGGACAGCGAACTCGACTGCATCTTTGTCAGTGAGGAAACGGTTCCAGGAGCTGTCGCCATCAATATCTTGAGAAAGCTACGGGGGCTGGCCCCGCTCCGCATATACGCTGTTGAACTCGTCACAGACGAAAAAGGGAGGCGGTTATCCAGCACCGCCCTCTGGAGCAAGCGAGCGCACTCTACGCACGCCCAATCCTGCGCCTGACAGCCTCGACGAGAAGTGCCATGCAGGCAATCCACCCTCCGAGAAGGATCAACCCCAGCAGCGCGCGCAGAGCAGTGTTTAGGATGGCGGGCAGGAGGAGGTTCAACGCATAAATGAACAGGAGCACCAGGAGCCATGCTGCAGCGACCAACGCTGTGAGCCCCGCCCATGCTTTAAGCAGCCGCACCCCGCTCACCTCTCATACGCTCAGCACAGTGCCGAGATTAACGCTAGCGCGCAAGCTGAGATCTGGAGGAGGATGTAAAGTCCCGCTACTTCCTTCTCCGTGGCGCTACCACCCAAAAGCAGGGCAAGCCTCGTTAGCGTCAGAGGAGCATCAGGGTCTCTGCTGGCGTGAAGCCTTCCCTGGCTGTCCACGTGGATGGGGCGCTTGGGGACCTTCCTGTGCTCCTTGAAGCCCCTGAAGCTCACCAGGATCATGAAGCCGTTAAGCAGGTGGGGGAGCAGCAGCGTGAACACCACGAACTCGTAGTGCTCAACGACGGCCAGCGCTCCAAGCAGAGCACCTAGGAGCAGGGAGCCGCTGTCGCCGTTGAAGACCCTGGCGGGGTAGGCGTTGTAGGGGTAGTAAGCCAGGAGAACCCCGAGAACGATCAGTGAGAGAGCCAGAGTCGCGTGCCCCCCAGTGAGCGCTGCGATCAGCGCAAGCGTCGAGTAAGCGGCGATCATCATCCCAGGGGTGACACCGTTCAGCACGTCCAGCATGTTCACTACGTTGGCAGGTCCTGCGACGGCTAGCGGCAGCAGAGCCCAGTATATGACCGTGATTCTCAGAGTCCCGACGAAGGGCAGCGAGGGGCGCCCCCATCCTATCAGGTCCGGGTGCAGCAGGGCTGCAGCTACTATTGGGAGTATGGAAAGCACTGTTGCCACGGTCTTCGTGAGGCCTCCCAGCACTCGAAGGTCATCCACGAGACCCACCAGGAAGCAGATGACCCCTGCCCCTAGGGCTACCGTCGCCTTAACTACGACATCGCCGACCCCCGCGAGAGCCACCCAGGTTGCAAAGCCCGTCATGATGCCCAAGAATATGATCACTCCGCCGGCGTGAGCTACCTGGGGGTTCCCCGGCTTGTGCGCGTCGGGGCGCACAACCCCTCTGCTCCTCAGGAAGCCGACCAGGGCGGGTGCCGAGAGCTTGGTCACAAGGAAACCTGCAGCGGCGGCGAGCAGTACTGCGTACATACGCGCGCCGGGGTCTGCTAGGCTGGTGCACGGTAATATTTGCTGCGCGAACCTCACTCCCGCGTTTGCAAGTAGCATGCTTCGAGCCTGGTCAGGCTGTCTCTGATTATGCCGAAGAGCGTCCTGAAGTCCGACCTGTCGACCCTGTTCTCGCCGAGCATCCTCCTCAGCACGAGCTCGCTACTCTCTATCCTCTGCCTATCGTAGCCGAGTAGCTCGCCCAGCCTCCTCAAGTGCCTGAAGAATGCCTCTACCTCCTCTCTGGGAGGCCTTTCTACCCTGTAAGGTGTTTGCCCCACTGCCGCGCTGAACAGCTCATAGAAGAGGATAGCAGCCGCGTGGGAGGCGTTCAGCGAGGGGTACTCCGGGTTCGCGTCTATCGTCACCAGGACGTCGCACACAGCGAGCTCCTCTCTCGTGAGCCCGATGTCCTCGCGCCCTATCACCAGGGCCTTCGAGCCCGAGGTCCCCAGCAGCAGGCTCGCCAGCTCCCTGGGAGTTAGGTACCTCCTCAGAGGCCCACTGCCCTTCACACCCGTACTGCAGGCGACCAGGTCAAAACCCCTCACAACCTCCTCGAAGCTGCCAAGGATCACAGCGCTCTCCACAATCTCTGCTGCGTGCACCGCGTACTTCCTCGCCTCGAGGCCCAGCGGGCACCTGGGGCTGACGATCACGAGCCTGCCTAGGCAGAAGTTCTTCATGCAGCGCGCCAAGTAGCCAACGTTCTGGTCGTAGAGGGGTTGGACAAAGACCACCGAGATCTCGCTCAAGCGGGGGTCGCAGCCCACAACTAGCCCGGGCGTGTGCATTTTTAAACATCAGCGCACCCCGCACACACCCGTGGACGTGGGCTACAGCGGCTTTAGGAGCGGCTACAAGTACATCTTCTCGCTCCCGAGGGGCAGAGCGCTAGCCCTGCTCATAGCCGCTGTGAACCTCCTGTGCCTAGCGGTATCCTTGCCGCTGGGCGCAGCCACAAGCTTCGCGAGGGCTGCCGGTGCAGCTGTTCTTCTAGCGCTCGCATGCAGGCTGGTGGAGCCGCGGGTCATCACCTGGAGGAGGGCCGCTGGCTTCTACGCCCTCTTCTCCACAGCCGCCATCCCCGTTATTGCTGCGACTGGTGAGGCATACTACGCAGTCCTCCTAATGGCTCTGCTGTGCTTCCTCTTCCTCTCTGCGACCACCGGCCCCTCCAAGGCGCCGATCTCCCTGCTCTCGTACTTAGCGCTGACGTACGCGGCGGCAGCACCCCTTTTCGCAAAGTCGCTAGCTCTGATCGCAGCTTACTCCGGTGCGTCACTCGCGGTGCTCAAGGTGGTTGACAGAAGAGTGAGAAGAAGCACTGGAGCCAGCGGGATAAAGTTCCTCCGCGGCTTCCTGAGGTACATCCTCTCAGGCGAGAGGAAAGAGCTTGAGGAGTGCTTCGCGCAGATCTCCGGGGAGAGAACCCTCGCACTCCACGTGCTCAGCTTCTTCGACCGTGAAGAGCGCGCTCTGGGGAAGATTGTGGTCTCGGAGATCCACCCCGGTCCGATGAGAGACCTCGGCAGCAGCTCCCTCCCCTCTAGGATCATTCGCAGCTGCAACGCCCCGACACTCTTCCTGAAAGCCCCCTCGACGCACTCCGAAAACATGGCCTGCTCGGCTGAGGTAGAGGAGGTCGCCCGGAAGGTGTGCTCCTTAGTCTGCGAAACCCCCGGCAGCAGCCACGCTAGGGTGGGTGCGAGTACCGCCGAGAAGTTCAACGTGTTCACCTTCGATGCTGGTAGCGCTGCTCTAGCCTTCATAGACCCACTCGTGCCGATGGAGGACCTCCCCAGAGAAGTCTTCGAAGCCCTGCGGGAACTTGGTGTGATCGCTGTGGATGCGCACAGCATGATCGACAAGGAGTACATTTCCCTAGACTCTGCAGAGACGTACTCCCGGGAGATCAGCAACCTCTACGAGAGCATCCGGGACGCGCTGGAAAACCCACTCTGCGAGGGGCCTTTCAGGGCCGGGTTCCATAGAATCGACTACTCAGACGGCAAGTCAGTGGCGCCCGGCGGGATCTCCTGCGCCGTACTGGAGGTCGGCGGGCTCAAGCTGGCTGTAGTCAGCGTGGATGGGAACAACATGGCAGCGGACTTCAAGCCCATCCTCCTGTACAGGCTGAAGGGCATAGGCGTGCTCCCCGTCGTGGCGACCACGGATACCCACCTGTACACGGGCGCGATAAGCGGTGTGGACTACTACACCGTGGGCAGCTTCGACAGGGAGCTACTGCTGGAGTTGTGCTCCAAGTGCGTGGAGGAGGCCTCGAAGAAGGCTAGAGAAGCCGTCCTGCGCTACGCCTGCTACACGCACAAGTCCAGGTACCTTGAAGCCTCCGCCCTGAAGCACCTCTCCGCGGTCACGAGGAGCAATGTCAGAGACGGGGTCGCGCTCGTTCTTCTAGCCCTGCTTACTACCGTGCTTGCCGCTCTCCTTTAGCATCTCAGCAAGTCTCTCCCAGTTCTCGTCGACCATCCTCTGGATCCTCTCGACGTCTTCGGGAGAGAGGTGGCGGAAGCGCCCCTGGAGCTTGAGGTACTCGATCACAGGCTTCCTCCTGCTCTTGTCGAGCAGCGCCCTGCTGGGCCCCGTCAAGCGCAGCACCCCGTTCTCCACCTCGTAGAGCACCCACACTCCAGTCTCGACCGCCAGCCGGGACAGCTCGATAGTCAGGCTCGGGTCGTAGCGCCACCCAGGCGGGCAGGGTATCAGCGCATGGAGGTACTTCAGCCCGCCTTTTATCGAAGCAGCTTTCCTGAGCTTCGCGAAGGTATCGTTCGGGTAAGCGGGGCTGAGAGTTGCCACGTACGGGACCCTGTGGGAAATCATTATGCCCGGGAGATCCTTCTTGAGACCCGGGTTGCCGCTGGGCGTAGTAGTCGTCCAGGCTCCGTATGGCGTGGAGCCCGACTTCTGTATGCCGGTGTTCATGTAGGCCTCGTTGTCGTAGCAGATGTAGATGATGTTGTGACCGCGCTCCGCCGCCCCGCTCAGCGCTTGAAGCCCTATGTCCACGGTTCCGCCGTCGCCAGCCCAGACGACCACGTTTGCCTCCTTTCCCAGCTGGGAGAGAGCCTCCGTCATGCCCGACGCTGCAGCAGCGCTGGCCGCGAAGGCTATGTGGAGGACCGGCACCTTGAACGCGCTCCTCGGGTGAGGCCCAGCGATCACGGACGTGCAGCACGCCGGTATCACCAGGTACGTGTTGGGTCCGAGAGCTTTGAGCACGTGCCTAAGCATGATCGCCGCGCCGCAGCCAGGACACGCGACATGGCCTCTCAGGAGGTACTCTTCCCTAGGGAAAACCCGGTGCGCCACACCCCTCACCTCCTGTGCCAGAAGTACGTGCCACCCCTTCCCTCCAAGGCAGCTTCGTACATAGCCATGACGTCGCTTGCCGTCACGTCGACACCGCCGACACCCGCCGAGAACTCGACCAGCTTCGCCGAACCCCCACCGAGAGCGAGCGCCGCGGCGATGTCGGCAGCCAAGGGGCCCATGGCGCCCAGCGAGGCGGTCCTCGACAGCACGACCACCACCTTCCTACCCTCGAGGATCTTCGCCACCTCCCAGTAGGGGAAAGGCCTGTAGAGCCAAACCTTCAGCGCGCCCACAGGCGCACCACGCGCGCGCAGAGCGTCCACCGCCGACCTCACCTCGCCGTAGATAGACCCCATCGCCACGAACAGCACCTCCGCATCCTCGCAGCGGTAGCACTCGTACCCCCTGGTGTAGTCGCGCCCCGTCAGGTCGCGGAACTTACCCGCAGCCTCCGCGAACACCGAGAGAGCTCTGCGCGCTGCCTCCACCATGAGCAGCCGCGTCTCGGCGTACTCCTCGGGGTACGCGAGGTTCCCTAGGGAAGCTGGGTCCTCAGCGGCGAGGTGAGGGGCTCGGGCACCCTTCGGGGGGAGCAGGCGGGCAGCATCCTCCACCAGCTCCACGGGTTCGTACGTGTGAGACACCTCGAAGGCGTCCCAGGCCACGAGCGCTGGGAGGAGCACGTCCTTGTGCTCAGCTACGCAGTAGGCGATGAGCGTCAAGTCGTAGACCTCCTGAGCGCTGCCAGCAAAGAGCGTAACCCAGCCGCAGTCTCTTACCGTGTAGAAGTCTGCGTGGTCGCTCCATATGTTCCAGGGCGGCCCTACGGCTCTGGTCACAAGCCCCATCACTATCGGCAGCCGCGCGCCCGCAGCCCACCACACAACCTCGTACATGTAGAGCAGCCCCTGCGAGGAGGTCGCCGTGTACGTCCGCGCACCCACACTCGCGGCCCCTATTAGAGCGGCCATCGCGCTGTGCTCTGACTCCACCCGCACGAACTTCGCCTTGAGCTCACCCGAGTCGATGAACTCAGCCAGCTTCTCGATGATCGGCGTCTGGGGCGTGATAGGGTAGGCGGAGATAACGTCTGGCTGCGCGTCGCGGACAGCGTACGCAGCCGCGTAGTTCCCGGTGAGAAGCAGCCTCACCGCTCACTCACCATCGTTACCGCTTTGAAGGGGCACTCCCTCGCGCAGATCCCGCAGCCCTTGCAGTAGTTGTAGTCGATAACCACCCCAGCCTCCGTGATCTCCACAGCGGCGTCGGGGCAGTACAGCCAGCACACACCGCAGAGCCTGCACTTAGAGGTGTCCACCACCGGCCTCTCAGCCCTCCACCCCCCTGAGAAGACAGCCCCCAGAGTGGGCCTGGCCAGAATTCTCTCAACAGCCGCACTTCCCGACACGCTTCCACCCCTCCTCAACAGCCCTCAAGTTACTCTCAAGCATAACTTTGATCTGAGCCCTTGTCGCGTCGAGCAGGTCCTGCAGCTCGAAGAACCCAGAGACCTTGCCCACAGCTCCCACCATCGGCATGTTCACCAGCGGTATGCCCGCCACCTTGAGGTTAAGCTCCTCCGCTATCGCCAGAGCATCCACGCAGAACTGCTCGCGACCCACCCCCCCGAAGCCCGGCTCCAACCTCCTGGAGTTCACGACCAGCACACCCCCAGGCTTCACCAAACCCCTCACGTCCATAACCCCGATGAGCGAGGGGTCCAGCACCGCCAGTACGTCACCCGCCCTCACTCTCGCGCGGCTGTAGATGGTAGTCTTCGAGAGCCTGTTGTACGCGAAGACAGGCGCCCCCCGCCTCTCCGCCCCGAAGAACGGTATAGCCAGCGCGTAGTAGCCCCTAGCCACAGCTGCCTGGGCGAAGATCAAAGCCGCGGTAACCCCGCCCTGACCACCCCTCCCCAGCCAGACCACGTCGAATGTTTCAGTCATAACATTTCTGATCAGAGATGCGCAAACATTAATATATACCTTAGCCTCCGTCTTAATAACGATGCGCCCCAAGATCACCGTGGAACCCCCCGGGCCTCTCGCGCAGCAGATCATCCGGCGGGACGAGGAGCTCATAATGCAGAGTTTCGCCCGGTGGTACCCCCTAGTCGCTAAGCGCGCTTGGGGAGTCTGGATCGAGGACGTCGACGGCAACGTGTACCTCGACTTCAACTCGGGGATAGGCGTCAACAACACCGGGCACTGCCACCCCAAGGTCGTGGAGGCGATAAAGCGCCAGGCAGAGCTCCTCCTCCACTACTCGCTCACGGACTTCCTCTACGAGCCCCCCGTGAAGCTCGCCGAGAAGCTCGTCCAGATAGCCCCCGGCTCATTCCAGAAGAAGGTCTTTTTCGTGAATAGCGGCGCTGAGTCGGTGGAAGCAGGGATAAAGGTAGCCCGAGGGCACTTCAGGGGCACCAGACCCTACCTGGTAGCCTTCGCGGGCTCCTTCCACGGGAGGACCATGGGCGCCCTCAGCCTCACCTCGAGCAAGCCCGTGCAGCGCAGATCCTTCGGCCCGCTCCTCCCCGGGGTCTTCCACGTACCCTACCCCTACTGCTTCCGCTGCCCCTTCAAGCAGAGGTACCCCGACTGCAACATCTGGTGCGTGGACTTCATAGAGGAGTGGCTCTTCAAGAAGTACGTACCACCCGAGGAAGTAGCAGCGTTCGTCTTCGAGCCGATAGCCGGCGAGGGAGGCTACATCGTCCCGCCCCCCGAGTTCTTCCCACGCCTCCGCAAGCTAGCCGACAAGTACGGCATACTCCTGATCGCGGACGAGGTGCAGTCAGGCATCGGAAGGACAGGCAGGTGGTTCGCCATAGAGCACTGGGGAGTCGCACCCGACGCTATAGCCTCGGCCAAGGGCATAGCCTCGGGCCTCCCCCTCGGCGCGCTGATCGGCAGGGCTGACATCATGGACCTCCCACCAGGCTCCCACGCCAGCACCTTCGGCGGAAACCCCGTCAGCTGCGCAGCAGCACTAGCAACAATCGAGGTAATCGAGGAGGAAAAACTCCTCGAAAACGCCACCAGAGTCGGGGACTACGCGCTCAGAAGACTCAAGGAGATGCAGGAGAAGTACCCCGCGATAGGCGACGTGAGGGGCAAGGGGCTGATGATCGGCGCCGAGCTCGTCAAGGAGGACGGCTCGCCGGCCCCCGAGCTCCTCCGCACGGTCCTCGAGAAAGCCTTCAAGATGGGGCTCCTGGTCATAGGCGCCGGCACCAGCACCATACGCATCGCGCCACCGCTCGTCATCACCCAGGAGGAGATGGAGACAGGGCTGGAAATCCTCGAAGCCGCACTCAAAGAAGCATTGTCAAGCACGTAGAAGCGTGGTGGGGCCGCCGGGATTTGAACCCGGGATTCGGCGGGTGCTCAGCTTCGAGCACCCTCCACCAGCGCCCCAGGCTGGCGTGAGGGGGTAACCCCCCGCGTAGGGGGCGCAACCCCATCCTACCAGAGCTGGACCACGGCCCCCTTGGTCTCGGGGTAGTTAGGGGTTAAAGG
>Ga0105154_1000259_pt1 | contig 23985 bp, 21 predicted proteins | sample SSWtaG_FD_89672 | JGI IMG/M metagenome (GOLD analysis project Ga0105154, IMG submission 89672) | Hot spring microbial communities from Sandy's Spring West, USA to study Microbial Dark Matter (Phase II) - SSWsed_matched | ecosystem: Environmental > Aquatic > Thermal springs > Hot (42-90C) >... | reverse complement strand
GCTGTGCCTCAGGGGGCTGAGGACCTGAAGTACGTGGTGAACTCTGTCATTGAGGAGCTGATAAACAGCGGTGAGATGGACAAGATCTTCCAGCAGGAGATCCTGAAGTGGCTGGGCGAGGCTGACTGAGCAGCAGCTCCTGGAAAGTGCTACCTTTAAATCCTTTTTCTTTTCTCTCCGGTGTGCCGGAGAGGTGAAAAGCCTTGATAGACTTCCTCGCTGAAAACTTTTTATTCATAGCCGAGGGTATTGTGACGACGCTTCAGATAACCTTCTTGTCCTTCACCTTAGGCCTTGTGCTGGGCTCGCTCCTGCTAGCCCTGGGCCTATCGCCCCTCGGCTTCCTCTCGAGGCTCTACATCGAGCCTGTGAGGGGGACCCCCCTCCTCGTCCAGATCCTCGTGATATACTTCGGCCTGCCCTCGCTTGGTGTGAAGCTCGACGCTTTCACCTCAGCGGTACTCGCGCTTGGTCTCAACAGCGCTGCTTACCAGGCCGAGATCTTCCGCTCCGCGGTCAAGGGGATACCTGATTCTCAGATTCTTTCTGCGGAGGCGCTGGGCTTCTCGTACCTCCAGACGCTCAGGCACGTGATACTGCCGCAGGCTCTGAGGATCTCGATACCCGCTCTTGTCAACGAGTTCGTCACAGTGCTCAAGGAGAGCTCACTAGCGAGCGTCATCGGGATAGTAGAGCTCACGAGAAGGGGGGAGTACGTCGCGGCGCGTACGTACAGGGCGTTCGAGGCCTATCTAATAGTCGCCCTCGTGTACTTCGTGGTCTGCTACCTGTTCTCCCACAGCTCCAGGCGCCTGGAGAGGAGGCTCAGAATCCCAGGCTACGCGGGTGCGTGAGCCATGAGCAAAGAGGTGCTACGGCTTGAGAACGTAGTCGCGGGGTACGAGGACAAGGCCGTGGTCAGAGGGGTCTCGCTGTCGGTAGGGGAGGGTGAGAAAGTTGTGATCATGGGGCCCAGCGGCAGCGGGAAGAGCACGCTGCTGAAAGCAGCTATACTGCTGGTTAAGCCCTGGTCGGGTAGGGTTGTGCTCGACGGCGAGGACCTCACCTCGGGTCGGGTAGATTTAAGGAGAGCGCGCGCTAAGACGGGCTTCGTCTTCCAAAGCTATAACCTCTTCCCCCACATGAAGGTCATCGACAACATAGCCCTACCTTTGAGGTTGGTGAAAGGCTACAGCAGGGAGGCTGCCAGGAGGAAGGCCCTGGAAGCGTTGAAGCTGGTGGGGCTTGAGGACTACAGCGAGAAGTACCCGCTCCAGCTGAGCGGCGGCCAGCAGCAGAGGGTTGCGATAGCGAGGGCGCTCGCTATGGACCCCATAATCCTGTTCCTCGATGAGCCCACCTCGGCGCTAGACCCCGAGCTGAAGGTCGAGGTTCTGGAGACGCTCAGGGACGTGGCGCACAGGGGCATCGCGATGGTGGTTGTCACCCATGAGCTAGACTTCGCGAGGGAGATCGCGGACAGAGTGGTGATCATGGAGGACGGAGTGGTCATAGAGGAGGGGGACGCAAGCCTGCTCTGGAGCCCGAAGACGGAGAGAGCGAGAAGGTTCCTAAAGGTCATAGGCACGACCTCAGCTCTGACCTAAGGAACCTGTAGGCTTCGTACCTGGAGCGCAGCCCCGCCTTGGCGAAGAACAGAGAGTAGTAGCTCCAGGCGTGCTCAACTAGGTAGTCGAGTTTCCTGCGGGCGAGTCGCATCAGCCAGTCGGGGCACTTCTCCCCACTGTAGAGGCTCCGCAGCACTCTCGAAGCTTCGAGAGGCCCCCTCTCCGCGAGCGCGGCTAGGGAGAGCACCAAGGACAGGAAAGGGCCGGGCCCCCTGAGGGCGTAGCCGAGGCAGAAATCCACCACACCGCGCGCGTTGCTCAGTGGGGGCGTGTCAAGGCTGAGGAGCCGCGCGTCCCTCGATAGTGTGAAGTGCTGCTCCGCGTCCATTCTCAGCACCTCCTCGCACCCCTCCAGAGGTAGCACCACGGTGTGCTCAAGCGGCATTATGTAGTAGGCGGGGACTATGGGGTCCCAGAGCAGCGAGAGTTCCGAGAGCGTCGTGCAGAACCCTACGTCAAGAGGTACCGTGACCACGCGCCGCAGGGGTGCTCTGCTCTCGAAGAGCATCTCCCTAAGCCTGAGCGACCCTCTCCTCCCTAGTGAGAGAGCTTTCGCGGAGCCCGCGGCCGCCCAGCCGCCCACTGCCACGAGCCTAGAGTACCCTCCGCGCAGAACCTCCTCCCAAGCCTCCTCCAGCGCTACCACGTCCGGCCTCTCAACGGTTACATGGGGGCTGAGGCCAAAGCCCTCCAGGAGCTCCGCGCCCTGCTGGTCCGCCACCAGGAAGCTCTCCCGGGAGCTTAGGATTCTCCCGAGGCTGAGTCTTCGGATGAAGAGTATTTTCACACGGTAACCTTATGGAAACAGTTATATCCTGTTCACTGGAACCTACTCTGCTCAAGGGTGGTTGGGGATTGTGCTACAGGTCTATAACACGCTCACTCGAGACCTAGAGGTTTTCGAGCCCTTCAGCCCGGGTAGGGTCGGCATCTACGTCTGCGGCCCAACGGTCTACGACTACAGCCACTTGGGTCACGCCAGGACCTACGTAGCCTTTGATGTTATCAAGAGGTACCTGAAGCTCAAGGGCTACGACGTGCTACACGTGCAGAACATCACCGACATAGACGACAAGATCATCAGGAGGTCGCAGGAGGAGGGGCGCGACTGGAGGGAGGTCGTGGACACGTACACTAGGGACTACTGGGAGGCGCTGTCCAAGCTCAGCGTGAGCGTGGACGTGCACCCCCGAGTCACGGATCACATAGGCGACATAATCTCCTTCATCCAGGCGCTCATTGAGAAGGGCCACGCGTACGTGGCGCCGAGCGGGAGTGTCTATTTCGACGTAGACACCTACGGCGACTACGGCAGGCTCAGCGGCAGGCTCGACAAGCAGCAGTGGAGCCAGGAGGAGTTCGCTAAGGAGAAGAAGCACCCGTACGACTTCGCGCTGTGGAAAGCCGCGAAGCCCGGGGAGCCGTGGTGGGAGAGCCCCTGGGGGCCCGGGCGGCCGGGGTGGCACATAGAGTGCAGTGTGATGTCGTCGAGGTACCTGGGCAGGAGGATCGATATCCACGGCGGGGGGTCGGACCTCATATTCCCGCATCACGAGAACGAGAGGGCCCAGAGCGAGGCGTTCTTCGGCGAGAGGCCGTGGGTGAGGTACTGGCTCCACACAGGAATGCTGCAGATCCGGGGGGAGAAGATGAGCAAGAGTCTGCACAACATAATACCGCTGCGCGAGGCTTTCCAGAAGTACGACCCGCTCGCGCTGAGGCTATGGCTGGCGTCCGCCCACTACAGAACCCTGCTGGACTTCACTGAGGAGAGCATCTCCCAAGCGTCGCAAAACCTCGCGAGGCTCCGGGCGGCGGTCTCCTTGCTGAAGCAGGTCATGAGGGAGGCCGAGCCCAGGGGGCGGCTCGAGGACAGCGAGCTGGAGGCGCTGAGGGAGATGGCGGCTCTGCGGGAACGCTTCTACGCGAGCATGGACTACGACTTCAACGCGAGCGGGGCTTTCGCCGCTGTGATGGGGCTCACGCGGCTTGTGTTCTCCAGGATCGGCGAGAAGCCCTCGTACACGCTGGCACTCAGAGCCTACAACCTCCTTCGGGAGTTCAACAGGGTCCTCGGTGTTCTCGACAGCGAGTTCGCGGAGGTGCCGCCCGAGGCATTGCAGGTTGACGCGCTGATCGACCTAATAGTTGAAGTCAGGAGCGTCCTGAGGCGCGAGAAGAACTACGAGCTGGCGGACTACATCAGGGATAGGCTCTTGAAGCTTGGCGTGCAGCTGATGGACGAGAAAGAGAGGACCAGGTGGGTGAGGCTCCGTTAGACTAGGGGCACCTTTTTCTCAAGACCTAGGCCTAGCGCCAAAGCTCCCATGAGGCCGACGTTGGGGCCGAGCTTGGTGAGAGTTATCTCGGGAACCCTGTTCACCGCGTACTCCGCCACCCTGTCCCTCAGCCCCTCGATCAACACGTCAGGGTTGTTGAGCGCCACGGAGCCTCCTACCGTGATCAGCTCCGGGTCGTAGGCATTGGTAATGTTCGCGAAGCCGCAGGCGTTGAACCTGTTCACCCACTCGATGACCTTTCTTGCCAGCTGGTCGCCCCTTCTGAAGGCGTCGAAGACCTCCTTGGCCGTCAGCTCTGGCCCGAGCGGCAGGCATGTCTCCTCCACGAGCGAGGGCTCGGCTTCCGCCAGGAACCTGGCCAGGTTCGGTATCCCCCTGCCGGAGGAATAAGCCTCCCAGTGCCCTCTCTTGCCGCACCCGCACACAAGCCTCCCCTCGACGTCCACAACCATGTGCCCTATCTCGTGGGCGTTCCCCTCCTTCCCCAGGAGCAGCTCCCCGTCGACGTACACCCCTCCCCCTATACCGGTGCTTATCGTGACATACACCAGGTTCTCCTTGTCCCGCCCTAGCCCCCAATACTTCTCCCCAACCGCGGCGGTGACAGCGTCGTTCGCGAACGCCACTGGCTTCCTCAGGATCTCGCGGAGGGGTCGGACAATCTCAATTCTCTTGAACGGCATGTTGGGGGAGTTGACCACCTCCCCCCTCCTTATGTCGAGAGGCCCCGGTGACCCCACGCCGACGCCTACCGCCTCCACGCCGTGCCTCCTCTCGAGCTCTACCGCGACCTGGGCGATCCTGGCGATGTACTCCTCCGGGCTCCGCGCCTCCCACGTGCCGAAGACAACGATCTCGAGGAGCTCGCCCTCGCTGTTCCCGAGCGCCACGCGGGTGTTCGTCGCCCCAATGTCAACAGCTATAGCGTGCTTCATTACTCTCGCGGTAACCCTGCAGAAGATTTTTATAAACCATCTCTCACCCTCTCGCGGTGCTGAAGGCTTAAAAGCGCTGAGCGGTGACGAGCGCTGCCGCACTGAGCTACTCGACGAGAAGCTTACCGAGAAGAACTACCAAGTCCGCGTCACTGGGCTTTATGTTGCCCTCCACGACCACGAGGGCTTTTCCCACTCTCAGGAGCACTACAGCTCGCTCCTCTCGCCGCAGGAATAGCCACGGGCTTGACTCGTCAAGGAAGATAGAGAGAGAGGCCGCGATGCCCCTCAGAGAGCTGCCGTCCTCCTCGGTCGGGTGGGCAAACAGCAGCTCCCAGTCCTCCGAGAAGACAGCGATCTTCTCGGTCCCCAGGCTCAGAAGAAGCTTAGCAATCGACTCCGCGCTCAGCTCCTCTATCTCCACGAGAGGCTTGCTCATGCGTTTTCTTCGCAAGTAGCCCCTTCCTCAAGGAGATATTCTTTTCCTCTAGTGCGCGGCCGAAGAAGCCGGGAAGCCTCCAAGCAGCGAGCTCCTGACCGCCTCGACGCCTTCAATCCTGACACCGGGGCTCGCAAGAAGCATTGTGAGTGAAAGATAGCCGTGAGGTTCTGGAACGCTTGCAGCGCAGAGACCAGAGCGGAGATAGAGATATATACGACCAATTTGCGCGCCTACCTGACAGAACATGAAGCTTTACACCTGGCCAGAGGAAGAAGAGGAGGAATGGGAGGAAGAGTGGGAAGAGGAGGAGGAAGAGGAGGAGTGGGGAGACTTCGAGGAAGAAGAGTGGGAGGAGGAAGAAGAGGAAGAGTGGGAAGAGGAAGAAGAGGAGTTCTAGCCGTTCTGAGCCCCTACAGCTGTGCTCCATAATGTTTTTCTTGCAACAGTCTTTCCCGCTCGGGGCTTTAGTGCCTGCCGCGCGTACTGTTTATAAGCACTTTGGGGCTAAGGCGTAGGAGCTACGCATGAGCAGGTACATGCTGCTGCAGTACGGTCTGGGAGCAGCGCTGATGGTAGTTTTCGCCTACGTGAACGCCAACTACCCCGAGCACACAGGTCTCTTCTTCGTCCTCTACTTCCTGGTGTTCATGGGGGTTCTGCTTCTGCTGACGGGTAGGCAGGCGAGGGGGATACTCCGGGAGATAGAACAGGTTAGCAAGGGCGAGGTTATCTACGAGGTCCCTGCATCAGAGGTCGCGAAGCTGCGGGAGAAGGATTTCGAGAACACACGCCCCGAGCTAGCCGCGCAGGCCAAGTACGCGATGATGCCCTTCCTCATCATCTTGCTGTTTCTTACCCTCTACTCCCTACCATGGGTTAGAGACACCTTCCTGAGTATAGGTGAAAGCCTCACGCAGGACGTCAAGCTGGCTAACTTCCTCTCTTTCCTCACGTTCTACGGTGTCTTCTATGTACTCTCGGTGGTCGTAGGCACCTTGGCCAGGAGATCCCAGAGCAGGACAGGAACTCTCCAGATAGCCTCAAAGTACAGGGTGACATCACGAGGCATAATAATCGACGACCGGCTCCCCATAGCGTTCCCGATCAAGGGAAGGATGACGGTGAACACCAGGCGAAAGTTCGTTGAGCTTGAACTCGAGCAGCAGATCATGGGCTCCAAGGTCAAGCAGAGAGTCAGGCTATACAACCCCGAGCCCTCAAAGCTTGCTGCGCTGCTCAAGCCCTACGTCCAGGAGTAGTGAGCGCCCCCTGGGGAAAGGTTAAAAACCCCCAGTTATACTCACTTTTCGCGAACCCGTGCGGCCGTAGTCTAGTCTGGTAGGATGGCGGCCTGCCACGCCGCAGATCCCGGGTTCAAATCCCGGCGGCCGCACCACGAGCTTCTCCCCGGTTTCTCAGGGAGCTTCGCGCGAGCCTTAAATCCTGGCTTGCTACAGGCGGCGTGGGGCGGCATGACTGGGAGCGGGTTTGTGTACGCGCTACCAGAGGAGATCAAACAAGGTTTGACCACAGATGTCTACTTCGCTCGGACGAGGCGCATTCTAGAGAGGTACGGCCTGCTAGATGCAGTTGTCCACGCTGAGGTGACTGTGAGCGGGCTGCCTGACGGGTACAAGTGGGTCATTTTCGCTGGCTTGCGCGAGGTTCTCAAACTCCTTGAGGGGAGGAGGGTCGACGTGTACGCGCTGGAGGAGGGTGAGTACTTCAGGAGGACGGACTTCTACGGCGCGAGAGTCCCAGTGCTCTCCATCGAGGGTCCCTACGGCGAGTTCCTCGAGCTTGAGACACCGCTGCTGGGCTTTCTGGCCTCCGCCTCCGGCATAGCAACGAAAGCTGCGCGCGTGAAGAAGGCCGCTGGCGACAGGCTCGTCCTGTCCTTCGGCGCCAGGCGGCAGCACCCGGCTCTAGCGACGTTCGTGGAGTACTACGCTTACATCGGCGGCGCCGACGGAGTCTCAGCGGTCTCGGGCGCTAGGGCGCTCGGCATCAGGCCTACGGGCACGATGCCCCACAGCCTCATGATCCTTTTCAGAGCGTTCTACGGGGACCACACCTTGGCCTGGAAGGCTTTCGACGAGGTCATCGAGAGCGATGTGCCCCGCGTGGTTCTCGCGGATACGTTCCTCGACGAGACGGAGGAGGCGCTCCTCGCCGCGAAGCTGCTGGGCGGTAGGCTCTGGGGTGTTAGGCTCGACACGCCTGGGAGCAGGAGGGGTAGCATGGAGGAGATAGTCAGGGAGGTGAAGTGGAAGCTCAAGGTGAACGGGTTCGAGCACGTGAAGGTGGTAGTGTCGGGCGGCATCGACGAGTACAAGATCCCCTCGCTCAAGGAGGCGGGCGCGGACGTCTTCGGTGTCGGAGCCGCCATAGCGACTGCGCCCCCCATAGACTACGCCATGGACATAGTCGCCGTGCAGAAGGACGGCAGGTGGATCCCCATAGCGAAGAGGGGGAAGCTCCCTGGGAGGAAGAGGGTCTACAGGTGCACTTCCTGCGATGTGGACGTCGTCGCCCTCGAGGGTGAGCACCCCATGTGCCCCAGGTGCGGCAGCCCCATGGTTCCGCTGACGAGGCTGGTTATGAAGGAGGGGAAGATTCTCGAGGAGCTGCCACCCCCCTCTCGAGTCAGGGAGAAGGTGCTGGGCTCGCTCAACCGCCTTGAACTCTAGCGCGTGAAGAATATTTAGCAGAACTTTGACATAGTTCAGTGGAGATCCCCCGTGGAGCGTGGAGAAGTCTACGTGCTGGTGGCAGGTCCAGCTGGCGCCGGGGTCTTCGCGTCGAGCGTAATCATCGGAAAGACGCTGCTGAGACAGGGCTACCACGTCTTCGTGACCAACGAGTACCCCTCGCTGATACGCGGGGGGCAGCAGTGGGCGCTCGTCGCTGCCTCGCCTAGGCGCCCTGTGTACTCGCATAGGAGGAGGGTCGATGTGCTCCTGGCGCTGGACCGGGGCGCTCTGCTCTCCAACATCGGGCGCCTGCACGAGAAGGCTCTAGCCCTCTGCGACACCGCGGACGCTGTGAACGACCCCAGGGTGGTTGCTCTGCCTGTGCGCGACGTGGTTAGGGAGGAGGGTGGCCCCCCCGTGGCTGTCAACACCGTGCTGGTGGGCGTGCTCTTCGGCATGCTGGGCGGAGACCTAGGGGTTCTGAAGGGTGTTATCAGGGGGCATTTCAGGTCGAAGGAGGCAGCGGAGCTGAACGTGAGGCTGGCCGAGAAGGGCTACGGCATCGGCCTGCAGCTGCGCGGCAGGTTCCCCGTGAGTGTTGTCTCCGGAGGGGGGAGCGGGGGCAGGTTGCTGATAGACGGCAACTCAGCGCTCGCGCTGGGTTTGCTCGCCGGGGGGTTAACGTTCTTTGCTGCCTACCCGATGACCCCTGCCTCGCCAATCCTACACTTCCTGGCGGAGGTCCAGAGGGACGTGGGGATCGTCGTGTTCCAGCCGGAGAGCGAGCTTGCCGCAATCAACATGGCTATTGGCGCAGCCTACGCTGGGGCCAGGGCTGCTGTGGCGACAAGCGGCGGTGGCTTCTCCCTGATGGTCGAGGCGCTGGGGCAGGCGGCTATGACCGAGACCCCGATTGTCATTGTGAACGTGCAGAGGCCTGGGCCCAGCACGGGCATGCCAACCCATACGGCGCAGGGAGACCTCAGGTTCGTGATCCACGCGTCGCAGGGCGAGTTTCCCAGGGTGGTTCTAGCCCCAGGCAGCCCAGGGGAGGCCTACGAGCTCGGCTGCAGGGCTCTGAACCTCGCCTGGAAGTACCAGGTCCCCGTGATAGTCCTGATGGACAAGTTCCTCGCAGAGAGCTACTGGACCACGGAGTCTCTGCCACCCCTCGGGCCGGAGGAGGGGAGCGTGTGGCGCGGCGGGACCAATGAGCCCTACGCCAGGTACAGGATAACCGAGACGGGAGTGTCCCCGATGGCCTTCCCCGGGACCCCCGGCGCGCTCGTCTACGCCAACACGAGCGAGCACGACGAGTACGGCTTCGGCACGATAGACCCCAAGACGGTGAGGGCGATGCAGGAGAAGAGGTTCAGGAAGCTCTCCACGATCCAGAAGGAGGCAGAGAGCGAGGGTGTGAGGACCTATGGGGACGGCGCAATCGCTGTCGCCACGTGGGGCTCCACGACGATGGTCGTCCGCGAGGCTATGCAGGAGCTGGAGGGTGTGAAGCTCGTCCAGGTAGTGTGGCTCGAGCCCTTCCCGAGGGAGAGCTTCGCCAGGGAGGTGGGCGCGAGGAGGCTGCTCGTCGTCGAGAACAACATGCGGGGGCAACTGGCCTCGCTGATCAGGGAGCATGTACTGCGCGAGCCCGACGGCTTCCTCGGCCGCTACGACGGCAGGCCCCTGGATCCAGAGGAGGTGGTGGAGTTCGTAAGGAGCTTTGCGGCCCGGGGTGGTTGAGCATGGAGGAGCGCCTTTTCGACACTGGCAGGAGGCCTGTCTGGTGCCCTGGTTGCGGCAACTACAGCATACTGATCGCCATGAGGAGGGCCTTGGCGGAGCTCGGGCTCAGGCCTGAGGAGGTCGTCGTGGTGACAGGTATCGGCTGCCACGGCAGGATGAGCGACTACCTCAGGGTGAACGCGTTCCACACAATCCACGGCAGGGTTCTCCCGCTGGCCACAGGCATCAAGCTCGCTAACCCGAGGCTCACGGTGATTGGGCATGCTGGGGACGGGGACGCCTACGCGATAGGGCTCGGCCACCTACCCCACGCGGCGCGGAGGAACGTGGACATCACGTACATAGTGCATGACAACATGATTTTCGGCCTCACCACGGGGCAGGTGACCCCGACAACCCCCTTGGGCGTGAGGACGAAGTCCACGCCCTTCGGCAACCCGGAGCGCCCTCTCAACCCGCTCCTCCTGGCGCTTGCTAGCGGAGCTACCTTCGTGGCCAGGGGCTTTAGCGGGGAGGTGGAGCATCTCAAGGAGATCATCAAGCAGGGCATAAAGCACAGGGGCTTCGCGTTCATAGAAGTGCTCCAGCCCTGCGTGACGTTCTTCAACACGTACAGGGAGCTAAGGGAGAAAGTGTACAAGCTCGAGGACGAGGGGCACGACCCCGCTGACTTCGAGGCTGCTCTGAAGCTTGCGCAGCGTGAGGACCGCCTGCCCCTCGGGGTCTTCTACAGAGTCGAGAGACCGACCTTCGAGGAGGCGTTCGCCCACGCGATGAACCCCCCGCCCGCTCTCGGGCGCTTGGAGGCACCAGACCTCTCCAGGCTCCTAGAGCGCTTCCGCTAGCGCTAGGGCGGCGGCTCGACCAGCGGGAGAACGCGCTCGATCAGGTACTCTTCCAGCTCTTCCTCTCCTATGTTTGAGAGCGCCACGACGAAGCCCCACGAGCCCACCCCGAAGACGCCCTGTGGGTCCTCGTACACGACGTATGTCTCCCGCCCCCCCGCTAGCTGCTCTCTCAGCTTCGAGGCCCTCAGATCCCTGCCGTACAGCACGACCGTGCTGCCCCCCTCCAGACCGCTCACCACCAGCTGCTTCACGGAGGCATCCTCGGCGAGGTAGAGGCGGCGCAGCTTCTCGGGGGGGATGTAGACGTGAGAGACGAGCCCGCCTTCTCCGAACAGGGCGTAGGACATGGTCTCAGCGACCCTGCGCGCCCTCCTCCTGCCAGCCAGGACGAGCAGGTAGCACGCGCCTCTCTCCCACACGAAGCGGAAGCTACATTGGTACTGGAGAGGCACTCTCCACACCGAGCCCTCTACGCTCACGCTGACGAGCACGGTTTCCTCGAAGACCCCGGACACACCCCTGGGAGCCTCTGCTACCTCCCGCACTCTCACTCCGAGCGCCACCCTGTGCCCCATGAACTCCACCTCCCCCCTTGCCGAAGAGTATCCGCTAAGCCGCGACAGTACATCCTCTGCCGAAACCTCCTCAAGCACCTCGAAGATCGTGCAGGCAAGGACCATCGCTACGCACCGCCCTGCTCTTCGCCGCTAATAAAGCTCAGAAGCCCGCTCTTAGCTTTTGCCGCAGCCCTGGGGTCCACGCGCCTGAACTCGAGCCCCTCCTTCGCGAGCAGCAAGAGAGCGCGCTTCGAGATGGAGGGCGCTGCGAGGATCCCCCGGACGCGCCTACCGAGAGCCTTCTGCACGTAGCTAACGTAACGCTTGAGCTGGAAGACCGCATCGACCCCTGCCTCCTCCCTCTTTACCTCCACTACCACGTAGTTGCCCGCATCGTCGACCATAAGTAGGTCGGCAAACCCCGCCCGGCCCAGCCTAGCTTCGACATCGACGGGATTGAGCTTCTCCCCGAGAAGCAGCTCCGGGTTAAGCGCGATAGCGTCTCTCAGCTCTTCCTCGGAGCCCCACATCTCGAACTCAGCGTCGTCTCTCAGCTCCGCCACAACCAGGTGTGCTATCCTGCGCACCCGGATCGTTAGGCGCTCCGCAGGCCTCGACCTTACGGCGGTTATCACAAGGCTATCCCCCTCCGCTCTCACGCTCACAGCGGAGCCCTCGGGCTGGTAGTTCACCGGGAGGGACCCGTAGGGTCTGTGGACGAGCACGGCGCCGTCGGGCTTGATCACGATCACCCTGTCGCCGTCGCCCAGCCTCGAGCGGGCTCTGCCGTCGTACTCGACGCTGCATGTGGCTACCATCAAGACGACACACTTCTTCGCTAGTGCTGCGGAGACGACGCTGGCGGCTTCAGCTGCTTGCAGAGTCCTCCCCGCTAAGCTCTAGCCCGCCCCCCGCGATATCGGTTTCGCGTAGAATTCTGAGGCTAGTATTTCAGGATCTTGTAGCCGTGCTCCTCCATCGTAAAGTCCTCGACCTTGCTTAGCACTCTCTCGTCGAGCTCTCTTTCCCTCCTCCTCCACTCCTCCACCATCTTCAGGTTCCTCTCCCAGGATTCCTCATCTCTCACGAGCATGACGACTCTGCTCTTGTCATCCGTCAGCTTGATCTGGTACCCTGTGAGCTCCGAGAGCTTCGACGCGAAGTCGACAAGCTCCTTCATCTCGGGCATCGCTGTTATGGGCAACCTCTTCTGGCTCTCACCCACCCACGTGTAGCCCTTCAGCTCGACGAACATTGGCTCACCTTTCTCTACCAGCTCCGCGTATCCCTCGGGCTCAACCATGTTGAGCCCTCGCACGAGGGTTAGTCTCATCACAGTCCTGCTCTCATAGAACTCCCTGAGCAGTTCCAGGCTCCTGTTCACCATCTCCCATGCTCTGGGAATACGCGGGTCAGCTGTCCTCTCGAAAACCTCCCTGTTCGGCCCGTAAACGCTGAGGTAGAGGTTCGTCGGCTGGGCGTCTCTCCTCAGTAGCTCGCGCAGCCTAGCCGGTATAGATCCGTTTGTCACCAGGAATACCGTGAAGCCCCGCTCCTTAGCCTCTCTGATCAGCTCCGCGAGACCCGGGTACAGAAGTGGCTCCCCGTCCAGGCTTATCGTGAGGTGCCTGGGGAACATGGCCTCCAGGAACCTCTCCCTAGCGACAAGGGGGTTGCCTTTGAAGCCTATCAGCAGCAGCCTCTGGGCGACGATGGACTTGTCAAGCACCTCCCGGGGGTCGTCCCACCGCCACCCCCGGGGGACCTGGTACCGACCTGGCAGGTGCATTCTCCAGCAGAACTTGCAGGCGAAGTCGCAGAAGTTAAGTACAGGAGTCATCTGTAGGCACCGGTGGCTCTTGATCCCGTACCAGCTCTTGTAGCAGAGCCTCTCGCCTCTCAGGGCGGAGCGCGCCCACCTGCAGATCGCCACCGCGCTGTGGTTTCCAACAAGCTTGTACCCCGCTCTGAGGTAGCGCTGAACGTCCAGAGCCGCAGCCACTGACGTCACCCTGAGTTGGCTCCGCGCCTAACCTTATAAGTCGCGCGCAACCCGCCAGCCAACATTCTCTATCTGATGTTTTAGACTAACGAAACCTATATAGCAAGCACTTAGAACATACCCTAAGGGTTCGTATTGAGGGATACAGTGGTAGTCCTGCTGATACTCCTCACTGAGGTTTTGATTGGCTCAGCGACAGGTGTCCAGCGAGCTGTTCTAAGCATAGAGGTGAGCCGCAACGTAGGGGTCGCTCTCGCCCTGCTGCCCATAATCTCCTTCGGAGCTACGAAATCGATAGCCGACTACTTCGCGGCTGTGATGTCGCTGCGCAAGGGCAGGCGCCGAGCGCTCCTGCTGGGAGTGTCTGCGCACCTGGCAGGCGCTCTCGCCATAACTCTGTTCCCCCCTCCCTACAACTTCCTTCTGGGCAATGTCCTCGTGGGCGCAGGGGAGGGCTTCGTCTACGCCACGGCAACCATTATGCTCAGGGACCTGCTCGGCCTCGAGAGGTCGGCTCTCTCCTTCAGCTACATCGAGAGCGCCGGCTACATAGGCTACGCGGCTGGCGCCTTCCTAGGGGGTTACACGCTATCCTCGCTGGGCTCCACGGCCCCCCTGCGCATCATCCTGGCTGCGTCAGCGCTAGCCTTCGCCGCGTCGCTGGCCATCCCCGAGGTCAGAGGAAGCAACGAGTACGAGAGGCCGGAGAAGTGGTCCCCGGAGGAATTCCCCCTAGCCCAGCTGTTGAGGAACCCTAGCTGCTCCTCCTCCTTGCTTGCAGCGCACGTCGCCAAGGCCGCGGACAGCATGGTCTGGGGTGTAATCCCGCTCTTAGTCGTAGCTAGGGGTTGGGACGCCTACTACGCGGGTCTCGCGCAGTCGTTCCTCCTCGCGATGTGGTCGCTCATGATGCCCTTCTGGTCCTATTACTCTGATAAAGCTGGGAGGAAGTTCATCTCCACTCTGGGCCTGCTCACAGCAGCCGCCATGCTAATTGCGCTCCCGGAGACACGCGGCCCCCCCGACCTGCTCCTGATGGCAATGGTGCTGGGCGTTGGCTATGCGATGTACTACCCGATCCTCCCGACCCCCTTCTCCGACCTAGCTCCCCCGGGGAGGAGAGAGCTGGCGATAGGTCTCTACAGGGCGGTCAGGGACGCGGGGTACTTCACGGGCGCAGTCCTCGGCAGCCTCCTCCTCCAGGCCTTCCCGGCGCACCTCGAGGGAGCCCTCATGAACACTGGAATACTGCTCGCCACTACGGCAACGGCCTTCTCGGTTGTATTCAGGGAGACTCGCCCCACGTGGCCCTTCCTGGACTTGGTGATAGAGCACGTGAGCATAATCAGGGAGGTTCTCAGGCTGCAGTGCGAGGTGGTCCGCTGCTTCTTCGAGGGGCGGCACGGGGAGATGCTCGAGTACAGCCGGAGGATCAAGGAGCTTGAGAGGAAGGCGGACGTGGTGAAGCGCGAGATCGTCTGGAGGATGTGGTCCGGAGTCTTCCCGGCCTCGAGCCGGGAAGAGTTCGAGAGGCTCGTGGAGGAGATAGACAAGGTAGCAGGTGCCATGCTGGAAAGCGGGGAGAAGCTCCTCTGGGTGAAGCAGAGCCCCGGCATGGAGAACCTTTACAAGCTCCTCATCGAGATGCTCAGAGAGACTGAGCGCCTGGCGGAGAGGCTCGTGGAGAACCTGAGGCTCCTCAGCCTCTCCCCCCTCTACGCGGTGAGGGCTACTAGCGAGATAGACGCTGGAGAGCGGCGGGTTGACGAGCTGAGGGCGGAGTTCATCCGCGAGCTCAGGACTCTCCTCAGCGAGGGCGGGATCGACCTGCTCTCGGCGCTAAGCCTCATGAGCGTGGCGGATCTGATAGAGCTGACGTCCGACGACTTCCAGGATGCGGCGGACCTCATAAGGATAGTAGCTTACAGGCACGCTGCGTTACCACTCGAGCGGCACCGTGTCAAAACACTGGGAGCTTAGGCGACCCTCCTGCTACCGTTCTCCAGCGTTCTGTACCACACCTCGGCCACGCCCCCTAGCACCTCCGCCGCTTTCCTCGCTGCCTCGACCACGACCTCCACAGAGGTCGCTTTCACACGCTTGTACTCCGGCGGCACCCCCACGTACGGGATGAACTGCTGGACCACGTAGACCAGCCTGCCGCTGTCCCGCGCTAGCCGCGCTACGTCCTCTGCAACCCGCTGGATGTCCTCGACGCTCACAAGACCCGGGACGAGTGTTGTCCTCAGCTCCAGGAACTCCACGCTCCTCAAAAGCACCTCGAGGCTCTCCGCCACCATGCTCACGACCCTCCTACCCATCGCAGCGCTCAAGCCGGAAACGGCTGCGTACTTCTCTGGGTCGCTGAGCGGCGCTTTCAGGTCGACAGCCACGTGCTCCACGCGGACCTCCCCGAGGACGTACTCCAGAGCCCTGGGCACTGTGGCATTCGTGTCAAAGCTCAGCATGAGCCCTGTCTTCTCCTTCACCGCTCTGAAAAGGGCTGCGAGGGGCTTGTACTGGAGCGTGGGCTCCCCGCCCGTCACGTGGAAGTACTCCACAAAGGGTGCTGCTTTCTCGACCTCGCTCACTATCTCGCTCACCCGGACGAGCTGCCTGTCCTGCCCTCGGGCTAGCCGCGAGTTAGCGCACCACGGGCACCTGAGGTTGCAGAAAGCGGTCCACAGCGTGAAGCTCACGCTCCCGAGAACGTCCACAAGGCTTACATCCTTCCAGCCGCCCACCCACAGAGCCTCCTCCATACGCGTGTCACGTAGCTGGTATGACCTGCGCGCACATGTACATAACGAGTGAGATTACGTAGGCCAGCGCCAGGGACACTGCGGCGAAGGCCAGTGTCAGCTTCGACCGCCTGTACTGGGCGTGGAACGTAGCGAGCGTGGCCAAGCAGGGCATGTACAGAGTAACGAAGGTCATAAGGGCGAGCGTCTGGGAGGGGGAGAGAGCGAGGCGGGAGAAAGCCTCCGCGGCGCTGCTGGAGCCTGTGGCTATGACGATCGTCGCCAGAACGCCCTCCTTGGCTACGAAGCCGGACACCAGAGCCAGGGCAACCTCCCACTTCCCCAGGCCGACTGGAGCCAGCAGGGGCGCCGCCGCGGACCCCACGATGTAGGCGAAGGAGTTCTCAACGCTTTCCACGTAGCCCGAGGGACCCAACCTGAGGAGCGCCCAGGTGGCCAGGGAGAGGAGGAAAATCACCACCCCTGCCTTCTTGAGGAAGTGGAGGGTATTGTCCACCGCGTACCACCAGATGACTTTAGGGCTTGGCACGTGGTACGGCGGTAGCTCGACCAGCAGCTCCGGGGCTTCTCCTCTTGGGGGGATCACTCTGTTGAGAAGCCATGCGAGGAGGCCTGCCGCGAGAAGCGCGACCAAGTACACTACCACCAGGGCTGCGAAGGCCGCTGCTGCGCTGCTGGACATAGCCGTGGCGATCGCAAGCAGGACGACGAGCCTGGCTTGGCAGGGTATGAAGGGGGCTGCAAAGGACGCCACTAGCTTCTCCTTGTCGCTCGGGAGTATCTTAGTCCCCATCACCGCGGGCACGTTGCAGCCGAAGCCGAGGGCTAGAGGAAGCAGGGCTTTTCCTGAGAGCCTCACCTTCTCCATCAGAGCGTGAGACGCCACAGCAATGCGCGCCATGACACCGGTGTCCTCGAGGAACCCGAAGAAGACGAAGACCAAAAAGATCAGCGGGAGGAACGCTAGGATCGCGCCTACACCGCCCAGGATTCCCTCAGTGATGAGCGAGACTAGCAGGGGGCTGGCGCCGCGCGCCGCGAGTATGCTTGTGGCAGCGTCAGCGAGCCCTGAGAGTGCTGTATTAACGAGTCCCGAGAGGGTGTGAGTCTCCACCAGCTCAGCTAGCTCGCTGTAGTTCAGCGCTTCGAGGATTTGAACTAGGGGGAACCCAGTGTTTATCATGAAGGCGACTACGATTATGCTCATCAGCGTTGCCAGCGCCGCGAGCGGGCCCAGGAACCTGCTGAGGTATATCTTGTCGAGTAGCTCGGAAGTGCTCCTCCTAACGACCCCCGAGTAGGCGACACAGCCTCTCAGCAGGTCTAATATGAACGCGTACCTAGCACTAGCAGCCAGCAGTGCGGGCTCCGCGCCCAACTCCTCTTCAGCCCTCCTCCTGACCTGCCTAACCTTCTCGAGCAGCTCTGGGCAGGCTTCCGCGAGGGCTCTCTCAAGCTCGTTATCCCCCTCCAGCAGCCTCACAGCAGCCCAGTCGGGCGGGTAGTCTCTTAGCGCAGCGCACCTCCTCAGCTCCTCCTCGAGGAGTGCGGTGTAGTGCGCCAGCCCGCCGTAGTTCAGCTTGAGGCGCTGCGTTTTGGCGGCACCTCCTGCGACTGCCAGCACGCTCTCGATTAGCTCGTGGAGCCCTTCCCTGTGCAGCGCCGAGATCCCCACAACGGGAACCCCCAGCGCCCTTGACATCTTGTCGACCAGGACGTGCAGGCCGCGCCTGGCTGCTGCGTCCATCTTGTTCACAGCTATGACAACGCGGTCGTAAAGCTCTAGTACCTGCAGCGCTAGGTACATCGTTGTCTCTAGGGATACAGCGTTGACCATCACGATTACGACGTCGGGCTTCTCGTGGACGATGAAGTCCCGGGCAATCACCTCCTCCTCCGAGAGCGCACTGAGGCTGTAGGTCCCGGGGAGGTCGACCAGCTGCAGTGTGACGCCGTGGTGCTCCAGCTCCCCTTCGTACCGGTCGATAGTCTTCCCCGGCCAGTTACCCACGAAACGCCTAGCCCCCACGAGCACGTTGAAGAGCGTGCTCTTTCCCACGTTCGGCGCTCCCGCGAGAGCTACTCTCACTCTTCCCTCGCTGCCTCTCTCTTGCTCGGTGCGCTGCGGCTGTGAGCCCACATGCCTGCAAGCCACTCGAGCCACTACCCAACCACCTCGACGATAATCCTCCTCGCCAGCCCCCTCCCTACGGCGAAGCGCGCTGAGCTGACCTCGATGACAATAGGTCCCGCCGAGTTGCTGACAACCTTTATGACTGCTCCAGGTACTACGCCGAGCTCCATCAACCTCCTAGCCTGTCCGCTGTGGTGCCGGATCTCAACCACTCTGACGTGCGCCCCAGGAGGGGCTAGCTCCAGAGTCGTCCTACGATAGTCCACGGTCATAACCACCTCGTGCTGTACTAAATACTTTCTGAGCTCGCCGAGAAGCTTTAAGGCACTTAAGGGTAGGTTCTCGCGACTGTTCTTGGGAACGCAACCGCGTCCACAATGTGGTCGAGACCTGCTATCCACATTACCAGCCTGTCCATACCGAGGCCGAAGCCCGCGTGGGGGACTGTGCCGTAGCGCCTGAGGTCGATGTACCATTTATAATCGTCAGGGTTCAAGCCGAAGCGCTTGATCTTCTCCACAAGCTCCTCCACTCTGTCTATCCTCTCCCCACCCCCGATGATCTCGCCGTAGCCCTCCGGGGCGAGGAGGTCTGCGGAGAGCGTGACCTCGGGCCTCGATGGGTCGTTCTTGTGGTAGAACGCCTTCACCTGCTCCGGGAAGCCGTAGAGGAAGAAAGGCTTGTCGAAAAACTCTGTGAGAGCTTTCTCCTCGTCCGCTCCCAGGTCGTCGCCCCACTTCACCTGGAGCCCCTTCGACTGCAGCAGCTCGAGAGCCTTGTCGTAGCTGAGCCTGGGGAAGGGCGGCACCACGTTCTTCAGAGGCTCCAGGTTCCTGTTCAGCAGCGACAGCTCCTCCCTGTTCTTCTCCAGGACCCTCTCAACGACAAAGGAGACGAGCTCCTCCTCCACCCGCAGGATATCCTCCAGCCCGGCCCAAGCCACCTCAGCCTCAGCGTGCCAGAACTCGGTGAGGTGCCGGCGCGTGCGCGACTTCTCAGCCCTGAAGGACGGGGCTATCGTGTAGACTTTCTCAAGGCTGTAGATTAGTGCCTCAAGGTAGAACTGGGACGATTGCGTGAGGTAGACAGTGCTCCCGTCCACGTACTCCACTGGGAAGAGGGTCGCTCCGCCCTCCACGGCTGCGGAGATGAACATCGGTGCCTGCACCTCGTAGTAGCCATTGCTCCTGAAGTACTCGTGCACCGCGGAGAACACAGTGTCCCTGATTTTGAGCACGGCGGTCATCTTCCTGCTCCTCACAGCCAGGTGCCTCACGTCCAGGAGGAACTCCTTGGAGACATCCCTCCTTATCGGGAAGTTCTCGGCCAGCCCCACGATGGTGAGCTCCTCGCCGACAACCTCCTTGCCGCCGGGCGCCCTGGGATCCTCCTTCACGGTGCCGCTCGCGATCACAGACGACTCCACGGTGACCCTAGCGGCCTCCTCGTAACCGGGCGACTCGGGGCTGAAAACGAACTGTAATATGCCTGTGGAGTCCCGGACCACGACGAAGACTTTCCCGCCTAGGTCGCGCCTCCTGTAGACCCAGCCGCGTGTCCTAACCTTGGTTCCCTGAGGGCTGCTGAGGATCTCCGAAACCTTCATGAACCGCACCGAGGGCACCACTTACTCCGCGCACCCGCGGGACAAGTACTTTTCGCGCGCTAGACGATAGGTTTTCCAAAGCGCTCTGTCCTTGTAGCCGCGAGCCTCAGCGCTAGTACATCTCCGAGAAGCTCCGCGGCCCTCCTCCGTGACAAGATCTTATTGTTATTCCCGCAGTACGGAGAGAAGATGCAGCGGGGACACCCGTCCTCACAGGTGCACCTCGAGGTTATGTCGAAGGCACGCGCTATCGCTTTCTCCAGCTCTGCAAACAGTCTGGCGGACACGCCGGAGCCCCCTGGGAAGGCGTCGTAGATGAATATGTGCCCCGACGGGAAGCTCACCCCGCCTAGGTCGGTCGGAGAGGCCCCCACGATCATCTGGGCGGCATAGATCAGCGCGTGCTCCACCGCGTGGAACGCCTCAGCGTTCTGCAGCTCGGTCCACTCGACCCTCGGTGGGAACTCGATGAGGATGCCCTTGGTCCTGAACGAGTAGCTCAGCTCCCCCTCGAGCAGCCTCTGGGAGATCACCTGCCCCTCTGGGAACGATTTGACCACGTACCCGTACACCACGTCCTGAACAGTCAGAGTTACGTACCGCACTGGGATGCCGTAAACCCTCCTCTCGTTGTGCACTTCTTCCTCGGACGGCATCGTGTAGTACAGCGGGGAAGTCACGACGGGAGGTGTCTTCGCGGGGACTAGCTTTACTACAGCTCTCTTCCCCTCCAGCTTCACGGAGAGGTACGTTCTGCCGGCGTGGAGGTAGACAGCGCCGGGGAAGAGCTCCTTTATGGCCTGCGGCAGCTCCCGGTACCCTATCACCTTGCCGGTGTCCGTGACTATCCTCACCTGCTCGCCAACACCCCTTATGTTGTCGCGCTCGCGCAGGAACGCGATGCCTCTCCTCGTCGGCCGCAGGTATCCGCCGCTCTGCTTCAGCAGCCCCTCTGAGAGCAGGCGGAGCACAACCCTCCTCTCGAACTCGTCGAGCTCTTCGAGCCTCAGGGGCGCGTCGAGGCTCATGGAGAGCAGGTGCACCTTCGCTACTTCCTCGTTGCGAGGCTCGAGGAAGACAGGGTCAGGGCTCTGCCCGTAGAAGTCCTCTGGGTGCCTCCCGTAGTAGCTGCTGATGGGGTCGTTCCCGAGCACCAGGAAGACGTACCCAGCCCTCCTTCGCCGTCCCACCCTCCCTGCTCTCTGGAGGTACTTCGAGAAGGTCGGTGGCACCCCGTACATGATCACAGCGTCCAGCTCGCCGATGTCGATGCCGAGCTCGAGGGTTGGTGTGGCGACAACAGCGTCCAGCTCCCCCTTACGCAGCTTCTCCTCGACCCTTCTCCTCTCCTCGGGCAGAAGCCCTGCCCGGTGCACCGCGGTCCTAACCCCCTCCCGCGCTGCCAGGATCGAGAGGCTCTCGGCGAGCCTGTGGCTGTCGACGAACACCAGCGTCCTCAACCCCTTCTCGGAGAGCCTCCTCAGGAGCACTAGGACTTCGGCCGTCCGCGACCTGGCGGTCGGCTCCAGCATGACGTGGAAGACTGGCGCTCTGCGCGCAGGCTCCGCGATGACAATAGCGGCGTCCTCGCCAAGCAGTTTGGACGCGAACTCCTGGGGGTTCCCGATTGTTGCTGTCGCTGCGATGAGCTGCGGGCTTCTTTCGAGGATCCTCCGGAGCCGCTTCAGCACGTAGTAGACGTGCGAGCCAAAGACCCCGCTGTACACGTGCGCATCGTCCAGGATCACGTAGCCCACGCGCCTGGCGAGGTCCCTGAACCTCTGCGACCGCCTCAGAGAGAGGTGCAGCATGTCCGGGTTCGTCACCAGCAGCCTGGGCGGGTACTGGAAGATGAGCTCCCTCTCCCTATCGGGCGTGTCGCCGTCGTAGGTCGCTACGCGGAAGCCGAAGATCTCGCCCGTGTAGCTCTCAATCCTCTCTACCTGGTCCCTGGCCAGCGCTTTCGTCGGGTACACTAGCACTGCGAGCTCCTGAGAGCCTACCAGCATCCTGTCCAGCACAGGCACCAAGAAGGCCTCTGTCTTGCCGCAGCCGGTCCCCGCAACCACGAGGACGTTCCGCCCCTCGCTTATCAGCCGGATAGCCTCAGCCTGGAACTCATAGAAGCGGTGGATCCCCCTCCTCTTCAAGGTTCTGAGAAGCTCCTCCGACTTCACGAGCTCCTCGACAGGGGGACCTAGCTCCGGCTCGGCGGACTCCTCCACCTTGAAGTATACGATCCTGTGCCCGCTGTCGCTCCGCAGCTCTTCGAGCAGCTCCGCCGCCACAACACCTTTATCGCTGCCACGGCGTATAAACCCGGTCGTGCGCAGTGTACGATGAAGTCTCCCTGGTAGTTCTCGTGGACGACATGCCCTCTCTCGAGGGAGTGGCAACTGCGCACGGCCTATCCATACTGCTCCGCCTGCGCAGCGGGACCACGACGAAGGAGGTTCTCTTCGACGCGGGGCCCAGCGCCAAGATCCTGCGGTGGAACCTCGAGGCTCTGGGTGAGAGGCTTGCCCCCAGCGCCATCGTCGGCAGCGTGATGCACCTCCACCACTTGGGCGCATTAGCGCAGCTGGGCCTCCTCAGGAAGGCTCTGCTGCCCCCACCACCTCTCTCAGCTAAGAGGAGGGGCTTCCTGCTGAGAAGCATTCCAGGGATGCAGGGGCTGCAGCTACTGCTCTCCCTGAATCCCTGGCCGGAGCAGGCGCTGCTCGTGGAGAGCAAACTGGGCAAGGTGCTGGTCGTAGGCTGCAGCGTCCACGGTTTTTACGAGACTTTCGGCCGCGCTGTCTCACAGCTGGGCGCGCCCTTCGCTGTGGTCGGAGGGCTGGGCCTGAGCGCGAGGGATACTTTCAACCTGAGCTTCCTGAAGGCGCTCGCGAGAGCGGGGACGAGGCTCTTCCTCCCCTTGCACTCCACGGCGTGGGAGGCGAGGCGCTTGGTGCTGGAGAAGTATAATAAGTTCCCCCTGGACTTCGAGGTCCCCGGAGTGGGGTGTCAGGTTGAGCTACGCTGAGATCATAGTGGTGCTAGCCGCTGTAGCAGCCGTCTACAGCCTCGGGTACTGGGTTTCGAGGCGCAAGAGCCTCGCGGAGAGGCTCGGGCTGTCGCTTGAAGGCTTCGCGATCATCCTTAGGTGCAAGCGTGTCCACGAGCATATACAGCGGGTTGGGGCGAGGCACGCGAGGACGCTGCGTGTCTTCGGGGATGCAGGCGCGGCTGCAGGCGTCGTCCTGGGAGCTGCTGGGCTCGCCTACTTGCATGTGAACCTCCTCCAGCTTGTCGCCCGCTCTCCTGCCGCGAGCCCTGTGGTTCCGCTTGTCCCAGGCTGGACGATAGGTTTGGACGCTCTCCCCTATTTCATGGTCGCGGTAGCTGTTGCGCTGATACCGCACGAGCTGGCTCACGCGCTAGTGGCGGCTGCTGAGTCGATACCGGTGAAGTCGGTGGGCGCGTTCCTGCTCCTGCTTTTCCCCGGCGGCTTCGCCGAGCTGGATGAGGAAGAGCTGGAGAAGAGACCTGCGAGAACCAAGGCTAGGGTTCTCTCGGCAGGCAGCTTTGCCAACCTTCTCACGTTCCTCCTCCTTTTGCTGGCGGTCCAGCTGCTCGTGAAGCCTGTTGGAGTTCGCGTCGTCGAGACTCTCGAAGGCTACCCCGCACGCGGCGTTCTAGAGCCAGGCGACTTGATAGTCGGCGTGGGCGGGGTCAGCGTGTCTACGCTCGGTGAGTTCTCGGGAGCTCTCTCGCGGTACAAGCCAGGGGATACGGTGGAGCTCAGCGTGCTCAGAGGAGGCTCAGCGGTAAAGATCCAGGTGAGGCTGGCGAGCCATCCCGACAACCCCACGCGGCCTATGTTAGGAGTCGTAATCGAGCAGGCTCTCAGCAACGAGGTTCTCTACGGTGTGCTCTGGTGGTCCCTAGTGCTCACGGGCAGCGTTGCTCTGCTGAATATGCTGCCCATCTACCCGCTTGACGGCGGCAGGCTTCTCGCAGCGGCCTTGGCGCGCCTCAGCCCGAAGACCAGGAGGGAGCTGGTGACCGGCGCGAGCGCCTATACAGCCTTCCTGCTGCTGCTCAACGTAGCTTTATCAATGGCTTTTAACCCGTGAGGAGGGGTGGGGATGCGGGCCTCAGCAGACTTCCTTGCCGTAGTGGCACCGGCGATCGTGTCCACGGTATTCGTCGCAGTGCCGCTGGAGAGTCTGCTCAGCGCCTACCCGGTGCCAGTCTTCGCCTTTAACTGGTACATTCCCTGGCGCGGAGCGGTAATCTCGCTCATCCTCTGGCTTGTAGCAGGTGCGCTCTACAGCGAGAAGAGGTATC
>Ga0105154_1000257_pt1 | contig 24144 bp, 24 predicted proteins | sample SSWtaG_FD_89672 | JGI IMG/M metagenome (GOLD analysis project Ga0105154, IMG submission 89672) | Hot spring microbial communities from Sandy's Spring West, USA to study Microbial Dark Matter (Phase II) - SSWsed_matched | ecosystem: Environmental > Aquatic > Thermal springs > Hot (42-90C) >... | reverse complement strand
TGCACAGCGACGTGAACGCCGCTTTGAACATCCTGAAGCGGGGCGCTCAGCTGCTCGGCTGCGAGGTCGAGGCGCCGGAGCGCGTGAAAGCGCTCAGCTTCACGCCCAGCGGAGTGAAGCCGCAAAACCGTAACCCCGCAGCAAGGGCGGGGTAACAGGATTGCGCGCGCTAAAGACCTAGCGCAGCAGGGACGCCGACCTCTGAGACAACGCGCAACGCGAGGGCGCATCGGTAAACGAAAGGCTTAGTAGAGCCCTTTCGCCACTACCCCTGGTATGTCCTCTGCCGGCAGCGCTTACTTGTACCTGTTAGAAGTCGCGTACGACGGCAAGATGGGGCGCGCAGTGCTCAGACTTTACGACGAAAGGAACCACAAAATTATTGAGATGCCGGATCCAACAGGTCACAAACCCTACTTCCTAACCGACTTCTCACTCGAGGAGGTAATCCAAAAGCGCCCTGAAATCGTTAGACACAAGGGCTTTGATCACTTTGAAGTCGTTGAAAAGTACGACGCCCTCAGGGACACCTTCGTGAAAATGACAAAGGTAGTGGCTCGCGATCCGCTTTCCGTAGGCGGCTCTAGAAATTCTATGAGAGAGCTCCTTGAGGGTCACGCTTGGGAAGCGAAAATTAAGTACCACCACTGCTACATCTACGACCTCGGCCTGATACCGGGTATGCCATACCTCGAAGCCGATGGGAAGCTGCGACCGGCACCTGTCGAGCTACCAGAGAGCGTGATCGAAGGTTTGAGGAAGCTTTACAGCGATGACGAGGGGGTGCTTTCGAGAGCCATCGAGTGGGCCAGACTGTTGCACGCTCCAGTGCCTCATTTAAAGCGCATCGCTTTAGACATCGAGGTTTACTCGCCAGAGCCAAACCGAATACCGAGACCCGATGAAGCCCCTTACCCAGTAATCGCGATTTCCCTGTATGCCTCTGACGGCTTGAGAAAGATACTCCTTCTCAAGCGGCCGGAGCTCGGGGAACCGCCGGCGAACCTTAAAGACTCCGAGTTTTTCTCGAGCGAGAGAGACTTGATTAAAAGGGCTTTCGAGATGATATCCAGCTACCCCATCGTCGTCACGTTCAACGGTGACTCCTTCGACCTCCCCTATCTGAGGAACCGAGCGCTCAAGCTCGGCATAAGGGGGGAGGAGGTGCCCATCGAGTGGAAACCGGGAGCCGATTACGCAAAGTTGGCTAACGCCTTGCACCTCGACCTCTACAAGTTCTTCACGAATAGGTCGATGAGGGTTTACGCCTTCGGGAACAAGTACAGGGAGGGGCGTTCGCTCGACGAGATAGCCGGCGCGCTTCTCGGTGAGGGGAAAATGGGACTAGAGAAGCACGTGTCGGAGCTGAGCTACGCTGAACTGGCTGAGTACAGCCTCAAAGACGCTGAGCTCACGTACAAGCTCACGGCGTTTAACGACGAGCTAGTGCTCAAGCTCGTGATCCTGATGATGAGGATATCGAAGCTCGGCCTTGAGGATCTTACCCGCCACAACATATCGAGCTGGATCCGGAGCATGCTCTTTTTCGAGCATAGGAGGAGGGGCTACCTGATACCAAACGAGGAGGATATCAAAAAGATAAAGAGCCGGACGGATACGAAGGCCGTGATAAAGGGCAAGAAGTACTTGGGAGCGGTGGTCATCGACCCGCTAACCGGGATATTTTTTGACGTCGCCGTTGTCGACTTCGCATCACTCTACCCCTCCGTGATTAAAAGGTGGAACCTCTCTTACGAAACCGTGAGGTGCCCCCACGAGGAGTGCACAGCTAATAGGATCCCCGGTTTGAGCCACTGGGTGTGCACTAAGCGAAAAGGGATAATGTCTGAGCTCGTAGGGTTTCTGCGCGACTTCAGGGTTTACATTTACAAGAGGCTGGCTAAAAGCGAACAGGACCCAGTAAAGAGGAGACACTACGACGTAGTGCAGAGCGCTCTAAAGGTTTTCATAAACGCGAGCTACGGCGTCTTCGGTGCCGAATCGTTCCCGCTCTACTGCCCTCCGGTTGCCGAAGCTACAACTGCGCTTGGACGTTACTTCTTGGTTCAAACTCTGAGAAAAGCTTTCGAGCTAGGAATCACGGTCCTCTACGGGGACACGGACTCCCTCTTCCTATGGAACCCACCGCCCGACAAGCTTGAGGAGCTCGTGAGCTGGGTCTCCAAGAACTTGCAGGTCGACCTTGAAGTCGACAAAAGATACAAGTGGGTCGCCTTTAGCGGTAGGAAGAAGAACTACGTGGGGATCCTCGAGGACAGTAGCGTTGACGCTAAGGGCATAGTCGGCAAGAAGCGGAACACGCCGGAATTCATAAAAAGCTTAGTTATGCAAACGATAGATCTCCTCGGCAAAGCAAATGATCTCTATCAGTTAGACTCGGCAATAGATTGTTTGAAAAAGATTACCTATGATTATTATATCAGGTTAAAAAAGAGAGAAATATCTCTCGACGAATTGATCTTTAAAGTCACTTTGACCAAACCTCTATCTAGCTACGTTAAGAACACCCCGCAGCACGTAAAGGCTGCGAGGCAGCTTCAGAGAGTCGGCGAGCGGGTGGAAGTGGGTGACGTCATATCGTTTGTGAAGGTGAGAGGCGGTGAAGGGGTTAAGGCTGTGCAGCTAGCGCGTATAGACGAGGTTGACGCGGATAAGTACGTTGAGCATCTGAGAACAGCTCTCGAGCAAATACTTGAAGCTCTGGGAACCTCGTTCGAAGAGATAATTGTAGGAAGCCAATTAATGTGAACCGTTGTATAATGCACACGCCGCTCTAGCGCCTACGCCTGTCCGATTCGGTGCAAGAGTCACCTCTAGAAAAATAGGAAACGACCAGCGACGGCTTCTGCTAAGCGCTTTCTAGCGCTTGACGTACGATTTGCCTCGCCCTTTCAAAGTCTGGTTTACCCTGCTCGTCCAATGGCACGCGCGTAAGAACGTGTTTCACCTGCACCCCTGTTTCCACGAAAATCTGGGGGACATCGGCTCCCCCTAGTTCATCTAATTCACCGTGACGGGTAAGGTAGACCCAGTCGTCCTTCTTAATCTCAAAGGGGACACCGACTCTTGCCGCTTCCTCTTCGCACAGCTTCGCGATCTTATCTGAGAACGGCGCCCAATCCGTCGTCACAAGCACAAGCTTCTTTTCGGTCGCCATGCCCTTTCACCAAGCATGGCTCTCCTGGCATTTAAACTAATCTGCGTACACCGGCGCTACGACGCGCTAGGAAGCAGCACGAGTTTACTCTCTCTCTTTTAACAATTCGCTTATACTCTTTACTTCTCCTCTCTTTTTATAAACTATTTTCGTTTCAATTCTTATAGGAAAACCTATTTCTTCGAACAGACCGTAAACAGCCTCAGCGTCCATAGCACCCTCTAACCTACCTTCGTGGTAGAGCCTACCTAAAGTTTCCGCAACTTTCCGAGCAATATCCGGGTACTGCTCCATAGCTTTACTGAACATCTCTTTCCCATCCTCGCTCAAGTGCTTCAAGAACACGGCCATGTAGTCGGGCTTCTCCGGCTCGCGTTTGAGCTGCTTCGCTAGCAACTTGCGCTGCAGCTCCACCATCAACCGCCGCTTCAGAAACTCCTCTTCAGAAGACACGCAATCCCCGACGTACTCGCGTTAATAAAAGTTTGCTGCCCCGCAGCGGGCAACCAGGGTGAAAAATGTCTTATCCTAAAATAAAAATGAAAAGTAAAAATAAAAATATTTTTATTTATTTACTTCTTCTTCATTACGTACTTTTCTACTTCCTCTTTGCTTAGGAAACGGAAAACTTTGATTCCTGTTTCTTCGCTCTCGCCGGTCACAGCCCATCTTCCGTTCTTCAGCTGAACAAACTGCGGGTTCTTAATACGCACCTTTTTCCTCGCTTTGACATCAAAGGCGTACCACTCGGCCGCCATTTTTTCTCCCGTGAGACGGTTTGCACAGACACGTATATAAAAGCATTGCATTATTGAAAGTTGCACTCTATACGCATACGGTGCATCAAGCAATTGACGTTTTACAATTCACGTATGCAATCCTTGCTTTGAACGGAACATCTCTAGGAAATTTATATACCATATTTTTCGAATCTTTCATCATATGCCAGTTTACTTTGTCGTGTTTCACAAAACAATGACCTGCACGAACCCTGTGGAAGTAACCGCTTGAGCCCGTTTTGCTTATGCTCCAACTCTCACGTTATGTTCAGGAGCGTCCTAAAGTGATCTGGAAGCTCCTCTAAAAGTTGATAGTTAGCACCAAAAGCTTCGGCTGCTAGGACCGATGTCTCGAATCCTAAACGCCCTCTGAACACAAGGAGCGGTGGCGCGTTCTCGCAACTCTCAGCAATGATAGCCTTGAGCACTGTGCCACCGTCGCTGACCATCTCGTGAGGCAACGCCACCAACGTACCTCTCCTGTACAGTCTCAGCCGGAACTGGTAGCGATCCTTGCTAACTGATGGGCAGAAGTGCACGTTCAAGCTCAAACCGCGCTTCGAGACCTTCTCGAGGACACGGATAGCTGCTTCCCGGCTGCCCTCCGCTGACCTCCAATCGTCAGCCAGCTTATACCCTCTCGCCTTTAGCTCCGCGCTATTGCTCTCTGAGAACTCGAGCTCGTTTATGTTTACGAAACTAATGTGTTTTTGACGTGAAAGCTTTCCTAAAAGTTGCAGCATCTCTTCAACAGCATCTGGAAGCATGGGAATTTCGAAACCTACTTGGAACGTAGGCTCGCTCTCTTCGATTACTTTTAGCACGCGATCGATATCGCGCGCGTCGGGGTGTAACCGCATTTCGTCGAGCCCCGCATTCTCTAGCTTCCGCACAACTTCGCGCGTCAGGGTTCTGCCGCTGGTGTAGAGGTGGACGTGGAAGCGTTCGCCAAAGAACTCTTTCACCACCCTTATCACGGCTAACGCGCGATCCAGCCTCACTAGGGGGTCTCCCCCTGTCACCCCTATGCCCCGGGACCCGCAGCTCAACGCCTCGACGATGACGTCCTCCGTACCGCGTGCTGATCTCTCGTTAACGTAAAAAACGTCGCGCCCCCGTTTCTCGGCGCTGAGCGGGCAGTAAAAACAGTCTCTGGGACACAAGCCCGTTACGAACACCACTGTCTTGAGACCCCTGAGACAGAGTTTACAGCCCTCGGGCAGTTCACCGTAAACCACGCTTCCCGAGTACAATCTCCGCAGCTTCATCGCAGCCTCGCCACCATCAGGTAAGCGTCCTCGCCATCAGGGTAGTAATGTTTTACTACACCGACCTTTATGAAGTTTAGCTTCTCGTACAACCTTATAGCTGCCTCATTGCTTACTCTTACCTCTAAGCGCGCTACCCTAGCTCCCTTCTCGGCAAACCTTCTCAAGAGTTCCCTCATAAGCGCTGTCCCTATCCCCCTCCTTCGGCGCTTCGGGTGGACGGCGAGCGAGATCACGTGGCCCTCGCCCCACCTCCTGATGACTCCCACGACGTAGCCGACTACCTCCCCCTCCTGCTCAGCTACAAGGAACGTTTCGGGCGATAAATTCAGGTAGAGCAGCAGCAGGCTTGGATCGTAGGCGTCTTTGCCAAAACAAAGTTTCTCTATCTCGTATACTCGGTCTAAATCCTCGCTTCGCGCCTCCCTTACCTCTAATCCTTCAGCTGTTCTAAGATCGCGATCACCTGCCATATCAGAGTCCTAGCGTACAATGGCGCGTTAGGGTCTGAGGAAGCTTCGTCGAGACGCGATATGGCGTTAGCGGCGCGCAAGCCCGGCGAGAGTCGCGTGTCGCTCAGCAGCTCTATCGATTCCGAGGCCAAGCGCCGTATGTTGCGCGGCACCCCCCTATCTTCCACCAGCTTCTTCAGCAACTCTATGGCTTGCTTCAATTGCGCGGGCTCGCTCAAGCTCCCACCGATCAGGATCCGTCGAAGGCGCGTATAACGTTTACGCCAGCTCGGTACGACAAAGGGGTTGGAGCTTGCTCGGTTCTGAGCAAGCTTAAAGTTTCGCAAGAACTGCTGTAAGAGCGTGGCTGGCGAGCTCGGTGTGAGGGTGAAGGGTATTTACGCGACCGCGCTAACCGAGCTGCTCGTAGAAAACGGCATTCCGGTGGTCGACGCCAGCCCTCAGCTGAAGGCTAGGTTTGGGACCTCCGTCAGTTCGCGTGGCGTCGCCCTGGCCACGATCAAGGATAGGGAGGATCGAAGGGGGGTCGTTATCATCGGAAGAAGGGATACCGTCCAACAGGTGCTGGATGTGCTGAAGGGTTCGCTACTGCTGTCTCCGGTGATCGTGATGCCGGGAGAGCTTTACGCGACGTACGTTTGCAGGGCGCTGGGCGGTAGGTTGCTCGAGCTGCCGGAGGGACAGCTAGGCTTCCTCGAAGGAGAGGCGAAGGAGGGCGAGCTCATAGTAGCCCACATCGTGAGTTTCCGCGAGGGGCTCCCCGTGCTAAGGAGGGGGGCAGCAGTAGTTGGCGTTTACGCGAGATTGGTTGAGGGGCGGTCGCATGACGTTAGTGAGCACATTCGCGGACCTCAACGCGCCATGCTTTTCTCCCTAGCCGAGAGCACCGGCTTGAAAGGCTGGGGTGTGAGATGGAGGAGCTCCGCTCGTTGGGCTGACCCGAGTGCGCTGAGCGCTGAGCTGCGCTCGCTCGAGGATCTCGCTGAGAGAGCTCGCGAAAGGGCGCGCGAACTCGATCATCCAGCAAAGGTGACAGAGGGCGAGATCCTAGCGTTTGTGCCCTTTTCGCTTGACGATAAGCGGCGGCTAGATCGCGTAAGAGCGAAGCGCATGCCAACCGTTCCCTACCACCACCTGGCTAAAGCCTGCGGCGAGAAGTACTCAGCGCTCGTAGATGCGTTGGAAAGATTCCCCGAATGGCGCAGCGAAGCAGAGCCCGCCGACAAAGTGCTAGAGTTCCTGGAAAGCGACATCGCGGAGGGTAGCCTGAGAGTGATCCACGAATCGCCGTCCGGAAAGACGATCGAGCTCGGGGGTGAGGCCGCAGTCGTCAGGAGGAAACCCTTGCTCATTGAGCTCCGCAGGAGGATTAGCGGAGGCGGCCTATACGATGGTTTAGACGTACCCAAGGAAGAGGGCGATACGGCTGTTAGCGTGATCGCGCTTGGCTCCTACGTCTTACCACACGCGTATTTCAGCGCTGAGGGGGTTCTCAAGGGCTTATACGTAAACGTGAACACACCCATCGAACCGTGCCCACCTAACGCGGTGTGGTACGTAGACGCCTACGTTGACGTTGTCTGGAGCAGTAAGGATGGGGTTCGCGTCATAGATGTGAACGAGCTTCGGAGCTCCAAAGTTTTCTCCGATCAAGCTATTTATAAATTCGAAACGATAGCTCAGGAAGTATTTAGAATATTAAAGGAGAAGGAGAGCGAGGTATTGATCGATCCTTTGCGTTTAATTATCAAATTATCATTAACCATAAATTTCTTTTCTGTTCACGACCTTCCAACGCTCGCCTGAAAACTAAGCGGCCGGGATCGCGGAACGGCGCGGCTGCTCGCTCGCAGTGCACTAAGTTTTTAAGGGTGCCTGAGCGCCGCTAACAGCAGCGGGGGTGCCCGAGCTAGGTCAAAGGGGGCGGACTGAGGACGCGTGCGCGTCGGAGCTCCGCTGGCGTAGGCCTGCCCGGGTTCGAATCCCGGCCCCCGCACCAGTGTTGGTTTCGCTCTCCTGCCTCAACCTCCCTCTTCGCCCAGTGAATACTCCGGAACAGCGAAGTATAGCAGCGCGGCAACCCCGCCACTCCCCCTCAGCAGTTCAGCCCCCTCTAGCTCTAGGGGCACCACGATGATGTCTCTCGCGGTATTAGACGCGTTTTTCAGGATTTCCAACGTTTTTTCGCGCTCGCTACCGAGCAGCACCTCGTCGAGCACCAAGAGGATCTCGACAGCTCGCGCGGAGAGAGCGCGAGAGACCTCCTCCGCACCTACCGCTACTCTCTCAGGATCTTTGTCTAACCTTTTGATGAGTTCTTCCAGAGCCAGTTTCGGCGCTAGCAGGGCCCTCTCTCTGAGAAGCTCTTTCAAGTCGTCTCTCCGCATCAGCTCGTAAAGGCCAGCGAGACCCCCTTCCGACGCCTCAACGATGCGCACAGGTAGGCTTGAGCGCTCTAGGAACTCTTTCACAGCGTCGCGAACGAGTCTTGGAGCCACAAAGAGCAGCAGGTCAGCGTTTCGCCTCTTTACCTCTTCTGCTAGCTGCGGTATGAGATCCTTAAAGTTCTCACGCAGCTGCTCCTTCAGGCTGCCTTCCTTACGCGGTCGCGGCAACGAGATGACAGCCACTACCTCTAACCCCTGCGGCCTTAAGAGCGCAACAGCGACCTCGTCCACGTCGGCGCTCAAGATCCCCGCGACCCTTACCCTCTGCACGGCCAGTTGCAGGATACGCTCGTGGTGCTTGAGAAGGGAGGACTTCAGTACCTCAACCTCGTCGCCGGGCCTTAAACCTATGGTGTGGTGCGAACCCTTAGCCTCGAGCCACTCGGGCGCATCGATGATAATCCCTAAGACCCTCAGCGTGTCGGAAAAGCGCTGGAACTCGACTTTTTTGACTCTCACGCTAAGTTTCACTCTAACTCGGTCGCCTCTTTCGGCGCCGATCTCCCTTTGCACTTTAAGCTGCCTGAAAGTCCAGGCGGTTACTACGTCTCCCTCGTCGATGAGGAGAGACGCAAAGTAGAGGTCTTCCGAGGTCTCCAGCTGAAGTTTTAGCCTCTTAAGCCGTCTGTCCTCCTCCAGAAGCCTCAAGGCCGCTTGTCCCCTTCTGCTCCGCTGCCGAGCGCTCAAAGAGGATTGAAGTTAGCGTTATGCGTGACACCTCTTTCACGTAGCGTTCAACGTCCCTGGCGAACTCCTCCAAAGCAGCTAGGCTTTCGCTGGAGTAGAGGAGCCGGAAGGGCAGAGATAACGTGACCGTGTCGCTCTCGACCGTGATCCCTACGTCTTCAACCGCCATGTACCGTTCCAGCAGCCCCTTCACCTTTTCCCCGATCTCTTTAAGCACTTTGACCAGCTTGGCCTTGCACACCACCTCCCGCCCGGCTAGCGGGTGGTTAAAGTCCACAATCACTCTACCACTCCCCACGCTCAGCACCACACCCCGCTCGCCCCTAACCTCCACCGTCATCCCAACTCTGGGCACCACGCCGCGAGATGACAGCTCTCTGGCAGAGAGTATACGCACCCTGCTCGGATCTCTTCTGCCGAAGGCTTTCTCCGGCGGGAGTACGATCTCCACCTCCTCACCTTCGTGCAGATTCGCCAGAGTCTCCTCGAGCCCCGGCGGTAACTCGCCCGACCCGATCACTACTAGCCTAGGGCCGTACCTGCTCTCCTCGCTATAGATCCCTGCTTCCTTAGCTACCGCCTCAGAGGTCGTCTCCACCACTTTGCCGCTTTCTCTATCAATCAACGTGTACTCGACTAGCAGCAGGTCGCCCTGCTTTAGCGTGACGCGCGCGGCAGCCTCTGGCGCGGCTTTCGCCCTCTCTCCTTGGTTCTCTTGGGCGCTCACGCGCAGAGGGTTCAGTCTCAAGGCTATAAAAGCATGCGCGCACCCACCTTGCCGCTCCAGGAGCTACTCTCACGCAGCCTGCAATCAGCTGACCGACTTCGCTCATGCAAGAGCGCTGCGCAAGCTTTTATAAGACCCAGCGAAGTACGCGCGGTGCAATGGATGACGTCGACTCTAGCCCTGCTTAAAGGATCGCTCAACAAGCAAGTGCTCGTGAAGCTCAAGGGGGGTAGGGAGCTGCGCGGCATCCTGAAGAGCTTCGATCAGCACCTCAACTTGCTCCTCGAGGACGCGGAAGAGGTTAAGGAAGGTCGTTCACGCAAATTCGAGATGGTTCTTATCAGAGGGGATAATGTGATCTTAATAAGCCCGGCTACGTAGGCTAGAGGTGGCCGCGAATGACGAAGGGGACCCCCTCATTCGGAAAGCGAGGTAAGAGGAAGACGCATATAAGGTGCCGCAGATGCGGTAGGCACAGCTACAACGTGAGAAAACATTGCTGCACCGCGTGCGGCTTCGGGCGCTCAAGCAGGATGAGAAGGTACTCGTGGCAAAATAAAAAAGTCAACAGGGTCAGGATAGTATAGGGGCATGAAGGTGCGAATCCGAGCTGAAGTCCGGCCCACCGAGAGCTGCGAGAAGGTCAAGCAAGCGGTACGCAACCTCTTTGACGTGGAACTTAGAGAAGAAAGGGAGGGAGAACGCTTGTACGTTGTTGGGGAGGGCGACGAAAGCTGTTTAGGTAAGTTCAGGCGGCTGCTTTTCGGGCAAAGGATCCTTGACGCGGCGCGGCAGTTCATGCTCAACGGTCTCACGCGGACCGGCTTCACGTTCTACCTGAACAAGCAAGCGGCTTACGCAGGCGTGGTCAGCTTCTGCACGTACGAGCTGGGCGAGAGCCCTTTGGGACCGATAATCGTGGAAATTCAGTGTGACGACCCTCGCACAGCCATACTGTGGTTAGTCCCCCGAACTGTGCAAGGAGCACCTATTGAGGAAATAACCTCTCCCCCCGACCCTTAATACTCAAATCGCGCTACCAGCCAGCTCCTTTCCCACCTTTTCAGCTCAATTCTAAGCATATCTTTGGCCGCATAGCTCCTCCTGAACAACTTCTGGGCCTCCCCCAGCAGCACATCTGCATTCCTGTACCTTCCGCTAAAGTGGGTGAGCACTAGCAATTTCGCAAAAGATTTGGAAGCGACTTCTGCTGCTTCGGCAGCGGTCGAATGAAAGCTAAGCTGAGCCTCCTCCTCGTGCTCTGAAGAGAACGTAGCCTCGTGTATTAACAAGTCCGCCCCTCTCGAAGCATCTACCAAACTCTGACAGGGTCTCGTATCCCCGCTGTACACGACTTTCAAACCCCTTCTCGGGGAGCCGACAACTTCCTGCGGTTCCACGACCTTCCCGTTCGGCAGTACCACTCGCTCGCCTAACAGGAGTCTGCGCCTCAGAGGGCCTGGAGGTATCCCCAACTTTTCCGCCCTCGCGCTATCGAACTTCCCAGGATAATCGTCCTCGACCATCGCGTACGCGTAAGCCTCGATCCCGTGATCAACGCGCACGGCGTACACGCGATAGCTAGGGCGCTCAACTACAAGTCCAGGCGCCGCTTCTTCAACGACTATCGGATAGGCTAGCCTCTTGCGCGTGAGGGCTGCGTTAACGTACTCCACGATTCCGGGCGGCCCGATTATGCTGAGCGGTTCTCGCCTCCCCCACACCTCGAGGGATTCTAGGAGGCCCGGCAAGCCGTAGAGATGATCCCCGTGCATGTGAGATATCAGGATCGCCGCCAGCTTGTTCACTTTGAGCCCCGCCTTGAGCACGCGGTACTGAGCTCCCTCGCCGCAATCGAGGAGCAAGTGCTCGCCTCTCACGTTCACTAGGATGCTCGGAAGCCACCTGTCCTCGGTAGGCGTCGATGAGCCCGTCCCTAAGAACACGATCCGCATGCGCGAGCTCCCTCCTTCGCCCTTACCACGAAAGCCCTTGCAAGCCCCCCGTGTACACGAACAACATAGCCCTCCGCGGCGCCGTAACCGCTCCTAGGGCTCAATGGAGATATGTACGCAATACGCCCTTCCCCCTTCAGGACTCTGAACCCTTCTTTTAATAAGCACTCATCCACGCTGCACCCGCTAGCGCTGCGCATTTGGGCGCTCTTCCCGTAAGGCGGGTTCGTCGCAATGGCGTCAAAGGCGTTGCTCCTAAAGGGCAGCGTGCAAGCATCCCCGACGACCACGTGCCCGCGCGCGTCGCACGAGAAAGCCGCCAGGTTGTCGCGAGCCCCCCGTGCGGCCCTCCGATCCACGTCCAAACCGACTGCTTCGAGCCCGCTCAGGCAAGCTTCGATGATCACGCTCCCTGACCCACAGAAGGGGTCAAGTAGCACCCGATAGCAGGCCGATAAATTCACGAGCAGCTTGGCGTCCTCTGGCGTCAACGACGCCGGGTGCCTAAAGGGTTTGTAGCGTTTTGATCGGAATCTGAATCTGTCTCCGCGCCGCCTGAAAAGCAGTATGCCGATAACCGCGGCCTTTTTGGACACTACTAGGCGGACCTTGATGTCCGGTCTTTCCAGGTTCACGCTTGAGCTGCTGCACCTTCTGAGAACCCCCTCGGCCACCGCCGCCGCTAAATCCACACTGCTAGCCGGAGGGTAACCTCCCAGCCTTCTAGCGGTAACAGCGAAGCTCTTACCCGCGAGCTCGGACCAGTCGGTACTGGCGGCAAGCTCGGCATAAAAACTCGGTTCCGTCGGGGGATCGGCGCACCATACCTTAGCCAAAATGGCTTCCTGAAGGAGGATGCACTCGTAAAGTTTGTGCAGGGCTCTGCCGAGCGCTTTCTCTTCGATTTCTGCGAGCCCGATTCTCTCATCTAACAACTTCAATGCCCCCACCGATATCCTGACCTCGCAAACCCCGAGCTGCGGCTGGGCGCCTGAAACCACTACGCAGAGGGGGAGCACCCCTTTCATCGGGTTTCGCGCGCCCGAGAGTGCCCTAGAAGCTGCAGAACCGCAGCGACTGCGGCTAACGCCAGGATCGCTAGTGAAACCCACAGCAGGAGGCTCAGGATACTCCCAGCGCCGACGAGCAGTCTCGCGTACTCGAGCATTATTTGTCTAAGCATGATCAGCAGGACGGTAGCGACCGCCTCACGCGCGCCCACATGCTTGTTACCCAACGCGGCCTCCATGGCTTGGGCCACGAGCGGGAGCAGGGCGGCAGCGAAAAACAAGTCCAACACGAGCACTTGCTCGCCCAAGCTTGTCAGGAGGAAGTACCCCAGCACCTCTAACCCCTTCGCACCGCTTAGGGAACTCACGCCGCCTAGGCCCGAGGCGAGCGCTAGGAGGACTATCAAGGCCGACGCGACGAGCGCCGTCAACAGTATCGGAGACGTCCTGTACGTCCTAACGACGTACTCGTCGAGTGAAAAGCCTTTAACAAGCAGCGCGAGGCCCAACGCCGCCACGAGTAGCGGCCAAACGTAGCCCGGCATAAGCAGCGATAACAGCACGTACATCGTGATGAGCCCTCCGGGAACCCCCAGCGCGTACTTTTTGTACTTTTCCTCCTCGAAAAGCTTCCTCACGTAGCGGATAAATAGCATAAACGACTCTTCAACACCTCTCGACTGCTGGACGACAACCCTCTGAACAGAGAGCACCGGTATCTTGGATTGCACGAGCGGGAGCACGAGCTCATCCGTCGGTCCATCCGAGACCAGTACGGCGGCGTCGAACTTTTTACTCGAAAGTACCATATCGAGCTCCTCGGAGATCCTCATGTCAGCCTTAACCCCTTCATCCTTGTGACCAGCGATGAGCGCGACTTCTACGTCGCCGGCAACCCCTTGCTCCCTGAGCTCGCGGTAAAGCTTCAACGCCGCGAAAATCGCGTTTATGTCGGAGTCCTCAGGGCGCTTAGCAGCGAACTCGACCGCGGCGCGCTCAAGAGCTTTTTCGCCCACGATGGGGGTCCGTAGCCCCGCTACCTCGCCCACGTCGTTGTCTCGATCTACGCACAATATGATGATCGAACGTGAAACCTCTCGCGGCATCCCCGCCGGAAGGGATTCTCCCCGCTATTTAGTGCTTACGCATCAGCGGCACCTCAATCGAGTCGCGGCTTAACGCCCCCGCCGCCCAGCGGTGCTCTCCGCGTATGATCTCTAAGTTTAAGCTTGGCGCTCCCTCAAGTACTCAGGGAGCTCGAAATCTTCCCCAGCGCGGTATAATCTCTGCAGCTCCGCGTAAACGCTGTCTAAACCCCTCCGCACTTTACACGATGCGAAGTAAACGGAGAATGATTCAAGGAAGCTTCGCACAGATTCTAGGAGCCCCCTCACCATCACCCTTTCCTCTCCCGCCAGTTCCTTTTCTAGATCATCGAGCAAGGCAGACGGATCCCTCACCCAGTTCACCATGGTTTCCAGCTCTTCATCGTTCAGTAGGTCTATTTTGTTGAAAACGTTGAGCTGAGACATCCTGAAGCGGTAGTATACCGAGGATGCTAAGAAGAGCTGGGATACGAACGCTGAAGGGGATTTGGAGAGAGCCGCGTCCACTATAAATGCTATACCAGCGCGCTCGCCTGCCAGCTCCTTCACCACCGCGATCCCTGTTTTCCTGAAAGCAAATATTTCCATCTGGCCTGGCGTATCGAAAATCACGTAACCTTCGGTCGCGCTCTCCTCGATCTCCTCCCTAAGGCTTTCCACGAAATTAAGCATCAAGTCCACCGACGCTATTATCGCCCCGTTGGGACCCAGCTTGTACTCGTCCATCACCTCTCTCGCGGTAACGTAAGCCCTTACGTCGACGTCGGGCGTGTAGGGCGTGTACTCGGCAGCGGGATCCAAGTTCACCGTGAGGTAGGGGATCTCGTAACTATCGAGCCAGTCCGCAAATGCTGCAACGAAGCTGGACTTCCCTGAACCCGCTGGTCCCACAACGAATAACGTGAAGACGCTCATGGCACCCCGCGAACCCTATGGCTCCTCGCGCGCTGCCCCCGCTCTTCCGCGAGCTTCTCGTACTCTGCCTCCAGCTCATCACGAGTGAACATTCGACCGCACCCCCTGCAAATGTACATCTTAGTATCCCTGTTGTACATCAATTCGCCACCGCACTCGGGGCAACGGCGCGGCATCTTGCAGAGCCGTGCCAGGTCGAGCGTTTAAACGTTGCTCGCGCGCTGAGCGGGCGCGCGCTTTATATTCCTCCGGCGCGTATTCGCCGCGCCGATGGGGTGAGGAGGGTCTGGAGCTCTGAGCGCTGGTCGCGCTATGACGAAGCACGAGACTCTTTCGGTAACCAACTACGCTGGAGAGGGGGCGCGGCGTGCCAAGAATCTCGCTAAGGCTCACGAGAGAACAGTACAGGGCTTTGAAACTGCTAGTTGAAGAAGGGGTTTTCCCCTCGATTTCCGACGCGCTGAGGGAGGCTATTGTGAAGCTGCTCAAGGGTCGAGTGATGCACACCACACATCGTCAAACGTAGAAAAGCGGGGCTCCTCCCCTCCCTTTAGCCTTCTCCGACAACTTTTCCCTGACCCTCTCTATCATCTCCGACACTTCGCGTTCTTTTTTCTTAACCTCCTCTATCAGCGCATCGAGGTTGCGCGTGTCCACTTGCATGTCGAGAACGTACGCGAGGGCTTGAACGAGGTGCTTAGCGGCGACTGGATCGAGTTCGGGCTGTGATACGTACCCCATTAAGACGTATGCTTTCATGCCACGAAGGTAGGCTAGCGCCGGTAGCAAGCCGCACGCGCCGGTGATCACGCCTCCAGGCGACGGCTTGAAGCCCAGCTTGATTAGCTCCTCCCGCGTCTCCCTGCTTGTCGCTGCGAAGTAAACGCCTTCCCCCTCCCCCATCGTGGTGCCGCAGACGCCTACCACCTCCACCCCTCCGATCGACTGGAAGTAGTCAAGCACGTGCTCTGCCACTTCGTACTGCATCCAGGCAACCGGTTGCGCCGGCGCGGTCAGGAAGAGCGCGTCTCGCTTACTCCCTCGGAAGAGGTAGAAATCGTACGTGGGCAGCCTAATTATGGCTTCGTCGTCCACAAAAACTGCCACGTTAGCGTGCAGCATAAGACCGTCGATGTACGCTTCAGCGACTTTGGGCAGCTTGAGCTCGCGCACCACGTAGTCGACTGCGAGCTTACCGGCCAATCCTATGCCAGGGAGCCCCTGCACGAGCACTCCTTCGCGCAGCTGCACCCTTTCGAGCTCCCTCAACCTAATCATACGTGGTGAGCAAGCTAGGTAGCTATTTAAAAGCAGCTCGGGCGCGACGATCGCGTTACCGTTTAATAACAGAGGTGGACCGAGAGTCGGCGATGCGCGACCCCTTCGTCGTAGGAGTCGACGTGGGCACGGGCGGTTGCAAGACCGTAGCCTACGACCTGGAGGGGAATCCTATAGCCTCCGCTTACAGGGAGTACCGCGTGTTGCACCCCCGCGTCGGTTGGGCTGAACAAGATCCCGAGGATTGGTGGCGCGCCGCTGCAGAAACCCTCCGCGAGGTTGTGTCAAAGGTTAGATCCGAGAACATAGAGGCGGTAGGCATCACTTCACAGCGCGAGGCGTTCGCGCCTCTCAGCCGCGAGGGAGAACTGCTAGCGAACGCGATCATCTGGCTCGACTCTCGCGCCGTAAAACAGGAAGCTTGGGTTAAGGAACGTGTGGGCGCGGCACGCGTTCTCGAGCTGACCGGGCTGCCCGTGGATCAGATGTTCTCAGCGATCAAGCTCTTATGGTTTAAAGAAAAGGCGCCCTCCGTTTTTCAGCGAATTAGCAAGGTGCTTTTCGCGAAAGATTACGTGGTGTACAAGCTGACCGGTGCCGTGTGCACAGACTACAGCATGGCGTCGCGGACGATGCTTCTCGACGTCCGTAAGCTCGAGTGGTCGCAGGAGATGTGCGATGAGCTTGGAATCCCCATCGAAATCCTGCCCCCCCTGAAGGGTTCGTGGGAGGTGGTCGGCGAGGTCACCGGCGAGGCTAGCGCGGCAACAGGTCTCAGGAAGGGTACACCGGTGGTGGCGGGCGGTGGTGACAGACCTTGCGAAGCATTAGGAGCGGGCGTTATAGATGAAGGGGAAGTCAACGCCGGCACAGGTACGGGCACCTGCTTTGAGGCACCCCTCTCCCAGCCGCGCCCGGACCCCAAGGGGCGCGTGGATACGTGTGTCCACGTAATCCCCGGACGCTGGGAATACGAGATGGTGGTAAACGCGACTGGTGAATCACTGCGGTGGTTCCGCGACAACCTAGGCTACTGGGAAGTCGAGGAGGCAAAGAGGAAGGGCGTATCATCATACGACGTGATGATCGAAGAAGCGACCAACGTTCCGCCGGGCAGCGAGGGGGTGATGTACTTCCCGTACCTTTGGGGGGCTAAGGTCCCGTTTTTTAACCCGCGCGCTAAGGGAGCGTTTGTAGGGATAACGCACGCGCACACGCGTGCGCACTTGATCAGAGCAATCCTCGAAGGGGTCGCTTTCCACTACAGGGGGGCTCTCGAGCTGCTGGCTGAGTTAGGCGTCGTTGTTAAACGCCTCTCAATAACAGGCGGTGAGACTCGCAGCGATGTTTGGAACAAAATAAAAGCTACTGTTGCAGGCGTACCGCTCCACGTACCTAGAGTAGTCGACGCCGCGAGCTTAGGTGCGGCAATCCTGGCAGCGGTAGGCGCGGGACACCACAGAGACGTCAGGAGCGCCTCTGCGCGCATGGTGCACTTTGAGCGAGTAATAGACCCAGAACCTCACCTGGTCGAGACTTACGCGCAATTATATGAGAAGTACCGCGCCGTGTATCGGGGGCTCGAGGGGGTATTCGATTTACTATAGGGCCGCGCGCAGCGCAAAGCTAAAAAAGACCGGAGGTGCAGTGCCCACCAGCCCGGTGGTGTAGCGGTAAGCATAGCGCGGCGCCCGCGCGCGCTGAAGCGGGGCTTTGGCCCCCGAGGTCCGGGGTTCGAATCCCCGCCGGGCTACCACCCTCGCGTTTTTTAAACGCGCTCCGCACGGGTAGCGAGGTTAGCGTAGGAAGGTTTAACTGCCTGAGCCGTCTCGTCTACACGTGAGTAAGGGGATCCGCGAGGCCCGCTGGTACGAAAAGTTGGATAGCAAGATCCGTTGCACGCTCTGTCCCTGGCGCTGCGTCCTCGAGCCGGGGCAGGTGGGATTGTGCGGGGTGAGGGCGAACGAGGGCGGAAGGCTCGTGACTTTGGTGTACGGGCTTTTGTCCTCGATCGCCATCGACCCCATCGAGAAGAAGCCCCTCTACCACTTCTACCCGGGAGCTCCCATACTGAGCATCAGCACGGTCGGCTGCAACTTTCGATGCCCCTGGTGCCAGAACTGGCACATATCGCGCGCTAAACCTAACGAGGCGCTGCTGGATTATGTTGAGCCTGGAAGGATCGTAGAGATCATGAAGCGCTATGAGGTGCCTTTCCTCGCCTTCACGTACAATGAACCCATCATATGGTACGAGTACGTCGAGGACACGGCTAAGCTCGTGAAGGCTTCGGGCGGCTTCAACGTCCTCGTGACGAACGGGCACATAAACCCCGAGCCCCTGGAGGGGCTCGCGAAGTACGTCGACGCCGCGAACGTAGACGTGAAGGCGTTCAACCCTACTACCTACTTGAAGGTGATAGGGGGCAAGCTTGAGGCTGTGCTCGAAGCCGTAAAGCTGATGAGAGAAAGGGGGGTGCACGTTGAAACAACGTATCTGGTCGTACCGGGTGTGAATGACGGCGAAGAGGAGTTCCGTAAGATGGTTCGCTGGCACCTGGAGGAGCTCGGCTCTGACACGCCGCTCCACATAAGCAGGTTTTTCCCAGCTTACAAGTTCTCAGACAGGCCTCCTACACCGGTTGAGAAGCTCGTGAAGCTCTGGGAGCTAGCCAGAAAAGAGGGGCTGCACTACGTTTACGTGGGCAACGTGCCAGGCCACAGTGGAGAGTTCACGTACTGCCCTAAGTGCGGTAAACCCGTTGTAAAAAGGTTAGGGTTCGAAATCTACGAGTGGAGTTTGACGGAAGACAACCGGTGCAGGTTCTGTGGCGAACCGATAAGAATTGTGGGAAGCAGATGGCGCTCGCGCAGCCGCTGGAGCCTCCTTTGACTCGGTGGACCAGCCTCTACTTACACGTTTTACACGCGCCTTCCGCGCCTGCCGCCCGGCTTCCTAATGCTGTCAGTGGGGAGCGGTGTCACGTCCTCTACCCGATCCACTATGAGCCCGGCTCTTACGAGCGCGCGTATAGCCGGTCCAGCACCGGGGCCGGGGGTCTTCGGCCCGTAGCCGCCTGGAGCCTTCACTTTAACGTGGACAACCTTTACGCCCTTCTCTAAGGCTATCCTAGCTGCACGCGCCGCGGCTTGCATCGCCGCCCAAGGGCTCGGCTTGTCTCGATCCGCCTTAGCGATCATCCCACCTGAAACCCTGGCTATGGTTTCCGCACCGCTAAGATCTGTTATGTGGATTATCGTGTTGTTATAGCTGGCGTAAATCCAAGCTATCCCCACCTCGCTTCTTTTAACGCCTCGCCGCACCTCTTCCTGCTCCTCCCCCCTCTGTTCCTTTACCTCGCCGGATCTTCCGGACATCATAGCACCCTTTTCCTCTGCCCATTTAAACTGTGCGGCACCCCACCCACTGGTCACAACGTTGCGTCAGGGAGCTACTAGTGAGCCCCCAGCCGCAGATGCCGGGGGGAGGACGTACGGCTAGCTCGTATCCGCGGTTACGAGCTGTCAGTCACGCCGCTAAGCTGGTAATAAGGGGACAAAGGGTAGTAGCCCACAAGCTGCTCCTCGTCACGCGACACTAAGTGACCGGGGCTTCGAACCCGCCTAGCTCCTATCGCTATGTGGCCGTGGGTTATCAGCTGGCGCGCATGGTATACGGACTGGGCTAAACCCTTCCTATAAACTATCGTCTGAAGCCTCCGCTCCAGAACGTCTTCTACAGTCAACCTCAAGATGTCGCTGAGAGACGCCTCAGGGCTCTGCAGCAAGCCTAAACGGTAGAGCCGGTTTATCAAGGGGCGAGCACGTGTCTCCTGTTCCTCCTCTGGAAGAGCGAGCAAAGCCCTAGCCTTAGCCCTTATCCTCCTAAGGAACGTCTTCGCGATCCACAGCTCCCTCTTGTTGCGCAAACCGTACCTGCCCACAAGCTCGAGCTCCTGCTGCAGGACATCCTTGCGCCACGGGTGAGACGGCCCCTCCCACTTTTTCTTAGGCTTTTTAGGATCCCCCATCGCGAAGCCCCGTTAGCCCCGACTCTCTTTTAACCCTTACGCACCCAGAAGCGCAAGGCAACGAGCTTTCTGCGGGCGCATTTCACTTCCTAGGCTTCTTCACTCCGACCGTCACGCCCGTCCGGCCGGTAGTCCGAGTCCTCTGCCCCCTGACTTTAAGGCCTAGCATGTGCCTGATGCCTCGCCAGCACTTGATCTCCTTCAGCAGGTCTATGTCGCTCTTGACGGTCAGCACAAGCTCCGCGCCTATCAAGTGGCGGTCAACGCCGAGAGCCGGGTCTCGGCGCCTGTTAAACAGCCATGACGGCAACCCCAGCTTGTGGGGCTCCCTCACCGCAGCGTCCAGCTTCGCTACCTCCTCCTCCGTGAGCGAGCCTAACTTCCTCCTCGTATCGATGCCCAGCTTGCGGCAAACGGCGTACGCGGTGTTTACTCCAACGCCCTTTATCAGCGCTAGCGCGTACACTATGTTCTTGTCCCCGGGTAAATCCCGGTCAGCTATCCTAACTATATACCTAAACTCTCGCTCCGACACCGCGGTGCATCGCCCAGCTCCTCATTTAAGCGTTGCGCGCGCTTACAGGGAGCAGATGGGTGCGCACCGCTCACTTTCGCTGGAGATGGAACACGCGCGTAATCGCGCGGCGCACTTAAATAGCTTCGCGGAAACCCCGGTCCTGTGATCGGCGGAGTAACCCCGGCGAATGAGCGGCAGAAGCAGTTGCTAGCCGCGCTTGAGAGCCCTGACGTGGACGTAGTCGGAGCCTTCGGGCCGAGCGGGACGGGGAAGAGCTACGTTACGTGCCTTTACGGGATCAAGGCCGTGAGCGAGGGCAAGTTCTCACGATTCGTCGTAGTCCGACCGCTCGTCGACGTGAGCTCCGGCAAGAGGTACTCCGCGGTCGAGCTGGGGGGCCTCTTCTTCGAAATCGCTTCATCCTACCTCTACGATCTGACAGCTGGCGTGGTCAGCGAAAATCACGTGAAAAAGCTGCTGAGCGAGGGCAAAATCCTCCTAGCCGACCCCAGCTTCCTCATGGGCAGAACCTTCGACGAATCCCTCATCCTGCTCGACGACGCTCAGTACGTGCCGCCTGAGGTCGTCCACGAAGCGCTCCTGCGCGTGGGTAACGCGTCAAAGCTCGTCATAGCCGGCGACCCGGTGTTCCAGGTCTCCAGTTCGAGCAACGGCGCGGCGCTGGCTAGAGAGATCCTGCTCGGTCAGGAGCGCACGTTCGTCGTGGACTTCGGCATACGCGACATCGTGAGACCTGGCGCGAAAAGGGCGTTCAAGCTGGCCCTCGAGGCCAAGGTGAGGTCAAGGAGCATGAGCGAGGAGGAGAAGAAGCTGCTAAACATGATCTACGTCCACGCACCCGACGCCCAGGTAGTAACCGTCGCCGACCTTAGGCCGTACAAGGAGAAGTACGGCGTTAAGACCTCCCCGGACGCGCTTGTGATATCGAAAGAGAACTATCTAGGGCGTTTAATAGGTAAAGGTGGTGAGCGGATAAGGAAAATCGAGGAGGAGAGCGGGTTATCGCTGAGGGGGGTAGAGCTCACCCTAGACCTCAAGCAAGTGATCGTAGCCATCCACCCGGTTGGATGGATCAGGAAGTACATCAACAATGCCGACATAATCGGCGTGAACCTGGAAGTGGAGGTGAACTCGGAAAACTTTGGCGCGTTCGTTGGCCAGAAGGGCGTTTTCATCAGGTTCCTGGACGAGGTCATGCGCAACCTGCTAGGGATCGGCATACGAGCAAAGAGCTTGGAAACCGCTAGAGAGGAGGAGAAGAAAGAAGAGAGAAGAAAGAAGCCGCGGAGGTAGCTAGGCTTCGACTATGCCGTTCGCCCGCGTCATCGTAGCGGAGAAGCCCGGCGTAGCGAGGGCGTTCGCCCTCTACTTGTCCGGCGGGAAGTACGAGCTGCGAAAGGTAGCCGGCGTCCCCATCTATGTTTTCAAGCAGGAGGGGAGTCTTCAGGCTTCGGTGGGAGTCCGCGGTCACCTGATGGACTTCGATTTCCCGCAGGAGTACAACAACTGGCGCCGCGTGGATCCCCTCAAGCTCTTCGAAGTAAACCCTATGAGGGTCATCAGGGAGGGGATGGAAAACTACGTAAAGGCTCTCCAGGTGCTAGCCCGCTCCACCGACACCGTGGTTCTAGCTCTGGATGCTGATGTGGAGGGTGAAGCTATAGCCTTCGAAGTCATGGACGTGATGAAGCGAGCCAACCCGCGCCTGAAATTCTACCGAGCGTGGTTTTCCGCGGTAACGAAGGAAGACGTAATTGAGGCTCTCCGCAACCTGCGCGCTCCGAACGCTAGGCTGGCTAACAAGGCCTTCGCCCGGATGGTACTGGATCTGACGATAGGTGCAGCTTTCACGCGAACGTTGACGCTGATCGTGGATAAGCACGGCGCGCTGCCGAGAGGCAAGTTCCTCAGCTACGGCCCGTGCCAGACTCCCGTCCTCTACCTGGTGGTGAAGCGGGCGATAGAAAGGGAAACTTTCCAGAAGAAGAAATTTTTCCAGATAACAGCCACGGTTAAAATAGGAAAACATGAGCTAAAAATGAAGCACGATGCTAAGTACGAGAAAAAAGAGGACGCTGAAAGGGTTGCCAGAGAGCTCTTGAGGGTTCGCGCGGGCGCGGTGACCAACGCGTCGTACGCTAGGAAGGTGGTCGAGCCTCCTGAGCCGCTGGCCACGGTGGAGATGGAGCGCAGGGCCAGCAGGTTCCTCAACATTAGGGCTAAGCGCGCTATGGACATAGCGGAGGACCTTTACCAGGAGGGCTTGATATCATACCCTAGGACCGACACCACGATCTACCCACCAACCCTCAACCTGCGCTCCATAGCGGCGAAGTTCGCCGCCCACGAAGAGCTCGGCGAGTACGTGCGTAGGGTCATACTATCGGCTCCCCAGCTGCGCGTGAGGCAAGGCAGGGAGAGCGACGGAGCCCACCCACCAATATACCCGCTGAAGTGCGCAAGCCGAGACGAGGTTGTGAGGCGGTTCGGGTTGGATGGTTGGAAGCTTTACGACCTCGTCGTCCGCCATTTCCTAGCGACCTTAAGCCCACCGATGGTGGCGGAGGAGCAGAGCGTGGAAGTCGAGGTGGCGCGCGTTAAGCTGAAAGCTGAGGGCCTGAAGGTGTTGGATCCCGGTTACACGCTCGTGTACCCCTTCGAGCGGCCGAAGGAAGCTGCATTGCCTTACGTGGAGCGCGGCGCTCGGGCGGAGATCTTGGGCGTTAAGGTCGTAGAAGCTGAGACGCAACCGCCACCGTACTTGAGTGAGGCCGAGCTTCTACGGCTGATGCGCAAGTACGGGATAGGGACTGACGCTACGATTCAGGACCACATCCACACCAACGTCGAGCGGAACTACTTCAAGATAACGAGAAGGCAATGCGTGCCGACACTCCTAGGGCGAGCGGTAATAGCCGCCCTAAGCGAGGTGATCCCCGAAGCAGTATCCCCTGAGGTTAGGGGGAGGATGGAGGCGATGCTGAAAGCGATCGCCGAAGGCTCGAAGGAACCCGAGGAGGTTGTCGGAGCGGTGAAGAAAGAGTTCTTCTCGTACCTAGAGAGGCTCAAAGCGGCGGAAGAGAAAATCGCTCCAATCCTCCTACACGCCGTCAAAGCCGTCTACTCGGCATCGCGCGGATCCCCAGCTTAAAAGCCCAGCTAGCGCGGGGAGAAATTCAGGCCGAGCTTTCGCGCTTCGCGTAGAATCTCAACCACCCTTCCTACCGGCACCCTAGCTAGCGTCGACGCTTCGACAATGTCCCTCCCAGCGGCAATGCGAGCTAACGCCTGCTGCTCGCTCGCGCTGGCGTAGAGCCCCCTAGCCAACGCTAGGCGCGCAAGCTTAGCCGCGTCGTTGAAGAGGAGATCTCTAGGCACCGGGCTTTTAAACAGCTCCTTCACCTCGAACTCGAGGATCGTCACCAAATCGTCGGGTCCTATCGAAGGGTAGATGCGCTTTAGCGCGCTTTTCAGCTCCTCGACGCCGCTGAAGCCGTCTTTGCTCGCGCATTCTTCGTCGAGCTGCGAGAAGTGCGCAACCTTCATGTTCTTTATCTCCGCCTCACCGTAAATGAGACCGCCGCTCTCTATCAGAACAAACTTCCTGGTCGGCTTTACGATCCCCCACCGCACCGTAACGGTTTTCGCATTCCTCAGGATCTTCGGGATGAAGCTCTTCTTGAAGGTTATAGTGGCACCTAACGACCTTCTAATTACTCTCGAGGGGTACCGCGAGCGCCGATCGCCCACCTC
>Ga0105154_1000254_pt1 | contig 24430 bp, 25 predicted proteins | sample SSWtaG_FD_89672 | JGI IMG/M metagenome (GOLD analysis project Ga0105154, IMG submission 89672) | Hot spring microbial communities from Sandy's Spring West, USA to study Microbial Dark Matter (Phase II) - SSWsed_matched | ecosystem: Environmental > Aquatic > Thermal springs > Hot (42-90C) >... | reverse complement strand
TGATCGAGATGGGTTTTTATAAGTACCTCCAACGCCTTTGGAAGAAACCCCAGGAAAGCGTGGAAAGATATAAGGACATGCTAGTGGAGTGGAGGAAGGGTCCTGCGATAGTTAGGATAGAAAGACCCACACGCATAGATAGGGCTAGAAGATTAGGTTATCGTGCTAAGCAGGGGTTCATAGTAGTGAGAGTTCGTGTGAGAAAGGGAGGGAGGAAGAGACCAAAGTACGGGAGAGGAGGAAGAAAACCCAGTAAATCCGGTATCTCAAAATTCACCCCTAGAAAGAGCCTTCAGTTAATGGCAGAAGAGCGAGCAGCGAGAAAGTTTCCAAATCTTGAGGTGCTCAACTCTTATTGGGTTGGTGATGACGGAACCTACAAGTACTTCGAGGTAATAATGGTAGATCCAAATCATCCCGTCATCAAGAGTGATCCGAAGATAAGTTGGATAGTGAGGCAGAAGAGAAGGGTGTTCAGGGGTCTTACTAGTGCAGGTAAGCGTATGCGAGGGTTACGCTAGTAGTCTTCTCAGCAAATCCTTAGTACTTCTCATCTCTTCAGGAGAGGATCCTAAGCTCTTCAACAATTCCAACGTGATGGAGTTTATTGTGACTACGTCCCTATGATAGAGCTTATTCATAATCTTCTTAGAAAGTGGAAGGATGGTTATGGGATAAGCCCTTTGCTCCCTTATTAGTATTTCTAGACTTCTATCCTCTGGATAACGCCATCCCAGTAGCTTTATTCCTTTAGCTTGGGCGTACTTGATGGCATGAAGCGAGAACTTGGTGTTCGTCACTATCCATGCTTCATCGAAATCATACCCGTTCTTTCCTTCTCTATAACCATCCTTTATGTCTTCTAGTGTTGCCCAAACTTGCAGCGGTATTTCGAGTCCACAACATCTATGTGGATTTACGTGATGCTTGCATTCTATGAGCAAGAGTTTATCTCGCCTTGCTATCACGTCGATCTCATGCTCTATACAACTTCCTTCTACGATGACGTTGTGCTCACACCTATATCCCAGATTCTCGAAGAGACGCATCACGTAGATCTCGAAACTCCTAGGCGGAAGTGAAGCGATGGCTTCTCTCAATCTATAAACGAGTCCGCTAGCTCTTTCTATCTTATCCAACTCCGCGAGAACTAACTTATATATCTCTTTCGTCCTAATTCCATCGTATGCCTTCGCCTTGACCTTCTTAGCTATGATTTTTGCCATTTTCTCACTAACTCCAGAACGAATGCACGTGCGAATTATCTTTCCTTCGTCGAACTCTTCTCTTCTTCCATCTGCCTTTATTACGAACATCTCTTTCGCCTCTCTACCCTTAGTGCTTCAAGGACCGGATTTCTTATAACGTTACCCGTACGTCTGCATTCTCTTTCGCAGAAGCGACTAATACCCATATCGGCGAAGATCTTCTCGTTATAGATTAGGATTGGTGTTGGTCCGAATTCGTGTTCGCCAGTCCTTGAATTAGTTAGGTGATCTATCGCTACTACGAGAGTGCAGTTCACGTCTTTGAGTTTCGAGAAGACCTCTCTATCCACTCTTTCTAGGAACTCCATTTTTAGTCCGAAGTCCTTATCATGGGAAGCCTCATCTGCCCCATTTATGTGCAGCAATACGAAGTCTTTCCGTTTAGCAGCAGCTAGTGTAGCCTCTACCTTGTTCTTCAAGTTCGTGTTCACGTGGCCATTGGCCCCAGGAACCGAGATGAATTCTAGTCCCAAATATCTTGCTATACCTCTTATTATCGCAACTCCACCTATCGCTGCCCCACTCATTCCATACTTTTCTCTGAAGCTCTTCACTCTCCTAGCCTTAGATGCTCCTCTTAACAGGATGTAATTAGCCTTCTTCTTTCTCTTCAAGTTAACAGGATGTCTCTCTAGGAGCTCGTGGGCTATGTCAGAGAAGACGTTCAATACTAGGGCCGTGTAGCTGGCCTTAGTACTCAAGGCCCTTATTAGGGCAGGTCTGTCTCTTCCTACGTCCGAGTCGCTTACCTTGTCACTCAATCCACTTCCTCTCAAGATTACTACACATCTATGACCAACCGTGTGAATCACGCGTATCCTAACGGAGTCTATCCTCATCTTCAGTGCTTCCGCGAGCTCGCCTAGGCCAAGCTCCTCTCTTCCCGCCCTTCTATCTACTATGCGAAAATCCTCGTCTATCGTTGCGAAGTTCCCCCTCAGATAGATCTCGTCCCTTCGCGGAGATACGCCAGCACCGAGAGCTTCTAGGTACCCTCTTCCTGGACAATCTCTATAGCTATAGCCCAAAAGACCGAGCGTGGCTATATCACTCATCGACTTGGGATTATATCCCTCCCCTGCCTTGGCCCCTTCCCACATTCCACAGTAGCTGTTCCTTGCTATTTGATTTAGGTTGGGTAGTTCAGCGCTTTCCAGGGCACTCCTACCTCTATCTGCAGCACCATCCAATATGACGAAGATTATCGCCATCTTTCACCTCTCTAGCATGAAGGCCTTTTCGTGCAGCTCAAGTCCAACCTCAGTTATGAGCATGCTCTTCCTGAGGTCATCTACTACTCCTATCGGTTTCACCTTCTCTGCATACTTCAATGCATGATGCAACCTTATGGAAGAGTTCGAGTAAATCGTCAGTAACTTTTCTCCTTGCCTGACTTTATCCGTTATCTTCTTGTGGAGCACGACTCCTGCCCCTTTATCTCTGGGTGCGCCAGCTATCTTAGCTATCTCTGCTATCTCTCTGTTGTTTATCCACATTACCATTCCTTTCTCCTGTGCATAGATGCTAGCCCGTTTTTCTCCTACTGGTATATCTTCTGGTTTCGCGTTAGGATCTCCGCCTTGGGCAGCGATTATCTCCTTGAGTTTCTTCAGTGCAAGTCCTTTTCTTAGCGCCACAAATGCAGTCTCTCTATTACCTTTCCCCACTAGCTCTAGGAGTTTGCCTGCAAGCGCTACTGCTTTATCGATTAAGTCTAGAGGACGTAGTTTCTCGAGAGCTAGCAATGCTTCCCTCGCCTCTAGTGCTGGTCCTACTGCATTACCTACTGGTTGCTCACCATAGGTTATTGCTGCCTTAGCTTTGATTCCCATTCGCTTAGCAACTTCTATGAGCTCGTGGGCAAGCTCGTAGGCGGCACCAAAGGTAGGAAGCTTCGATCCACGACCGGTCGGGAGATCGAGGATTAGATGAGTAGCGCCCACTGCCTTCTTCTTGCTTATGATCGATGGAACGTAGAGCGGATCTAACTCCAGTGGGTACTCTATCTTGATGAATGCATCATCTACAGGGGCTAGGTTGAGGGCACCTCCCCACACTATACATCCATTAGTCTTTCTCACTACTCTCTCCACTTCCTCTATGGTAAGATCGACAGGGGCTAGAACCTCCATCCTATCTGCAGTACCTGCTGGTGAGGTTATCGCACGAGAGCTCGTCTTAGGTATAGTAAATCCTAGTGAAGCTATGATAGGTACTAGTATTAGTGTCGTCTTATCTCCAGGGACCCCTCCAAGCGAATGCTTATCTAGTACTACTTTCTTCTTGAGATCGAGTGTCTTTCCCGTCTTCACGAAGGCCTTAGTGAACTCGACTGCCTCTTCTATCGTTAGCCCTCTTATGGCAAGTGCCGCTATGAATGCCGCGATTTCTAAGTCGTTGAGCTTATTCTCCAAGACGTCGCGAGTTATTTGCTCTATTTCTTCTTTGGTAAGTCTATAACCAAAGATCTTCCGCTTGATAAATCTCTTCGAGATGAGTTCGCCCCTAGCCTTTACCTCGACTTCTTCTCCATCTCGCAAGTTGAGAATTTTTGCTATCTCGTAGAAGAAGAGAACCTCTCCTTCCTTAACGAAGGTTGCGCTCACGTTAACTATTGCAACTGCAATTCTCCCCCTGTAGTTCACTATCACTCTATCTAGCGGTCTCACTCCTAACTCTTCGGCGTCTCTACGGTTAAGCACGACTATGTACTTCCCGCCAGCGTCTAGGTCAAGAATACGTGCAGTAAGTTTCACGAAATAGAATTTCGTTCCTCCTATTAAAAGAGTTAGTTACTTCGAGTTGGCATCGACGTTGGACTAAGGCTTAAATACTTTTCTTCCCCTAGCTACTTCAGCTCTGAGGTGAGCCAAATGGTAGGTTTTGAAGAGGAGTGGGAAGAAGAGGAGGAGTGGTGGGAAGAGGAGGAAGAAGAAGAGGAAGAGGAGTGAGAACTAGCACATTACTTTGATTTTAGAATTTTATGAAATTCTTCCAAGAACTTCATGTTGATTTCGAACTTTTTCTTGAATACGTTTCTCAGTTCTATCGGTGGTACTAGCCCTTCTTCGCAGGCTATAGCATCTACGTAATCCGCTGGTGTTACATCGAATGCCGGATTCTTCACCTTTACCCCCTTTATAGGAAAGGGTAACACCTCTCTTGGGCTTCTCTCCTCTATCATTTCTAGATAACCTACTTCGGTGAGTGGATCGAACTTATAACTTCCACATGCCACTACTAGTGGAACTCTATGTTCCTTAGCTATTGCTGCTATCATCGAAGTCCCTATTTTATTGATTACGGCGCCGTTAGAGCAGACTACGTCCGCCCCTACTAGCACTAGATCTACTTCTTTCATGAACTTCCTCACCGCAGAATCCACTATGAGAGTTGTGCTTACACCTGCTGATGCTAGCTCCTTAGCCGTAATTCTCCCTTGATACCTAGGTCTCGTCTCTGTGCAGATTACCTCCACTTTCTTTCCTCTCCTATGGGCTAGCGAAATTGCCTTAACGACCGTAGAGCTATGACAGTGCGTTAATATCGTGCCGTTCTCTGGAATGCGATTTGAAGCGACCTCTATGGTCTTTCGTTGAATCTCATCTATCAGCCTTTTCATCTCTCCGACGCTAGCACTCAATTCCCTTTTAATGGACGCTACACTTGACTTATCTGCCTGCTCTAATCTGGTAAGTACGAAGGCTAGGGCATTTCTAGCTGCTGGTTCTGTTGGCCGTGCTACCGCTAGCCTAAACGCGAGTTCGAGAATTCGCTCGTAGAATTTTTTAGGATCTTTAGATTTCGACCTTCTTCCCTCTTTAAGAAGGGAATCGAGGACGAAGAGAGCAACGTTACTCGCTCCTTGAATCTTAAGTTCGCGGATTTGCTTAATCGAAGAGAGAGCCATAGGAAATCCGATAGGTAGAGCTATGCCTCGGAGATGTGCTCAATGGATACCTTTTCTGCCTCTGGTTCAATGGTCTTTCTTACTACCATAGCATATGCGGGAGTTGCTATTATGTAATCCTCTCCTACTCCAGCTATGTCTCCTCCTATTGCTACGCACGTCTTCTTTATCCTATTAACGGCGCTCCTTAACGTCTCTAGATCCTTCTCCTTCAGCTCCTTTATCCTAGCAAAAACTATGTAGCCTTCCCTTAGTCTTCGTTGAATTCTCTCGGCATCCAGTAAGTTCTCAAGGTTTTCTACTAGGATAGAGACTTTCTTCTTCGACTCAACTGGCTCGTACTCGAGTTCTACATACTCCTCTTCCTCAGACTCCTTTCCTTTAATTCGCTTAAAGATATCTAGAGACATGAACTCACCGATTTAGTTTCTTCTCCACGTAGCTTTTAAATCTTCACACGAGACTCATGAGTCCCTTCAAGAGCAAGATCGCTGCGAGAACTAGATTGAGAGGTGGAAAGGGAGAGAATTCTCGGACGTAAATTAGAATTAGGGCAGCCGAGATGTCTACTATCCCTAGTAGCTTGAGAAGTACAGATCCTATCATTTAAACTCTACCTTCTTGATTCTCACACCCCTCCCTATGACTTGTGCTTTTCCACACTCTTGACAAATGTACCTGAGATCTATTCTCTTCGTCGGTTTCTCCCTACCTTTCGGATTTGGTTTCGGAAAGCTTCCGTAGCCTTTAAGTTTTCTCAAGAAGCTTCTCTGACCTCTAGCAAGACTTCGTCTGGGTTTGCGTTTTACGAGTTCCACCTTGTGTATGGTGTGTTTTCTGCACCACCTACAGTATCTACGCTGCTCTTTTGGTATCTTCATACTACCACCTTACAACACTGGTGCCTTAGGAGAAACTCTTTTAAATCATCTGGTAAATCCTCTATCACTTCCCCCTCCTTAAGCTCGTACACCTTCATATCCCTCCAAACAAATGGCTTCAGGTTACGTGTGATTACTACCTTTTCCTTTTTCTCTTCCCTTGGCTCTTCTTTGATCGGTTGGAAAGAGAAAGATAGAAATTGCGTCACTACTTCGCCCATCCGTCTGAAGATCTCCCTTTCCTCGGGGGATAAGTTCTTAGGCTCTATCCTTGCACGTAGGCAGCTGGGTAGGAGTGTCAACATCTTTCTTAACCTTCTTTCTATCAGGTCGAGTGCCATGCTTTTCGAGATTTCATCCTCTCTTTTCGAATCTAAGTACTCCTTGAGTTCTTCGTAGAATTTTGGCGGTAATGGTTGGAGTTGTTTCTCTTCCTTTTCTCTCATCTGAAGTTCACGAATGAGCTCGAAGGTTAGCATGTATTAGCTTCGAGTGAACCTTTTAGTCTATTACTTTCTCCCCATGAACCCTCACTTGATGTAGCTTCAGTGCACGAAGCGACTTGAAGCTCTTCTCACAGCGCCTACAGTAGAAATTTGGTTTCGTTCTTCTCTTCTGCCCCAATCCGCGTAGGCCATACCGTTTGAATGGGTATGCAACTGGATTACGTATGGTTTTACACGTCTCATCGGGCTGACATATTCCAATACTCTTGTAGAAGAGATCGTTATCACAATTAGCAGGCAAGAGACTCCTCGTAGTTTGGGTTTTGTTCCAATTCAACTGAGAGTTGAGAAACGATCTCGAGAGCGGTTTTTCGTTCTTTTCGTTCCACTCCAAGAGCTTCTTTTCTATCTCTTCCCACTCATAGCCCATCACTCTGAGAAAGTTTATCAGAGTAAACGTGCTTCGCTTTCTCCCATCGCTCAGTCCTTTGAGTATGTTCTTTATACACGGTGGAAAGAACTCTTCCGGAACTTTGAGTCCAGCTACCACTATTCTTCGTTTGGACTCTATCTTCTTCGTTGGACCCTCGACGAACCTAGCATACCAATCCAGAGCCTCCCTTAAGAGCTCAGCAGCCTCTTCTGGTTCTGGGGTAGGAAAGAACTTCTCCCTAGCCTTAACCTTAGTCATTCTTGCCTCAGATAGCTTAAACTCAGATACATCACGCAGTGGTACTGAAACTAGCCACGTCTTTTCATTTAAGGAGTAGGGTGCTCTGAAGAGATGTCTTTCGCCCCAGTTTCGCTCTACTTCTACGAAGAAAAAAGGATCCAAAGCCCCCTCTTCTACACCTTCGAAGAGCTCTTTTGCCGTGTAGAGCTTGACTAACTTTTCCATGAGTTCCTCTCTTATCCCTTCGCAGAGAAACGAGACGATTACGTTCGGTACTTTTGGGTACTGGAGTGCAAGCGGTTTATAGTTAACTTCAGTTGGGAATGCTTCCCAGGGAAGTACCAGATGAAATCCTCTTGAGCCAGAGAACTTCAAGCCCACGTTCTTCACACCGAACTCTCTTAGCTTCTCTTCGAGAATCTTGACTGCAAGCTTTGCAGCATCTAATCCTATCTTCGAGTCTATGTCAATTACTAAATCGAACCCCGTTCTAAGAGCGTCGTAATTCCTTCTCTCGGTCGAAAGCGCCATGGGATTACTCCATCGCTCCACTGAGCAATGAAAGCTTGTCGCCCCTTTCTTGACTAGAGCAACTATGTCTCCTTTGAATTGAATTACGTTTGGTCTAGACAAGTATCCTTCCTTCGTTGCACCGACGAATTCACGACCACTTGCTATCTCGAGTAATGCTTGAGAAACGTCTTCTCTCGCATAATATCGCAGAATTTCGATTCTAGATGGCGGAACGGGTGAGATGAGTTCCATGGATAGAAATGTATCTAAAACTTTAATCGACAGAGCTTTCTATGGAAGAGCTCTTGTTGCGAATAGGGCTAGCACTCGTCCTCCTTGGTGTATTGCTCACGATAGCAGCTTTGGCAGCTGGAATATCGAAAGGAAAGTATAGAGTAGAGTGGGGATTCGGGGGATTCATCGGGCCGATTCCATTTGGGTTTGCCTCTAGTAAGGAAGTTCTCCTCCTGGTTCTCGGCGTTTCCCTCCTAACCTTAATCTTAATTTTCTTCTTGCTCAGATAACAAAACATCATTATGGGAGTAAACTTGGCCCTAGGTAGAGAAGATAGCTTTTTGACCAAGGCTAAGATAGGAAAGCGTATCAAAGTAGGCGAAAGGGAGTACGTCGTAGTCGATGCTACAGTTTTGGATAAGTTGAAAAGCGTGAGGAGACTTCCACAAGTAGTGCTGCCGAAAGATGCTGCACTTATAGTAGCTTACACAGGTTTAGCTCCTGGATGGAAGGTTCTAGATGTTGGAACTGGTTCTGCATTCCTAGCAATCTTCCTAGCAAATCTCGTTCATCCAAGTAAGGTGCTGAGCTATGAGAAGCGAAAGGACTTCGCAAGACATGCGAAGGAAGAAGTGAAGAGGTTGGGAATCGAGAATCTTCGAATAATTAACAAGGATATCTTCCAAAGTAGAGTTAGGGGTAAATTCGATCTCATCACACTTGATCTGAAAGGTGCTGAGAATGCTATCAGACACTTACACAGAAATCTCAAGGTAGGTAGATTCTTTGCCATCTATTCGCCTCATCTAGAACAGGTGAAGGCAGTGAGAAGAGTCCTAGAAGAACTAAACTACGTCGAGATAAAGACAGTTGAGAACATCGTTAGAGAATGGAAGGTGACCGAAGAATATACCCATCCCCATCCAAGTGGGATACTTCATACAGGATTCATCACGATTGCCAGAAAGTTCAGGAACTAGCCTTTCCTGAGCTCCTCTAGCTTAGAAACTAAGTTCCATACTTTAGTCCTTGCATAGACGGGCAAGTTAGGATCTATGGAAACTTCGTCTAGAATGGAGATCGCCGTCGCCACCCTCACGTTGAGTTCCTGATGCTCGTTGAGCAATGCCGCTTTTGCCTCAGAGACTTTACTCTTTACGTTACGCGGTACCCCTCTGTCCTCTATGAGTTCGTCCATCAACTTCACTATTTCTTCCATTCTCTCACCCGAAGAACTATGACTTTTTCTTCTCTGTTCTAAAACCTTTTATTGGCTTCTTGTGTATTGCTATTACATCGAGCTCTTTCACTTCGCATTCACAACCCAGAACTTCCGCAACGCTAGGTTTGGTTCTCCCATCATCCCCCGTAACGAGTTCCTTAACGTAGAGTCCGGGGTCGGTAGTAATTTCTAGTTCTATGTGTTTCCTCCCGACTAATCTGGCTTTTAGTTTATATACTTTCCTCTTCCTTACCAAGTCGCTCCTCCTTCTAAGAACTCTCGTTGGTGTTCTTTGCGAGATAATAGTTACTAAAGCTTGCAGTCTTTTGAGATCATCACTCGTCAAAGTTCTTCCACATTTAACGAGGACTCTATAACTCTTCAGATAGTCTGCCGTCTTGATCTTCTCTACCTCGGAACTGTCTACAAATCTCAATCTCCTTACCTTAACGAAGTTTCCCACGTTTATTAGCTTCTCCATCTCTTTTAGGTCTACCTTCCTTCTCCTTGGCTCCTTTATCTCGAGCACAAATGGCCTCCATCCCAAGCATCTAGCAGTTATGTCCTCTCTACCAGCCCCGTGGAATAAGGCTTTTTTGCCCTTAGTTGCCTTCAGAATGGGTTTCTCTATTAACTCTTGCACGCTCGTCTTATAGATTCTTCGTTTCCACTTAGTCTGTGGTATTCCACGCTTTAGTTTTTGGTACTCGCCATAGATGAAAAGAGAGTTAACATTGAGCTCTATTTCTCCGGTTTCCAAATCGAAGATCAGAACTACTTCTGGTCTTTCGCGATCCACAGTTACTTTTCTTCCCTCTAACTTCAGTGCTAATTCTAGCTTTTTTCCTATCTCTCTATTGAGTTCTGCCTTGAGGGGCTCGCAGTACTCTATCCCTATTCTCTCCCATAACTCCTCCTCCTTCTCAAGCAGCCTAGTAGGTGGTCTCGTACCGACGAGGAACCGCCAGAACTCATAGTTCTTTAGCAACCTCCTAGCCCTTCTTACTAGAGAGTCTATTTTCTCGAAGCTGTTCTCACAAAGGAAGCACTTAGTAGTCCTAGCGGTTTTCGGAACTTTAACCCATCTTAGCTCTACTCCCTTGAAGTTCTCTGGATGTATACCAAACGTATCTCTCTTTGCATCAACCATAAGGGCTACTGTTCTCCTGAGTGCAGAGCCACGAACTTCGTTAGAGGTGTTCGTGAGAAGTTGGGCAAACTGTCTTCCAAGACATCTATCACAAACGTATCCCAACCTTAGGATTTCTATTGCCCTCTTTATTATCTCTTCCATTTGGCCCCACCTAGTTTTACCTCTTCGATCTCACCATTTGGCCTTCTCTCCTTCCATGCCTGGACTTCGAAGCGATAGATTTCGCATTCTTCGCTCTTCCAGCTCTCGGGCGCAAGACCTGCTTTGAGGGCGAGATGCGTGAGGAAGTCCTCCTTCCTCGGTAACATTTCCCAAACTTGGGGTAGAAAGACCGCTTTTCTTCCCCCTAGGGACAAGAGCACACCATGTTTGAACTCCTCTATCTTCTCTATTCTGGCTCTCTGATTCTTTCCTTCGACTTTCTCGAGTGGCGTTAGAACGGAAACCTCGACTGTGACACTATTTAACTCACTAGAGTCAAGCGGTAAAAATCTAGGATCATGACAAGCCCCCACAGCACACTCGAGTATCGCTTCCTTCAGCGGTTTTAGGGGCTCTACGTACCCTATGCATCCTCTCAACTCTCCCTCGGGATAAGTCTCCAAGGTTACGAAGACACCGCGTTTCTCTCCGCACCAGGGTGGGAACTCTAGTTTAAGCTCTCTTCCTAGTAGATGGTGTTCTATGGTCTTTCTGGCTACGCGTACTAGAAAGGCGCCCTCTCTAAGACCGAGCTTTCTCATCAATTTTCTCTCTTAAGAATCGTTTTAATGAGAATGTGCTAAGATCTAAATGGGGGTCTATGACGAGAGTGGAGCTAACCTTCCTCGGAACTTCAGCGGGAATACCCACACCTAAACGGAATCATCCAGCAATTTACTTCCGCTACGTTGGTAAGGAGGAAAAGGTACTCCTCTTCGATTGTGGCGAAGGTACTCAACGTCAACTCTTTGCTAGCGGGGAGAATTACATGAAGATAGATCACGTATTCATAACCCATTGGCACGCCGATCACTACGCTGGGTTACTCGGCATGATAGAAACTATGTCGCTCGAAAAGCGAAAGAGGCCTATCCACGTATATGCCCCAGAAGCTAGTAGATTTCTACCCCTGCTCCTCCAAGTAGGTTATGGGCTGCGCAGCTTCGAGGTAATCTCCTACGACGTACCGTTCCGTGGAAAGGAGATTACCGAGATACTTAAGGAAAAGGAATTCTCCATCTTCTCTATTCCAGTTAGACATGGTGTTCCTGCCGTGGCTTATTGCTTTCAAGAAAAAGATAGAATCAAGGTTGATAAGAAAGCTGCGAAGCGACTTGGTCTCCCCGCCCAAGGAAAGGTCTACAGAGAGCTAAAAGAAAAGGGCTCGGTGATTTATAAAGGTAGGAAAATCGAGCTCTTCGATGTATGCTACGTAGAGAAGGGTAAGAAAGTAGTTTACTCCGGAGACACCACGATGTGTAGTAATCTATTGAAGTTGGCAAGGGATGCCGATCTACTCGTTTTAGACTGTACTTATTTCGATGCGATGGAGGAAAGAAACCATCTCTCACTGGAGCAAGCGATAGAGATAGCAAAAAAGACTAATGCTAAGAGAGTAATTTTGACCCACGTTTCTAGAAGATATCAAGACGAAAGGGAGCTAGAAAACCGCGCTCGGAAAGTCTTAGAAGAAACCGGAGTACAGATTCCGGTGAAAATAGCGAGGGACTTCATGAAAGTAGTAATAAAGTGATCCTCTACGGTTTCACTAGGAAAACGTTGTATAAGATCGTCCATACTACGAACCATAGTAGGATTGTGTTGAATAATCCCTGCCTCATTAAGTCTTTCCACGTATATCTTCTCCCTTCTTTCTTTTCTAGGAGGAACTTAGAAGAAATAAGGAGCAGAATCGCTATTCCAAACCCTGCTTCAGTAGAGTTGGAGTAAAACGTAACGAGGTGGGATAAGACCCCTAGCAACATTCCAAAGATAGCGAAGAGATAGTACAATTTGTTATCGGTCATGTTTTCTTCATCTCCGATTCGAGCTTTAATAGGGCTTCTATTCGTTTATAAGTAAGAGGATGTGTTCTAAAGATCTCCATCACTCGCATGAATGGATTTCGCTTTTCCCACTCCATGGCACGTCTTATCTCTGATTCGTCGAGCTGAAGATCTTCGTACTCGCGACTTAGTGCAGCTATTTCACTCTTTGCTGATATCGGATCTGCTATGTAGAAGCAACGAACGGCTTCATTTCCAGTCTCTGAACTGAGACCTAACCCATAAGTTATCTTAGCGAGAGCATTGGCTAGTTTTCTAGGACTAGTGTTAACGCCTGAAAATCTATCGGCATAGTACTCTCTTAATCTAGAAAGGGCCAGTACGAGAAAGTTGCTGATGAAGTACACGAGAAAGGCTAGTAGACCCACTAGCACTGCACCTCCCCTTTCTCTTTCCCGCGGGGCAAAGATGAGAAATCTGGCCACGAAGTAGGCGATTACAGGAACGGCAGAAGCGAGCGTCATGACTATCATGTCCTTGTGTTTTATGTGGCCTATTTCATGTGCAATCACGGCTTCTACTTCTTCTTTGGTTAGGGTATTTAACAGTCCTTGGGTAACTGCTAGCGTTGCAGAAGATGGAGTTCTACCGAATACGAAAGCGTTGGGTTGACTTGTTCTAACGAGCGCTAGTTTGGGTATTTTGAGCTTATGTGTTTTACAGAGCCTTTCGACAATTTCCCATAACCAAGGATATTCCTCACGCTTTAACTCACGCATGTTAGTAGTAAACCATATCACTTTTGGAGAGATCCACCACTGAATCAGGACGAGTAGGATTGCGATGAGAACTACCAAATAACCCGGGGCACCTACGTAGTATCCTATTGCAGCTAGTATTCCCAGTAGTAATCCGAATATGAGTATTAGCGTGACGCTCATCACCAAAAAGAGTCTTAACATGAAGAATCTCTAGTGAATCCTTAGTTTTAAATCTCTCCCTTCAGCGTTGCGGCCTCCATTACTCTACTTACTGCCAATAGATATGATCCTCTTCGAAGGTCAATTCTTTTTTCTTCTGATTTGGCTACTACTTCCCCGAATGCCCTTGAGATTATTCTTCTTAGCTTCGAGCGAACTTCTTCCTCTTCCCATTTATAACCCATTCTATTTTGGACCCACTCCAGATAGGATACCACAACTCCTCCTGCATTTGCCAACACATCTGGAACTACGACAATACCTTTTTCTCTAAGTTTTCCATCTACTGTGATTCGGGTAGGACCATTAGCTAGTTCCAAGATGAGTTTCGCCTTGATGTCCTTCCAGTTTTCCTCAGTAATTACGTTTTCTACTGCTGCTGGTACTAGGACGTCTACGTCTAGCTTAAGGATATAGTCGCTAGGGAGTTCCTTCCCTCCAGGGAATCCTGCGAGTCTTCCGTTCTTCCGTTTATAGTCCAAAACTTCTTCAACTTCTAGGCCATTCTCGTTATAGATCGTACAGCTCGTATCACTTACTGCCACTATCTTTTTATCGTGCTCGTATGCAATCTTCACGAAGCTTCCACCGACATTCCCTATTCCTTGAACAGCGATTTCCTCTACTTCTAACCCGAACTCCTCGATTGCCTTCTCAAATATGAAATACCCTCCCAAACCGGTTGCTATCTCTCTCGTTTTACTTCCACCAAGCAAGGGAGGTTTGCCGGTGAAGGTACCAAATGCATATCTATTCGTTATCTTGATGTATTCATCCAACATCCATGCTATTATTCTCGGGTCCGTTCCCAGATCTGGTGCAGGGATGTCGAGATCTTCTCCTATGTAAGTGTGGAGATATCGGACGTATTCTCTCGCAGTGCGTTCTAACTCACCCGTGGAGAGTTGCTTAGGATCGCATCTCACGCCTCCCTTCGCTCCTCCATAAGGGAGTCCCATTAGTGCATTCTTTATCACCATTAGAAATGCTAATGTCTTCACTTCATCTTCGCCAACGCTTTCTGAAAATCTTATACCTCCCTTTCCTGGTCCTAGAGCATCATTAAACAACACCCTATATCCTTCGAACCTCCTAATTCTTCCCGAGTCCATTCTAACAGGAAAGCTCACCTTAACTACTCGCTTCGGTGTTAGCAAGTACTCTCTAGCCGTTTTGTCTAACTTGAGCAAATCTGCCACCTCATTTACTATAGCGATTATATTCTCGAACATCCTATCACCCAAACTTGGAGGCTATTTCAAGCAGTTGTTTCACTAGTTTCTTTTTCGGAACTACTACGCACACCTCCTTTCCGCGCCTAACCACATCTATGAGATCTGCATCCATCAGCTCCTTGAGATGTCGAGATATAGTAGACGCGTCCTTCCCAAATATATCTGCTAGATCTTTTCCGCATCTGGGGGCTTTCAGTGCGGTGAATAGTATCTTCAGTCTCGTTTCGGATCCCAAGGCCTTAAATACTTTACTCAGTTTCTTTATTTGCATAATTGTACAATCATACAAAAATATTTAAATGCGTAGCTCTCTCGATTCGAAGGATTTAGCTTAAAAGCTTTTGTCTCAATGTTAAAGTACCAGAGGCGGAAAAAATGGTGTACTTCGAGGTTTTGAAGTCGGAAGAGATAAGATTTGGAAAGAACAAGTTCTTAGAGGTTTCGAGGAAAAGAGCAACGAGCAAGGAAGGAACTAACGAATTCGTCTCACTCTCCCGGGGATTCTACACGAGAGAGGGCAAGAAGAGGTATAAGTCTAATTTCGCCGTTCCATTGGACGAGAAAGTAGTAGACTTCGTGGTAAAGAAGATCAAAGAGATGGCTTTATAGAGCACTTTCGCGATAGAGATTTCATCTTCGTTAACCTCTACTGTTAGGGTAGAAAGGATGAAACAGGGCTACATGCTAATAATAACGGAGAAACCAACCGCTGCAGCTACTATAGCTAGAGCGCTCGGTAATGGGAAGCGAAGAGTTCACGAAAAAAACGGGGTAAAGTACTATGAGATATCAAGAGATGGTAAGCGTATTCTCATAGCACCTGCAGTTGGTCATCTCTTCACATTAAAGCAGTTATCTAACGGTTGGAACTATCCTTGTTTCGATGTAGATTGGGTACCCGCTTTCAAAGCGAGTAGGAAATCACTATTCTCGAAGAGGTATCACTCGCTTCTCAAAGAGCTAGCCAATGGTGCATCTGAAGTAGTGGTAGCGACCGATTACGATGAAGAAGGGGAAGTCATAGGATATAACATCGTTAAGTACTTTTGCAACGATAAGCATGTAAGAAGGATGCGATTTTCTACGCTCACGAAACGAGAATTAGAAGAAAGCTTCCGTAACTTAGGTGATATAGATCTAAATCTCGTCGAAGCAGGTTACACACGTCACTACGTAGATTGGTACTTCGGCATAAACTTTACCCGCGCTCTTACGAATGCTCTGAAGAACTTCGGTGATAGATTTGCAATAATCTCTACCGGAAGGGTCCAGGGTCCTACGTTAAAGCTTTTAGCAGATAGGGAAAGAGAGATATCCCACTTCAAGCCAAGGCGGTACTGGCAACTTCTTCTCGAGGTAGAAGTGAATGGAGAAAGATTCAAGGCCAAATACGCTAAAGAGAAGCTCTGGTCAAATAGCATCGTAAGTGAGTTGAGGAAAAAGATCAGTACTTCTGCTACTGCTACGGTAAAGGCAATAAAGCGTCGCAAGCTACATTTAGCACCACCAACACCCTATGATACTACTACCTTTCTCGCTGATGCCTACAGGTACTTCGGTTACTCCCCTACCCTTACTATGAGAATAGCTGAAAATCTTTATCAACGGGGATATATCTCCTATCCCCGAACTGGCTCTCAGAAGTTGGGTAAGATAGATTACAAGGGCGTCCTTTTAGCGTTGAGAAATAGCGCTTATGGAAAGTTAGCAGAAAAACTCCTTGCCCAATCCCAGCTTAGGCCTAACGATGGAAAGAAAGATGATCCCGCTCATCCTGCCATCTATCCCACTACAGAATTACCTAAATCCCTCGATCAACGACAGAGAAACGTCTATGATCTCGTTGTTCGCCGTTTCTTGGCGTGTTTTGCATCACCTGCCATAAGAGAGTCCATTTCTGTTTCCCTAACTGCTGGTGGAGAAGTGTTCAAGCTAACAGGCTCGCGAACTCTTGAGTTGGGATGGATGGAGTTTTATGGAAAATATGCCGAGAGGGAGGAAATCGCACTTCCAGAGCTCAAAGTAGGGGATCATGTCAAGATAATCGAACTTCACGTGCTAGAAAAGTTCACTACTCCGCCAAAGCGCTATACCCAAGGTTCTATACTCAAGGAGATGGAAGCTAGGGGATTGGGAACCAAGGCCACGAGGCCCCAAATACTTCAAATACTCTACGATCGCGGGTACATAGTTGGAAAGAGTATAGAAGTCACCAAGCTCGGTATGGATTTAGTTTCGATATTAGAAGAGCACTTACCCCTATTAATTTCGGAACGACTAACGCGTGATCTAGAAGAGGCTTGCGATTCTGTCTTTCAAGGAAAGAAGAGAAGAGAAGACGTGCTTACTCAAGCACGAGAGATAGTAATCGCTTTGAGCAAGGAATTCAAGAAAAGGGAGAAGGAAGTAGGAAAAGCTCTCTGCAAAGCGTTGAAAGAATCTGAGAAGAAGCTAAGCGAGATAGGGATATGCCCTCTCTGTGGAGGGATACTAAGAATATACCACATGCGCCAACGTGGAACACGTTTCGTGGGTTGCGAGAACTACAGTAAGGGGTGCAAGTTCTCGGCCCCATTACCTAGGATAGGAGAAATAAGACCAACTGGGAAGCTATGCGAAGCCTGTAAGACGCCAGTCGTACTCGTTAGGAGAAAAGGAAGGAGACCGTTCAGAATGTGTTTAGACGTAAACTGTCCTAACAAGTGGCAGCGGAAGAAAAGAGGAAATTAGCATTAAAAGACTTTGGCCCAACAACTTTAAGTTATCGCCTGGTGATTGGAGATGGCAAAGAAGGACATGCTCGAGCGTATCAAGGAAGTAATGAGAGATCCAACTAGAATAAGGAACGTCGCTACTAGCTCACACGTTCATCATGGAAAGACTACTCTTACCGATAACCTGATGGCGGGGGCAGGAATGATTGCCGAAGAATTGGCAGGTAAGGTCATGTTCACGTGGTTCGATGAACAGGAAAGGAAACGTGAGCTAACTATCTATGGGGCAAACGTGAGCATGATTCACGAGTACAAAGGAAAGGACTACCTCATTAACTTAGTAGATACTCCTGGTCATGTTGACTTCGGAGGTGACGTTACCCGCGCTATGCGCGCGGTTGATGGTACCATAGTTCTCGTATGTGCAGTCGAAGGAATAATGCCCCAAACGGAGACCGTGTTTAGGCAAGCCCTGAGAGAGCGTGTTAAGCCAATTCTCTTCATAAACAAAGTGGATAGGATGATACGAGAACTGAAGCTCTCTCCCCAGAAGATGCAAGAAAGGTTCGAATCCATCATAAGGGATGTGAATGCTCTCATAATGAAGTACGCCGAGCCTCAGTTCGCAAAAGATTGGATAGTGAGCGTTGCGGATGGAAGAGTAGCGTTTGGAAGCGCCTATCAAAGATGGGCTATTTCCTTGCCATTCATGGAAGAGAGTGGAATAACGTTCAAGGATATAATAAATTACGTCAACGAGGGGCGACAAGATGAGCTTGCCAAGCTTGCGCCCCTCCACAAAGTCGTCTTGGACATGATAATCACACATCTTCCATCGCCCATAGAGGCACAGAAGTATAGATTAGAGAAGATCTGGAAGGGCGAGTTGAGTAGCGAGATAGGAAAACAAATGCTCAGTTGCGATTCCAACGGCCATCTGGCTGCGATCGTTACGAAGATGATCCCAGATCCACACGTGGGGCTAGTTGCAACTGCAAGGTTGTTCTCTGGAAAGGTATATCGTGGTCAAAGAGTGTACTTAGTCACACAGGGTAAAGAGGAGCGAATTCAGCAGGTTGCTATATTCAAAGGGATTCAACGAATACCAGTGGATGAGATAACTGCCGGAAATATAGCAGCAATCGTAGGAATTCCAACCGCCTTCACTGGCGAGACCCTTTGCGAGGCAGACTACGTGATACCTCCATTTGAAGAGATTAAACATCTGTTCGAGCCCGTAGTAACAAAGGCTTTGGAGCCTAAGGATCCTAGAGATCTAGAGAAGATGGTGAACTTCCTCCAGCAAGTGGCAAAGGAGGATCCAACACTAAAGGTTTCTATCAATAGGGAAACTGGGGAATATCTAGTCTCTGGTCTAGGAGAGTTACACATAGAGGCTAAGATAGAAAGACCGCTCAAGGAGAAATTGGGCTTAGAGGTAATCTCTTCCCCACCAATAGTGGTTTATAGGGAAACCATAACTTCTAGCTCTCCTATAGTGGAGGGAAAGTCGGCGAATAAGCACAACAAGTTCTACCTAATGGTAGAACCATTGGAAGATGGTGTCTATAAGGCCATCACCGAAAACAAGATCCCTGAGGGTCCTGTGAAAGAGAAGGAATTCTGGAAGAAGTTAGTGGAATTTGGTATGGAGAAAGAAGATGCTAGGAGCGTTAAGTACATAAAAGGTACCAATGTCTTCATAGATGCTACGAGAGGTGTGCAATACTTGAACGAGACCATTGAGCTCATACTCGATGCGTTTAAAGAGATCTGCGAGACTGGTCCACTTGCCCACGAACCTCTGGCAAAGGTTAAGGTCAAGTTGGTGGATGCTGTTCTTCATGAAGACGCTATCCACCGTGGGCCCGCACAGGTCATTCCTGCTGTTAAGTTCGCTGTATCTCAAGCTATACTCCAAGCCTCACCGACGCTTCTAGAGCCAATTCAAACGATAAGAATAGATACACCAGAGGACACCATTGGTAACGTAGTAGATCTCATACAATTAAAACGGGGACAAATACTGGACATGAAGAGCGAGGCTGGGGCTAGTGTGATCCTAGCTAAACTTCCTGTAGCAGAGATGTTTGGCTTCGAGGCAGCACTCAAGAGTGCTACTGGAGGTCGTGGGTTCTATTCCTTGGTTGATGTAACGTTCGAGCGGATACCAGCCGACCTTAAGGATGTTACGATTGCTAAGATCAGAGAAAGAAAGGGGCTCAAGTAAGTATTTTAAAAACCTCTTAGACAAACTAAATAGAGAAATTATGAAGGAAAACGTCTTAGTGATGTGTTTAGTTCTCCTTCTAGCGATTAACGTCAACGTAGCATTTGCCCAAATGCATGGAGCTACAGTAAATGCTACGATGGAAATGGAAATACTCGGAGAAGAAACTAACGTAACCGTACCAGGAGTCCCCAGAGAAGAAACGAGAAGAGGCGCTGAGATGGAAGTGGAAATCACTCCTAGGGTTCAAATCTACATAAGCACTTGTGAGGCAGCATTGCAGGAAAGGAACGTGCCTACCGACGTAGCAGAAAAGGCTTGCAAGTTTGCAGTAGGTGTACAGAAGCAGGTACAAACGCTCGGAGAGAGGTTAGCGAAGTGTATTGCCGAGACTTATTTGGCTAATCCAAATGCAACTTACGGAGAACTTAAGCAGCAGTGTATTCAGAAAATCATTGAAGTTCTTCCTGTACCAAAGTGTCCAATTGTTCCTCTTCCACATTGCTTAGAAGGATATCCCAGACCACTGATGGATGATAAAGGATGTGTAGTGAGTTACATATGCGAGAGAATTCCAGCTCTTGATTTGAGAATGTGTGTAGAGAAAGAAATAGCTGCAGGAACTGAGATCGCAGAGGCCATGAAGAGATGTGCAGAGGAGATAAGGAGAATGGTGAGAGAAAGGGTGAGAGAGACTGCAGCACCACTCCCACCTGCTGATATGCTAGAGGTCTATCTAAGGTGTATTGACCTTCCCGAAGATGCGAGAGAGGAGGCACTCGAGTTGGCAGACGAGATCTCTAGGTTAACTGTGGAACACAGAGAGGCTGTTAGCAGCATTGCCAGTACTTGTGCGACTCAATTGAGGAATCTAACCAGTGAGGATGAACTCGCGAGGATTGGAGAAGAATGTAGCCAACGTATCAGAGAAGTTAACAGGGAATTCAAAGAGAAGATGAAGGAGTTGGAAGAAAGGATAGTCGAAATCTACGAGACTTATAAGTCTATGTTGAACGTAACTTGCGTTAACGAAATCCTGAGTGCTAGAAACGTTACTATCGAGATGAAAGAGAAAGTCGAGGAGGTTCTATCTAATCAGTCACTAGAGATAGAAGAGAAGCAAATGTTAATAAGAGCAAAGCTTTCTGAGGTTCTCGAGAACCTCAGAGAAAGAGCACGTAAACTTCCTGACTTCGGTAATTTGACGCTCCGAGAAGGTATTCGTGAACTAATGACGGAAAGAAGAGAACTAAAGAATGAAATCCTAGGGATATTGAAGAGCGATAAGCCCATGCTTAGAGAAGTGATGAAGGATTCTGTGGTCAAAGGCGAAATAGTAAACACTCTGGTAGAGAATCCAGAAGATAGAGAACTGCTAGTAGAAGCTATTAGAGATAGAGAAGCGAAGATTGAACTGATTAAACACGCTAGAACGAGGCTGGAACTCAAACGGCAACTACTAGCACAAGAAACAGTAAGAGAAATTCTGCCGACTGTGCTTAGGCAGAAACTCGAAAAAATAAACGTAACGGACCTCGACGTAGAGGAAATAGGAAATCGAACTGTAGTGAGAGCAGAGGTAATAGAAACTGGAAGGTTGTTCTTCATAATTCCAGTAAAAGTTCCGAAAGTCGTGAAGTTCATCGAGGAAGAAATAATAGCTGAGCAGAGACCTTGGTGGGCATTCCTAGTCGTTAGTTAACTTTTTCTTTTCTCCTACTATCTTTCTCAATGGGAGTTAGAGGATTCGTGAGGGATATAGCATCTCTTTACTTATCTTATAAAGTTCTCTTGGGGGCTATGACTGGTTCTCTTCAGATAGATACCAGCCTCGTTCTCGCCGCCCTCGTTCTTCTATTCTTCACCCTCTGGTTTTTATTAGAGAAGGTAGGAATTTTAGAGAAGAAGACCTAGGTGAAGTTATGCTCAGGCGCTCGATTTGTTGTTACTGCGGTTGCAGTTGTAGTTTGCTCTTTGAGGTTCGTGGAAATAAAGTAGTTGACGTCAAGCCAGATCCGCGAGACGCTATAAGCGAAGGTAGACCTTGCATTAAAGGTCTCACGATTCACGAAGTCTACGATAAAGGAAGAATACTTCGCCCTATGATACGAAGAGGTGGAAAGCTCAAGAAGTCGTCATGGGATGAGGCTTTAAGGTATATAAAGGAACAAACGAAAGATTTGACCCCAGCAGAGGTATTCTTTGCCCCTAGTGGAAAGACTACGAATGAAGACTGTTACGCCCTTCAGAAGCTAGCCAGAGTGGTCTACAAGACTAATAACGTCGATGGGTGTTGTGGAAGACTATGTCACGCTGCAACGCTTGTCGCGATGCAAAGTATGTTAGGCCTGCCTGCAATGCCCTATACCATCAACGATATAAGAGACGTCGATTGCCTCTTGGTCGTTGGATCGAATCCTCCTAGCAATTATCCCGTAATCTTCAATAGAATCGTAGATGCAAAGGAGAAAGGGGCGGAGATAATAGCGATAAGCCCAATCTACAATGAGATAATGCAATTTGCAACCCTACCACTTTTAATAGCACCAGGATCACATCTAGCTCTCTTAAACTACTTCATTCGATACCTGATCGAAACGAAGTCTTATTCTGATGGTTCTAGTTCTATCGAAGGATTTGAGGAACTGAAAAAATCCGTCAGTCAAATGTCGATCGACAGAGTAGCGAGAGTAACTGGATTGAAGAAGAGTTCGGTCTCACAGGCTGCAAAGCTAATAGCAAAGGCTCAACGATTAGGCGCTCTTCACGGGATGGGTATAACTCAACACGTAGATGCGGTAGATAGCGTAAGGGCCCTCTTGAATCTTCTCCTCTTGAAGAACGGAAAGATCCTCAGCTGTAGGGGCGAAGTTAACGTTCAGGGATGTGGGGATATGCTCTGCTCTCCTGATATAGACCCCATTTTCTTCAGGGAAGTGTATGGAATACAGCTTCCTGAATTGAGGGGAAAAAACATGATAGAAGCCTTAGTAATTTCACCTGTTTCAACTGCGTTCGTTTCTGGCTTCAATCCAGCCCAATCTCTACCCCATCTCGAGAAGGTTCACGAGAATCTTCAGGAGATCTTCCTCATACAAATGGAGTCACATTTCAACCTAACTTCTGAGTTCGCAGACGTGATCCTGCCAACGCCTACCTTGATCGAAAGATGGGGCACGATAACGAATGGTGAGAGAAGAGTGAGACTAGTTTCTCGTGTCATAAGACCCCTTGGTAGTTCTAGACAGGAGTGGGAGATCGCTAAAGCCATTGCGAAATCCATGGGTTACGGAGAACACTTCCCCTATAGAGCTAGCAAGGACGTAACGAGGGAAATAACGCAAGTCGTGCCGGCCTATAGGTGTATAGACGTAGAGAAACTGTACAAGGGGATTGATCAGTTTGCTGATAAAGAAGTGAAGTTCCGAAAGTTCGTGCCAACTGAGTTCAAAGGGGTGGAGGAAGTAAGGAGTAAAAAGTATCCGTTTCTCCTTACCACTTTTAGATCTAAGTTTCACTTCCTAACTGGAGAACTTACTTGCAAGTCTAAAACGCTGAAGAGGCTTTCCGGAGATTTAGAAGTTTGTTACGTTTCTCCCGAAGATGCTGAGAAGCTAAGGCTAAAGGATGGAGACTTAGTTAGAGTAAGTAGTAGAGTTGGTAGCGTAGTTACCAAGGTAAGAATAGACGACGTCGTTCCTAATGGAACTGTGGCTATGCATTTCCATTTCGAGCGTTTGTTAGTGAATAAGTTGTTTCCGCTTCGCTTCGATCCCAGATGTTTCACCCCAAATTATAAAGTAGTGGCAGTTGCCATAGAGAAGGTTAAAAGCGTTAGGGAGAAACAATGATGATCTATGGTTGAGAAAGCAGATGTGATAAAGGCTTTGAAGGAAGTTATAGACCCGGAGACAGGCGTAGATATAGTAAGAATGGGTTTAGTGAAGCGTGTTGAAATCAAAGGAGGAGTAGTAAGGATATCCTTCTCTCCAACCGTTCCCTTTTGTCCATTAGTGAACTATCTAAGAGAGGTAATCGAAGAAAAAGTTAGGAAAGTCAAAGGGGTAGAGGAAGTGAAGGTCGAAGTGGAATGAGGCTAACGTTCCTCGGTGGTTGTAGGGAGGTGGGTAAGAATGCTCTACTTCTGGAAGTAAATGATCGTAGAATTCTTCTTGACTACGGTGTAAAGCTGCAGCCAGAGCCAGCTGAGTTTCCAGAAGTAGTAAAAGACGTAGATGTGGTTTTTCCTACCCATGCGCACTTGGACCATGCTGGTGCTATTCCAGTACTATTTCATCACTCTACACCAGCTGTAATTACAACTAAAGTTACGATAGAGCTCATGGAACTCCTCTTGAAAGATTTCGTCAAGGTCATGAAACGTAAAGGAATGGAACCTAGATTTAGTAAAGAGAACGTTATACAAGTCATTAAGGCTTCACACTCTCTACCCTACGATGTTCCGGTCTTCCTTCACGGAACGAAGTTCGTACTCCACGACTCTGGTCATATTCCAGGATCTGCATACGTAGAAATAGTAAGAGATGGGAAACGCATCGTTTATACCGGTGATATCAAGCTAAAGTCGCAGAGATTGGTTAATGGGGCGAAGCTAACGAAGGAAAAGGTAGACGTCTTGATCACGGAATGTACCTATGGCGATAAAGATCATCCGGAGAGAAGGAAAGAGGAGAAGAGATTGAAAGAAGAGATAGACGTCACCATCAATCAAGGGGAAGTCGTGTTAATCCCGAGTTTTGCTGTTGCTAGGGCACAAGAGCTGCTATTGGTGTTGAAGGACTATAGGAGCTACATAGCTGTTGACGGAATGGCTAAGGAAGCTACGGAGATCTTGTTGAGGAATCCATCTTTTCTCCTAGCCCCAAAAGAGCTTAGAAAGGTATATGGAAGTGTAAAGCGCGTAAGAAACCAAAGAGAAAGGAAACGCATCCTAAAACGGAAACCGATAGTCATATCTACTAG
>Ga0105154_1000253_pt1 | contig 24449 bp, 21 predicted proteins | sample SSWtaG_FD_89672 | JGI IMG/M metagenome (GOLD analysis project Ga0105154, IMG submission 89672) | Hot spring microbial communities from Sandy's Spring West, USA to study Microbial Dark Matter (Phase II) - SSWsed_matched | ecosystem: Environmental > Aquatic > Thermal springs > Hot (42-90C) >... | reverse complement strand
CGTCACGCCTTCGCCACCGGACATCATAGCCTACAACAAGACCACGGCCGTCACGGGAGCAGACGGAGCCGCGTACCTGTGGGTGCCCGTCTGGAGCACGAGGTACCTGAACTTCACGACGATTGTCTACGGCGTGTACACCATACCCGGCACGACGCCTGGAGTGCCCTCGACGGCGCCAGCGAAGCTCGTGATCCACAGAGACGAGATTAAGGTGGGCATTTTAGGCAAGCTGACCAACGTCACGGCTCTCAAGTACGACGTGGGCAAGGTGAGGACCTACGCCTACGACTTTAGGGCTAGGGTCCTCAACTACTTGGACGCGCCGTTGGCCAACTACGTGGTGTTGGTCAACAAGACCTTGGTCGGCCTGACTGGCGCCACCGGCGAAGTGGCCGTGATCTCTAAGGCGCCGACGTTCTACTTCGGCAACTACAGCTACGTGGTAGCTGCGCTCCTCAAGGTGCAGGAGGGCGTTGAGGTCGCCAACCCGCAGACCGCCGTTGGACTCCTAGTATACAACCTCTGGAAGCACGGGGACGTGGTCACGCTGAAGTTCCCAGGAGCTCTGATAATCAAGGCGCTGGACTGGGAGGGCAATCCTCTGAAGAAGGCCACGGTCATGCTGTACTGGGCAAACGGTACCTACGCCGGAACCCTGACGGCGGTCAAGAAGACCGACGATAGCGGCGTCGCCACGATACCCATGGTCAACACGGCCTCCCGCTACACGGTCGAGGTCTGGTGGATGGGCTCCATCGTGAACAGGGAGTACAGGCTCGAGGAGCAGCTGGTGTTCCCGACGCCGATATTCAGCTACACAGAGAGGATGATGGTCTACAGCCCGAGGATAACTCTCGTGAGTGAGCTCGGGACAGCGTTGCCCGCTGGCATAGGGGTTGAGGTCATATGGCCCGACGACGTCATGCGACCCGTCACCACTGACTCCACGGGCTCAATACTCCTGACTCAAGCGCCTGTGGGCAAGTACGCCATAAAGGCCTCGTGGCACGGCGTCATAATATACTCCTCTGACCTCTGGATACAATCTAGCGAGCCCATAGTGCTGAAGACCTCTGTTTACGACGTCACGCTGAGGTTCTTGACGAGGAGAGGGACGCCCTTAGCTGGAGCCCAGGTGCAGGTATTCCTCCCGAACGCCGTGACAGAGACCTTGATGCTCGACTCCGAGGGCAGGTCACCTAAGTTGCTCGTGCCCGTCGACGCTGAGAACAACAAGCTGACGATAAGGAGCGTGGTCTGGCAGGGCGCTACCATGACGCTTGATAGGAGTACTGAGGTGATCAAGGCCTCTGGAGAAGTGATGTTCTACGCCACCAACGTCTACGAGCTTAAGGCCTCAGTGGTCGGCTCTGTGGGACAGCTGTTAGACGGCGCCGCTGTGGCCGTGATCAAAGACGGCTACGTGGTCGCCTCGGCGACTGCTAAGGGAGGGGTTGCGACGTTCGAGCTCCTCCCAGGCGATTACACGATAGAGGCGGCCTTCCTAGGGAAGAGGGGCACCGTCAAGGTCTCGGTGGCCACCGACATGAGCATCAGCATACCGCTGGACGTCTTTATAGTGATAGGCAACCAGGCGTTCAGCACGGGCGAGGTAGTGCTGTGGATCGTCCTAGCGATGGTCATCGTCATAGTGCTTGCCGCCATAATAATAGTGCTGACGAGGATAGGGAGGAGGGCTCCTGCGCCAACGCCCCCACCAGCTGAGGCTCCCGCAAAGACCCAGTAAAAACCTTCAATCTCCAACCCTCCAATTTTTATTTGCCTTGAAAAGCCCTCAAGCCAATCCTATGCAGAAAGCCCCTCACAGCACCATCCAAGAAGACGGCCCCTCGATTTAGGGGCTTATTAAGGCCACGCCCCTACCCCCTATGGGGGGACCTTGAGGCTCGCAATTGCCTTGCTTTTAGCGCTCGTGCAGGTCCTGTCCTCCTCCAGCCTAGGGGTTGTGCAAGCCCAAGAGGTAGATGTCAATCAAACGCTCACCTCCATGTACGACAACGTCATGAGCGGGGCTAAGGCGACGATAAGCAAGTTCTTGGCCAGCGTCCAAGAGCTCTTCCTATTCGTCGTCCACAAGGGCCTCGAGGTCCTGATAACGATAGCGAGAGCCTCCTACTTCGCGCTGGGGTTTCTGGGCTTAGTCCTCTGGGCCACCGGCATATCGCCTTATAGGGGGAGACACCTAATAGTAGGAGCGATAGTGCTTGCCATCATAGCGGAGGTAGCGCGCGGGCTGCTGGGTTAGCAATGAAAGTCGAGTCGCTGGGTTGAGGGATGGAGGTCGGGCTACTGGACCTCGAGGGGCTCAGGGAGCTCTGGGGTAGAGTGTTTTCAATACCTACTGGGTGCAAGGCCCTCGACAGGCTCTTGGGAGGGGGCTTCCTCTCGTCGCACGTGACCTTGGTCTACGGGGAGAGGTCCTCTGGCAAGACGCAGCTCTGCCACCAAGTGGTAGGGCACCACTTGGCGAAGAACGCTAAGGCCTTTGCGGTCTACGTCGACGTCGACCTGACGTTCTCACCAGAACGAGTGGCCAGCATAGTTAAACGCTACGGGCTCTCGAACCCGAGGGAGGTCCTCTCTAGGATCCTCTGCCGCAGGCCGACGACCTTTGAGGAGCAGGACCGCGTGGTGGACTTGCTCGACGAGGCCTATGAGATGGCCCCACACGACCTCGTCGTCGTGGACTCCCTGTCTTCTCTGGTCAAGGGGGAGTATGGAATAGCGGTCGTGGAGATGCAGAGGGCCCTCTCGAGTCACGTGAGGAAGTTGCAGGAATACGCGGGTAGGAGAAACGTCGTCGTAATAGCGACGGACAACGTCCGCTTGGTCAAGGCGCAGGACAGGGAGGCCCTGTTACCAGTCTCCTCTCAAGCCCTCGAGCTCTCGATTACGCGCCTGAGGCTGATTAGGGGACCGGGCAACCTAAGGGTGTGCCGGCTGGAGGCCTCGCCGGTATTACCTGAGGGAGAGGCTGCCTTCCTCATAAAGGAGGAGGGCTTAGTCGACCTTTGACCTTCGGCCCTCAGGGCCGAGGGGTAGAAGCTACGATACTACTACACTACTATAACATCCGCTTACAGAGCTCGCGGCAACGCCCCATGCAGCGGGGAGGGCTCACTCCAAGGTCGAATACTCTCCTCTACACTCCTCGCAGAGGAAGTGGCCGTTTACCTCTCTTAAGTCGTCGGACCACTCTCCGCAGACCTCGCAGTAGCCCGCCTGGACCTCCCTCACGTAGCCTTCCTCGAGCTCCCTCCTAGACGTCAAGACCTCCATGAGTGCTGGGGCGACCCTCAGAACGTCCCTCGCAGTAATTACTCCGACGAGCCTCCCTCTGTCCAAGACCACGAGCCTCCTGATCTTGTTCTTGGCCATCTTACTTATCGCCGCTGTCAGAGGGGCTTGGGGCTCAATGGTTATTAGCGGGCTCGACATTATCTCCCTACAAGTGACTTCGTCAGCGCTGAGCCCCTTGGCCATAACCCTCGATATCAGATCCCTCTCGGTTATGATCCCTATGGGTCTGCCGTATGAGTCTGCCACGATAACGCACCCCACGCCGTGCTTATCCATCAGCACAGCGGCCATCTTAGCCTTTTCATCAGCCCTCACCACCACTACTTCGCTCGTCATGACGTCTGCGACCTTGATACTAGGAACCTCCACTTTCGCTATGCCCTCCTAACGGTTGAGAGTTTCCATAGAGGTCCTTAAAAAAGGCACCGCCTCGAGCCCTCATGGCTTAATGTCGCTCTTCTCCAGCGACTTTCTCTCCACGACCCTCACGGCTCCTGGGGGGAGGACCCTCATCACCTCGTCTACTGCAATGGTCCCCTCGAACCCCATGGCCCCTAAGTGCTCGTTGAAGATTTTAGCTATTCTCTTCGCTACGCTCTCCTTATCCTCGTCCCCGGGAACTAAGGCCACGTAGGCTAGGGCCTCTCTAGCTATGGCTGATGGAGGGCCCGATACGACGAGCGCCTCTCCGCCTTGCACCACGAGGCCTATGGCGAGCTTGAGCTCTACACCCTTCAAGTAGTTCCTGCCTCCTCTGATCATGAACGAGCCCTTGGGCAAGTACTCGCCGGAGGGAGGCGTCTTGGAGACTTGCTCCCCGTAGACCCAGTATACGTCTACTGAGCCCAGCCCAGCCCTCCACGCTTTGGAGTAGCAGGCGGCGAATTGAGCGGCCTCCTCTATGGTGGCCTGAGGCACTTCCTTGCCCTCGCACTTCACTATCACAGCTGCCGCCCCGACGACGTCTGCGTGGAAGAACAGGTCCCTTTCCTCCAAGTACCTCCTCACTAAGGCCTCGTTCTGAGAGGCGTCCCTGCCCGCGACTACTAGGAACCCGTCGCTCGACCTAAACCACAGATACTTCTCGTACCAGTGCTTGGGCTCCCTCCTCTTCCTCATCTTTCCCTCGACCTCCCTAGCCATCTCGACCTCCTTCTCTGCCAAGCTAGCCATCTCGACCTCCAAGTCTGCGAGAGCCCTACGGCTCGCCTCAAGCCTCCTCTTGAGCTCCTTCAGCTCGTCGTAGAGGCTCGAGACGTTTGCCATCAAGCTCTCGTGAGGCCTGAAGGACAGCTCGACGCCCTCGACCTCGACCTTCAAGGTCTTGCTCTTCCTATTCACCTCGATTACACTAGCGCCCTCGACCCGCGGCTCTGGGCTCGGCCGATCCTCCCCTCTAGCCCAAGCCTCTCTAAAGGCCTCGAGGAGCTCTTGAAAGTCTTCAGTCCTCCCCTCCACGAAGCGTATGGCCTTGCCCAGCCCCTCGATCTTGGCCTCGATCTCGGCCATGGCCTCTTTAACTCCTCTTATCGTTGCCTCGATCCTCTTCCTCTCCTTCTCGACATCTTCCTTATCCCTTAGGAGGCCCTCTTTGAAATTCTCGTAGAAGTAGTCCGCTACTGCTTCGTAGAAGCGATCGTAGGTCCTCTTCTTGCACTCGGCATAAATGACAAAGTCTATGGGCACGACCGAGAAGGGCCCCTCGTCGACGTAAATGATGCTTGGCCTGGGATTGTCTAGCGACTTTAAGAGCTCTCTAGCCTTCTCAACGATCCTCTCAACGTCTTCTCGTGAGTCGACGTCGTCCTCCGGGTTCACGGAGCTCCTAGCCAAGACCTCATATGCTAGCTCGGGCGAGCCCACGAGCGCTAGGGCCACATAGAAGGCCTTTTGCCTTCGCCCCTTGAGCGCCTCCAGAGCTCTCTCCTCGTCCACGTCGAGGATCACGTTTGGTGGGGGGTTGTACTTCAAGCCTCTCTTCAAAGCTCTGTCCTTGTACTCGACCTCTCTGTAAGCGCCCAAGATGTCCATGTTTGAGTCGCAGACGACCACGTTGCCCTCTCTCACGAGCTCAACCACGAGCTCGTGGACCCCTCTTCTCCCCTCGGCCCTCATCTTTATTATCCTGTCGAAGCCTAATTGCTCGAACGACGTTATCCTCGCCCTCCTCATCAGCTTCCTCAGCAACATGCAGAAGGCTGGTGGTTGCGTCGGCTTCTCGACGTCGTAGCTCGTCAAGCTGATCCAGCGAGGGGGCTTGAGCGCTAGAATTCTTGAGACCCCGTCAACGCACCTTATCTTGAACATCAGTAGGTCCCCTATCATGTAGGCGTTGACTATCACCCCGCCCACTATCAGCTGACTAATCTCCTTGACCAAGGCCCTGAGGTCTAACGCAGACAGGGCGCTCTTTCGCTTCAGCTTAGACGATAGCGCCGACATCTCTCGCTTGAAGCTTTTATTAGGAGGACCGGAATAAAAACTCGCGAGGCTCATGAGACCTGGGTCGAAGGTCTACACGACTAGGGTGGTCTTCGCAATAATAGCTGGAGTGTTGAGTGCGATCATTAATCCCATGGCGTTGGAGGTAAGACATCACGGAGTAGTGGCGGCGATGACCCCCATAATCGTAGCGGTTCTACTGTACTTGGCCTCGTATTACTTCGTAAAATCGGTCGTTAGGGTTCCGCCCCCCTCCCTCAACGATCCTTCGTACATGTACAAAGGAGGGATGTTCACTTACATAATCGTATGGATAGTGACGTGGTCCCTTGTGGCCACGATCCTTTGTCCCTCGCTACTACAATAATAGGGTAAGAGCCTATGAGGACCCTCATACGCAACTGCAAGCTTTATGTCAATGACAAGATCGTCGAGAACTGCTTCTTGGTCATAGACTCTCCCTTAATATCTGAGTTCGGAGTGGACTACGGCCCCCACTTAGCATACGACGTGAAGGTGGATGCGAGAGGGAGGCTGCTACTCCCTGGACTGATAGACCTTCACGTACACCTCAGAGACCAACAGCTGTCCTACAAGGAGGACTTCTGGACTGGGACCGCGAGCGCCGTTCTTGGCGGAGTCACCTCAGTGATAGACATGCCCAACAACCTCCCCCCGACGGCCACTCCGCTTGATCTGGCCGAGAGGATCAAGTTGGCCAAGGGCAGAATATTAGCAAACGTCGGTTTCACGTGCAAGCCTTCAGCCGATCACGTCCTTAACTCAAAGCTCGCCGAGAACGGCGCCATAGCGTTTAAGATGTTCGTTTACGAGCACATGGACCGCGGAGAGCTCGACATGTCGTTCGTCGAGAGGGTCCTAGAGTCCCTCTCAAGGCTCGACAAAATATTAATGTTACATTGCAACGCTAGGACGAAGTTTTCAGAGGTACTCGAGCTCGTGAAATCGAGAAGGGCCTTCAAGCTCTGTAAGGTCGAGAAGGGCCTCGCCGAGAGAGTCTTGGCCGCGGTAAAGAGATATGGGGCGAGAGCCCACTTCTGCCACGTCACGTGCCCAGGAACCGTGGAGCTCATAAATAACTACAAGCGCTCCGCGAGGGTGACCTTGGAGGCGGCGATACACCACCTCCTCCTCAACTACTCCATCTTAAAGAGCCTCGGCCCGATGGCCCACGTCGACCCTCCTCTGAGGAGCAAATCCACGGCTAGGCACCTCTTCGACATGCTCAAGAAGGGGATGATAGACGTGGTGGTGAGCGACCACGCCCCTCACGCTCCCTTCGAGAAGGAGAGTGAGGACCCCAAGCCCGGCTTCCCCAATCTACAGCTGATGATGCCCCTGCTCATGACCCAGGTCAAGAAGGGCAGGATCGGTTTAAACTTAGTGGTGGATAGAGCGTCTGCCAGGCCAGCCCAGATATTTGGGCTGGAGGGGCGAGGCGCGATATCGAAAGGGTACTACGCAGACCTAGTTGAAGTGGATCTCAAAAGGAGGTTGAAGGTGAAGAGCGAGGTGCTGGTTTCGAAGGCCAAATACACGCCCTTCGAGGGCATGATCCTCACAGGCATACCCGTGAGGACCTATGTTAACGGCGTATGCGTCAATGACGACTACATCATAGTGGGGAAGGGAGGCGAAGGAGTAGTACTCACGCCTGGGTGACGTTATTCATGCGCCCTGAGAAATTGCTCTTAGACAGCATGTGCGGGAAGTTGGCTCGATGGCTTCGCCTCCTAGGGTTTGACGTCGATTACTCTAAGGAGGCCGATGACGAGGTGCTCCTCTCCGAGGCCGAGAGAACTGGTAGGGTCATAGTCACGAGGGATCAAGGACTTTACAACAAAGCAGTTAGGAGGGGCTTGAGGTGCTTGTTGCTCACCTCGACGGACCACGTAGAGAACATGAGGAAGGTGCTCCGAGAGCTAAACGCTAGGATAACCTTTCCTCCGAGGGAGACCCGATGCCCCTTGTGCAATAACCCGCTCAGAGAGGTGGACCCCGGCTCGGTGATGGCCCTCTTGCCCTCAGAGGACTTGGCCAAGCGCTATGACAAGTTCTGGCTGTGCGAGAGGTGCAAGAAGGCCTACTGGATAGGCTCTCACTGGCGAAACATTAAGAAGACGCTGAGAGAAGTGGAGGGATGTGCGGAGGAGGCTGAGCCTTGAGCTACATAACGGACGAGGAAGGGGCCTTCTTGGTCAAGCTCGCTAGAAGGGCCGTGGTCGAGTACTTCTCCTCTAGGAGGGTCATAGATCCTCCACCGGACACGCCGCGAAAGCTCTACGAGAAGAGAGGAGTTTTCGTGACCATAGAGGCGCATCCAAGTCGCGAACTGAGGGGTTGCATAGGCTTCCCGGAGCCAGTGTACCCCCTTGTCGAGGCGACCATAAGGGCGTCGCTGGCGTCGGCCTTTGAGGACCCCAGGTTCCCGCCTTTGGATAGGTCTGAGCTTAGCGGCGTGGTCTTCGAGGTCAGCGTCCTCACGCCCCCTCAGCTCATTAAGGTCTCCAAGCCGATTGAGTACCCATCCAAGATAAGGGTCGGGGTGGACGGCTTAATAGTAGAGAGGGGCCTCTTCAGAGGTCTCCTGCTACCTCAGGTAGCAGTTGAGTACGGCTGGGACGAGGAGGAGTTCTTGATGCAGTGTTGCTTGAAGGCCATGCTACCTCCTGATGCGTGGCTGGACCCCAGCACAAAGGTCTACAAGTTCCAAGCCGAGGTCTTCGAGGAGGAGGCGCCAGGGGGCTCCGTGAAGAGGAGGAAGCTAAGTTAAGTCACCGCACACGCAGAACGACTCATGTATGAGGTCGTAGAGCCTATCCAGCCCAACCTTCTTTAACGCTGAGATTACAACCACCCTGGAGGCGCGCTCGTACTTGAAGACCAAGTCCGTGAGTTCTAGGGCTAGGTCGGAGAGGACGTCCGTCCTCGAGCTCAGCCTCCTCTTGACCTCGTCTACTTTTAAGTCAAGCTCTGACAAGTCCACGACGTCCCCCTTATTAATCACTGCCACCGTTGGAATCTCGAGCCTCAGCTCTATTATCAGCGAGAGCAACTTTATCACCAAGAGTTCGCTAGCATCCCTTATGGTCTCAGCGTCCACTATGTAAACGGCCACGGCCCTCCCGGCCCTCTTGACAGCGCCGCTTAAAGAGGGGCCCAGCCCCCTGAATACGAAGAGCTCCATCTGGCCCGGAGTGTCGACTAAGATGTAGTCCGCGCCGCTCGCCGTCATCCTCTTCACTATTTCGTCTATCCTCTCCTCCATAAGTTTCGAGGCCATTATCATCGCGCCGTTAGGTCCGAGGCCTAGCTCTCTCATTAGGTCGCTAGCTCTCACGACATCCCTCACGTCAAAGGTGGCCTCATAGGGCAGGACCTCTACTCCCGGGTCTAGGTTGACGCGCGAGACACGAAAGCCCAGCTCCTCAAGCCACTCGCCGAACGACTTAACCAAAGTCGTCTTTCCGCATCCTGCGGTCCCCACGAACACTACGAACACGACGAGCCCCTCACCGAATCTCTGTCATGAAGGAGCTTAAAAGCCCGACACATTAGGGGCTGGCGGTGAAAGGCATGAGTCCAGCCATGCATAACAGGAGGAAGCGCAAGGCCGTCTCAGCGATGATTGCGACCCTAATGCTCATAGGGATAACAGTGGCATTAGGCTCTTTCATCTACTGGTACGCGGTGTCTTACGCCAAATCGACTTCGAGAGTGGCCTCTGTGGAGATAACGAAGGCCAAGGTAACTCAGGCGTCTAACGACATGGTGAGTGTGCTGGTGTCTGTGAGAAATCAGGGGACTACGACCTTGGTGTTGCACAACATAACGGTAAGAGGCCCCTCTAACGAGCTGATAGACATTTTAAAGCTGGAGAACGCGATCATAACGCCTAGCACGACGGTCCTTGGGCCCGGGGACTCGGTCACGGTCCTCTACTTCGGACCACTGAATATTAAGGCAGGTGACGTCTGCCTCATAACTGTAGTGACGGATCAAGACGCGCAGGAGATAGCGGTTCAGTGCGCTCGAGCGGTCTAGAGGTATACTGAGGTGACCGACACATGCACCTCACTTTTTTCCTGGCTGAGCGCCGAGGAGCCTCAGAGATCGTAGCCACTTTAATAGTCTTCGTGATAACATTAGCCATCTCCGCGATATCCGTAAGCTTCTTAACTCGAAGGGCTAGCTTGCTTTCAAGCTTTGCTCTTCAAGAATCCGAAAAGGTCAAGCTTGAGCAATCGACCTTGATAAAAATCCTCGACATCCGTAAGATAGGAAACAAGACGCGCTTTCTACTTTACAACCCCTCCGACGTAGCCATAAGCGTAGTAGCGATGTTCGTGAACGGTAAACGCCATCAAGTTGATGTTGTTTTGAAGCCCCTCGAGATAGCCGAGGTTCTCTTAAACCTTGGGATCGATGAGTGCGATATTAACGACATTCGTCTCTTGACATCAGAGGGGGCTTTGATTCATGTTAAGGCGTAAAGCGTTAAGCCCGCTAATAGGCTTAGTGATGATGGCCATCTTGATATCGCTCTCGATGTCCCTCTTCATGTCCCTCTTATCCTCTTTCACGAATTATTCAGATGCATTGCGCCAAGAGCTTAACTTAGCGAGCGAGCTCATGGCTGAGGATAAGGTGGATGCGGATGCCTTCTCAAACGGAACTCACATAATATTGTCCCTGACAAATAAAGCCTCGAGAGAGGTCTTCTTCCCCTACATAATTTTCAAGCATGAAGACGAAGTTCGCATAGAGAGACTCAGTATAAGGGTCCCGCCTCAGTCTCGGTCACCAATTCGAGTCTCCATTCCTATACCCCAAGGCTTTGCAAACCCCTCATTCAGTATAACCCTCGTGGCCAAACGAGGCTCCGCCTACACCTTCAATCTTACCCCCCTCCAAAACTCGATGAGCAATAGCAGCGCTGAGGCCCCCTATGTGAAATTGCCCTATGACGACATATGCCTAGTAAATGATGTAGTCGTCGTCGATCGCTTAAAAGGGGTAGTCGTGGCGTCTTACGAAAACGGCGGTGTACTGGCTATAGACGTGGATGAGGGATCAGTACTATGGTCGAAGGAGTTTCCCTTCACAAAGGCTGAGAGGGTCGCCTTTAGCGAGGCCTTGAACGCCACGGTGCTGTCCATATCGTCTGATAGTGGCGGTCCCAAAGCATTGAGTGTCATGGCTTTGAGGGATGGGAAGTTGCTCTCCATAAACAACTTCTACTCCTACTTCAGTTGCTCTCAAGTAAGCTACTATGTAGAGGAGAGCACGTATCAGCCAGCGATGGTCGGGAGGAGTCAGCGCCTCATCGTGGTGCCAAAGAGCTACTTCTCAGGGAAATACAACCCGTACATTTCTTGGATAGTAGAGATAGCGATGTACGTGAACATAATAGAGCCGCAATCCCCATTGGTTAAGGAGGTGAGGCTCCAAAGGGCTGTGATAAATATCGTCGACGCTCAAACGTCCTTCCAATACTATCTAGCGAACCCAGACGTTTTCCCAAAGTTCAAGACGCTTGGCTACGCCTCAATAAATCAGAGTTTCGGCGTCTTGCTAGTCAGCGGGGCCTTTTACGAGAAGGCAGTAGGCATGAACGTTGAACGTTGCAACAACGTTGAAACCCTAATACTGCCGACGCTTCATGCAATAAACGATGGTGGCACGTCTTGGTACCTCTCCATAAATCCCTGCGACCTCTCAGGCCTCAACGCATTGACGCATGCTGGCAATACAATCATAGTGGCATCGGGCCCGTACCTTCACGTAATCAGCGTTGAGGGCAAGCGCTTGAGGCTTATCGACTACAGTCCTCAGAAAATAGTCCTCCTGAAGCGCGACGACCTCTACAACAAGCTAATCTTGGGATTGTCCAATGGCACGATAATGGTGTTAAACGAGGACTTGAGCGAGGAGAAGCGCTTAGCGCTAAGCGAGTCCTTCTGTATAGTCGATGCGGTGCTTGTACGAAACCGGGGACTATTAATATTCAACGAGACCCATGCCCTCGACTTAGAAGACCCCACTTACGTCGTGAGGCTTCCTTCAAAGCCATACAAAGCCGTTGCGCTCGACGCGTGGAGAGTGCTTGTGGCAACCCCCTCTGGCCTGCTCCTCCTAAGGGTATGAGAGGTGAGAGGCCTTGACGACTGTTTCTGTTTTAGGCAAACTCGAGCACGCAGGAGCGCACTCGAAAGTCAGGGACATGAGGCTTGACAAGGACTTCCAACAGCTCGACAGGTACTACTTGGCAGATGGTCTAGTGGAGGTGGTGATAGGCGTGCACCAAGGCTTGGGCTACTACATTGTTAGAGAGCCCGAGCTGACGCCAGACGAGCTCAAGCTATATAACAGTATTGTGGAGGAACTGAGGTACAAAGCGAGGCCAGATCAACAACTATTAACGGATCCCATCTCGTACCTCGAGAAGGCCTTGAGAGAGATCATAGGGAACCTCGAGATCGCGAGCAAGGTCCACACTTCTAAGCGCAAGCTCTTCTACTACTTGAAGAGGGACATACTGGGCTTTGGCCCTTTAGAGTCATTAATGAATGACCCGGATATAGAGGACATATCCGTGGAGGGCGTTGGCAGGCCAGCTAGGGTGTTCCACAAGCGCTTCAGCTTCTACGACTGGCTCCACACGAACATAGTCTTCGAGGACGACGAGGAGCTCAATAACTACATAATAAGGCTGGCGCACATGGGCGGGAAGCACATAAACACCGCGCACCCGATAGCTGACGTAATGTTGCCGGGCAGGCACAGAGCGACGCTGACGTTCGCGAGAGAGGTGACTCCCCAGGGCCCTTCGCTGACGATAAGGAAGTTCAGGGAGAGGCCGCTGACCATATGCCACTTAATCAAGAACGGCACGATATCTTCGCTTATGGCCACCTACTGGTGGCTCTTGCTCGAAAACAAGGCCTTCTTCATGATAATAGGGCCCATGGCTAGCGGGAAGACGACCCTGCTAAACAGCTTAGCCATGCTCTTGAAGCCCAATTGGAAGGTGGTCAGCATAGAGGACGTCGCTGAGCTCAATTTAGCCCACCCCGGCTGGAAGCCCTTGGTCTCGCGACACACGTACTTAATGGGCGAGAACTTGACCGAGATAAGGCTCTTCGACCTAGTGAAGCTCTCCTTTAGAGAGAGGGCGGACTTCATAATAGTCGGCGAGATTAGAGGCGAGGAGGCCTACGCGCTATTTCAAGCCGCGGCGAGCGGCCACGGCTGCGCCTGCACGTTCCACAGCCCGAACTTCGAGGCTATGGTCAACAGGCTCACGTCCCCGCCTCTAAACGTAGGCCCAAGTTACATCGACCTGATATCCAACGTGATCGTGGTAAAGAGGATAGCGAAGTCGCCAAGGCAAGCCGTTAGGAGGGTCACTGAGGTCGATGAAGTCGTAAGCTATCGAGAGTACCAGAAGGTCTTTACTTGGAACCCAGCCGAGGACTTGTTTGAGCCCAACGATCCTTACGAGCTAGTCGAGAAAAGCGCGCACCTTAAGCGCATAGCTGAGGCGACGGGACTCGAGGAAGAGGACGTCTTGAATGAAGTGCTAGAGAGGAAGGGCTTCCTCGAAAGCCTTGTCAAAAACAACATTTTGGACTTCGAAGAAGTGACTAACCACTTGAGAAGATTCTACTACAGGAGGTCCTCAGGTGAGAAAGAGCTCTAAGATATTCATGGCTCTCTCTGTGATCAGCTTGTTGACAGTTTTGCTCTCTCCTTTGTTGTCGTTGATGCTATCCACATCGCTATTGCTTTTAATTTTAATTCTTCTATATTCGCGCAGGAGGAGTAAGAAGGGTAAAAGAGCGAGCGAAGCCGAACTTGAGCAACTAAAGATAATGATAGAACTTCCAAAGCCTCCTTGGAGCGTTAGGGACTTCTTCAAAGCTTTGCTAAGATCTGAATTGAAAGGCCAAGCAAATACACGTAAAAATCTCCTGAGAGAGACGCCCAGACTTTTCCTTTCCACGTCCATAGCCCTTGCGTCAATAGCGGCCTTTCTCCTAACAAGTAACATCTCGTGGCTTTTCTTAACGCCTTTGTCGATCATCGTCCTACTAGCGCCAGCACTGCACAAAAGGATGCTAGACTCTATTAGAAGACAGAACGTCGAAAACGAACTACCCTTTTTCAGCCTCTTGGCCTCTGTCCTGTCTCACGCAGGCCATACGCTTTTAAAAGCCTTTAGCGTGGCGGCCGAGGCGAGGATCTTTCCAGCTATTAGCGTAGAAGCCCTGCACCTAAAGAAGGAGGCACTCTTCACAGGCGGGGACAGCATAACCGCGATGAACTCTTATGCTCAAAGGCATCCCTCGAAGCTCCTGTCCTCCTTAATCTTAGGCTACACGGGTATTCTCAGAAGCGGTGGAGACGTCGTGAGGTACTTGGAGGAGAGGACTAAGGAGTTCCTCACATTACTCAAGGATAAGTGGAACAGCTTCGTCAACTATATCAACATAATCGGCGAGGCCATGCTAGGGCTCTTCTTAATAGCCCCCTTAATGCTCTCCGTAACTATCCTCGTCTTCGCAAGTGAGATAGACTCTGCGCTTTACGAGCTCATAATCTTCGGTCTAATGCCCCTCTTGACCCTCTTAGCCATTTACTTAATACACATGGCGCGTCCACAGGAAGGCCTTGAGTACGCGCCGAGCAAGAAGGTCACCTCTCTCTCCTTGGCGTTGGCCGTTGTCTTCGCATTCACCTCAATTAATCTCTTTAAGGTCCCTTTCTTCAGAGCAATGGTCATCAGCCTCGTGTGTATCGCCTTGCCTCTCTCTGTGCACTATGAGAGGGAGAGAAGGAAGGCCCTTGAAATTGAGAGGGAATTGTCGCGTTTTCTGAGATACCTAGGAGAGCACAAGAAGCTCGGCCTCCCCCTACTGACTGCTATCGAAAAGTCCTCTAACGAGAAGTACAACAAACAATTCTTGTTGCTAATAAAGGGAGTGCTGGCGAAAACAAAGCTGGGCCTGTCGCTGTACCAGTCGATAGTAGCTCTTAAAGTGCGCTCCAAGCTCTGCAAGCTCGTCTTCTTCATTTTGGATCACTTAATAGCAACCGGAGGGGGTTCTCCAGCGACTTTTGAAACCATGGCCTCTTACGTGGATGAGTACAACGTGCAGAGGTCAAGGATCAAGAGGTCTCTCTACTTGTACTCGATATTGGGCTATGCAACGCCAATGATTCTGGCCATGTGTCTATCGCTAACTCTCAGCTTCGTGAAAGGCGTCAGCGAGCTCCCATTTATTGGCGTCAGCGAGAGCTTTCTGGCGCTTACGTCCACGGCCTCCCTAGAAGGGCTGAAGAGGGCGCTGTTTTACAGCGAGCTTATGATAATTGCTTCGTCTATCTCGACTGGCCTAGTCCTGGGCAAGGCAATTGACGGAACCCTTTTCAGCACTAAGCACCTCTTGATATGCATTACAGTTGCCTTAATATCTCTCAACCTATTTTTATAGTTTGTAGACACGGTGAAGTGAAGATGGAGTACTCTCTATTAGCCGATTTTTATGAGAGGATAGAGTCCACGACGAAGAGGCTTGAGATGACAGACCTCTTAGTGGCGCTCCTGAAGAAAACCCCTCCGAGCGTCATAGATAAAGTCGTCTACTTGACTCAGGGCAAGTTGTATCCAGAATACGTTGGCGTAGAGCTGGGCGTGGCGGAGAAGCTCACCTTGAGGGCCCTCTCCTTGGCCACCGGCCTATCTGTGGAGGAGCTGGAGGCAGAGCTGAAGAGGGCTGGCGACGTGGGCGTCGCCGCTGAGCGCGCCCTCTCTAGGAAGAAGGTCAAGAGCCTCTTAGACTTCGTGAGCTCTCCGCAAGTTGAAGCAAAGAAGCTGACGGTCGACGAGGTCTATAACACGCTCGACAAAGTTGCCAAAGCGACGGGCGAGGGCTCTCAGGATACGAAGATATCCCTGATAGCGAGCTTGTTGAGGCATGCGACGCCAAAAGAGGCAAGGTACTTGATGAGGACCATAACCGGGAAGTTGAGGCTCGGGATAGCCGACATGACCATATTGGATGCTCTGGCGATAGCCTTCTGCGGTGGAAAAGAGGCCCGCCCGCTCATCGAAAGAGCGTACAACCTCTCGAGCGACTTGGGCTACGTGGCGAGGGTAGTGGCCGAGAAGGGGCTCGAGGGGGCGAAGCAGTTTAGAGCCACGATAGGCAGGCCCATAAGGCCGATGTTGGCCGAGCGCTTGACCACGGCCGAGGAGATTCTTCAAAAGTTGGGCGGGAGATGCGTGGCGGAATACAAGTACGATGGTGAGAGGATACAGGCGCACAAATCGGGAACCAACGTCATATTGTTCTCGCGAAGGTTAGAGAACATAACCCACCACTACCCAGACGCCTGCGACATCATAAGGAACCACATAAAGGCCGATGAAGCGATAGTTGAGGCGGAGTGCGTGGCGATAGACCCGGATACTGGAGAGATGAGGCCCTTCCAAGAGCTGATGCACCGGAGGAGGAAGTATGGTATAGAAGAGGCCATGAAGGAGTACCCCGTCTCGCTATTCTTCTTCGATTGCCTGTACGTGGACGGAGAGGACCTCACAAATGCGCCCTACCCCAAGAGGAGAGAGGTGCTCATGAAGATCTTCGAGCCAGGCGAGAGGGCCATGTTGGCGACCTACAGGTTGATCGACAACGTCGAAGAGTTGGAGCGCTTCTTCGAGGAGGCCATAAGCGAGGGCTGTGAGGGGCTCGTGTGCAAGTCTCTGGCCCCGGACTCCGTCTATCAAGCAGGAGCTAGGGGTTGGCTTTGGATAAAGTTCAAGAGGTCCTACCAATCGAGGCTTGTGGAGCCAATAGACGTTACGGTCGTAGGCGCGTTCTGGGGCAAGGGGAAGAGAGCTGGCAAGTACGGGGCCCTCCTCTGCGCGGTCTACGACCCCGAGGCCGACGTCTTCAGGACGGTGTGCAAGGTCGGGAGCGGCTTCACGGACGAAGACCTCGAGAAGATGCCTGAGATGCTCCGCCCCTACGTCATGGAGCACAAGCACCCACGGGTCGACTCTAAGATAAAGGCGGACGTTTGGTTCGTGCCTAGCGTGGTGATAGAGATAATAGGTGACGAGATAACCCTAAGCCCCTTGCACACGGCTGGGCTGGGGGCCGTAAAGCCCGATGCAGGCTTGGCCATAAGGTTCCCTCGTTTCACGGGTCGCTGGAGATTCGATAAGAGCCCCGAGGACAGCACGACGGTCAAGGAGCTCGTCGAGATGTACAAGATACAGCTCAAGAAGATAGAGGCCTAAGAGCCTCGCTGAGTCATTTTCTCCACCATTCTTTCGAAGGTCCATCGCACGGCATTCTTAAGCTCTCTGACCCTCCTCTCATCAACGACGTTTCTCACAAATATCTCTGTCAGGGTATCTCCTCTAGTCTTCACTTCATAATCCATAGCCTCGTCATCTTTTATCTCCCCTCTCTCAGCCGCCTCGCGGTCCTTTTTCCTCATCTCCTCGAGCACCTTTTCGACCAAGAACTGCCTGAAGGGCGGAATGTTCACGTTGAGCTCCAAGTCCTGGGCTGGGACTATCCTCAAGTACCCCTCACCTATGTACATCTTCCCGAGAAGCCTATTGCCCATCCTCGACGAAGCTAGTATCAGGGTCTCAGTTTCGAGCCCCCTAGGCTGGAGTGGGGGTACCTGTTGCATGACCTCCTTCGCGACCTCCAATGCAGAGGCTGGCTTAAAGGAAGCCTTTGCAAGGGCCTCGTCGACCAGCCTTATCAAGAGCCTCAGGTTCTCCACTTCGGCGGTTAGGGCTGAAAGCTTGTCCTCCAAGTACTTCTTCAAGTCAGCCAAGCTTTTGACCAAATCCTCCAAGTCTCTCCACTTCTCTACACTACCGAAGTACTACATATCTCTATTGCTTAAAGCCACTTATCATTCACCACAATCATATGCTCCAAGGCCTGCTGAACGAGTTGTGATGGACGACGTCTCTTAGGCTTCTCCTATGTGGAGGCGAGGGCCTCTCTCCAGGTTGACCTATCGTGATCAGCGCTAGAGGCCTCACGTTGGCTGGTAGCTTCAGGATCCTCCGGACCTCCTCCTCGTAGAATGCCCCGACCCAACATGTGCCGAGGCCTATGGAGTGAGATGCGAGTAACATGTTTTGAGTTGCTGCAGCGCAATCTTGAATAGCGTAAAGTCTCCTACCCCTCTCGCCGTAGACGGCGCCACTTCTGTCGATATCGGCACAGACGGCTATTATTGCCGAGGCCTCCGTCATCCACATTTGGTTCAGGGAGGCCCTAGCCAATTGCCTCATCTCATCCTTGTTATCGACAATGACGAACTCCCAAGGCTGGAGATTTCCGGCTGACGGTGCCCAAATGGCTGCCTCTAACACGTACTTCAATTGCTCCGGGCTCAGCTCTGACGGGATGTAGGACCTTATGGACCTCCTGCTTTTTATGGCTTCGTAAACCTCCAAGCTCCAGACCCCCTCCAAGCTTCATCTTATTACTATGCTTATTAAAGCTTAGCATAAATGAACGGACAGCGATGATCAGTACCACGTCGCTAAAAGCCGCGGTGGATTACCTTAACCCCTTCTCCCTAACTTTATTGCTTGCCTTAGTGCTGGCCGCCATCATTCGCTTGAAGTCTTCGTCAAAGGAGAAGATCTTGATAGGGAGGGTGTGGTGTTTCCTCCCCTTTCGCATAGACCTCAAGGAAGCGAAGCACATAATGATATTTGGAATAACGGGGTCGGGGAAGACCAATACTGCCAAGCTGATAGTGAGCTCGTTCAAGGGCTCCAAGCTCATAATAGACTGGAATGGAGAGTACCTAATGGGCAGGGTCGCGAAGCCCTCGGAGCTCTCGGTAAGTCACTTGACGGTGCTCGACTTCTGCGAAGCGCTTGCTGCGTCGCTCCAGCTCACAGCTCCTCAGTACGCGATGTTGCTTGAGGTGGCCAAGGACTCAAGCAATATGAGCGAGATAATAGAAAAGCTCCGTAAGTACCCCGCCGAGAGCGATACGAGGAGAGAGATAAAGAACGCGTTACTCAGGAGGCTCGAGCCCCTGTCCTACGCGAACCTATTCTCGGGCTCCCTGACCGTAGACGACGTCGATACCATAGACCTCTCCGGGCTGACGTTCGACGCCAAGAGGCTCGTGGCCAACGTAGTCCTCAGGCTCATATACAACAATCCCACGAAGCAGTTGCTCGTCATAGAGGAAGCTCAGAACGTGCTATTGCCGCGTCGCTTGGATCAGCCTCCAACTAGTTGTGAAATCATAATAGACGAGGTCAGAAAGCACGGGGTGAGGGTCTTGGCTGTAGCGCAAATACCGTCGCTCGTCTCGACCACTTATCGAAACGCCGAGTACGTAATTCTCCACAGGCTTAGTCTCACAGCAGAAGAGGCAAAGAACATGGGCCTGACCGAAGAGGAGAGGCTTAAGATAGCGAAGTTGCCCAACGGGAGCTGTGTGGTCATACACAGAGGACAGAGGTTCACGGTTAGAGTGTTTAAGGCCAAAAGCTCGAACGCAGAGGTTGCGAGTGAAAGGATGCGAATCGAAGCGCGAGAAAGAGAGGGCCAACGCCATCCAGAGCCCAAGGGCGAGGCGACTCTGCTACCCTACATAATTGAGGACCTTAGAGAAATTAATGAATGGCGGAGAAACGTGACGAATAATATCAATAGGTTGACGAGAGAAGTGGACGAGCTCAAGCAATTGTTAAAGAACTTCGTCGACAAACTCTCCCCCTTTAACAACGTTGAGGTGGCATCTCCCTCGACAATAAAGGCCCTCCACGATAAGATCGAAGGCCTCGAGTATTCGTTGAGCTTCGTGAGGGAAAAAGTCTCTGAGTTAGAAGAAGTTTTGCTCAAGAACTCTAAGGGCGGGGAGATGCGCCGGAAATGCTCGAAAGCGAACTAAGGGCCCTCTCGCCATACTCCTCTTTGAGACCAGGACAGTTGAGGATAGCAAAGACCGTGTACATGACCGTAGCCCAAGGACTTTTCACTGTAATCGAAGCGCCTTGTGGACTTGGCAAGACGATAGCCTCGTTAATGGGGATAGCTCTTTCTCTGCAAAAGAATTTGATAAGGAGGGCCGTATGGCTTACGAGGACGAATGACGAGAGCGACAAAGTGATAGAGGAAGCGAGGCGCCTGAAGGATCGCGGAGCCATCCTAAGAGGGCTCTCTCTGAGGGGCAAGTCCTCCTCATGTCCTCTATTCCGTGGAGTGAACGAAGAGCTGTCTCACTTAGCGTGCCGTGCGCTGAGGGACGAATCGCTATGCCCCTACTTAGATCAAGAGAAAGTGGATCGCTGTGCCGATCACCTGAGCTACGAGCATCACCTCATAACATCCGTCGAAGTGATTCAAGTTGCTACTAAGGAAAAGTGTTGCCCAGCCGCTGTGATGAAGAGGTTGATGAGAAATAGCAACATCTTAGCCCTTACGTACCCCTATGTCTTCAATCGCTACGTTTACGGGGCTTACTTCAAGCCTCTACAAATGCACGGCACCGCGGCCATAATCGATGAAGCGCACAACATCATGGATTCGGCAATAGAGTACGAGTCGAAAGTCCTCAGACTCAGTACGCTGTACAATTCCATTGACGAGCTGTCGATTAGAAGAGCCGAGCTAATAAGCCCTCTAGAGGACTTAATTGATGCGTTTAGAGGATTTGCGAATAATGATTTGTCGCAAGGGGTTGACATTCCACGAGAAGGGATTCTGAAGACAATATCAAGGCATTTCAAGGACCCCCTCGAGTACTTAGAGAAGTTGCGAGAAGTGGCCTTGGACGTGATTAAGACGAGAGCTTTGAAGGGCCTTACGATAAGATGCCCGACTTACTCGACTTACACTTTCCTGAAAAAGGCGTTGAGCGCCGATAGCGACTGCACAATTTGGCTTCACTTAGATGCTGAAGGCGAGCTTTGCGTGGAGGTCAGGCCATTGACCTACGACTTCAAGCAAGTCACGAGTAGGTTTCACGGCGTGGTGCTCATGTCTGGCACACTCTCGCCGATAAGCGCCTTCATCAAAATTTTAAACTTAGAGGCCGAGAACTCTAAGGTAATTAAGTACGTCAGGCCAAAGTATGGCCACGTCGTCTTTATAGTCGATCCATCAATCTCTACATCGCTCAAAAATAGGTCAGAACGCCTTTACAAGACCATAGCCTACAAACTAAAGGTCGTTAGGGATAGCACAGAGGGGGGTCTAGGCGTCTTCGTGCCTTCGTATGGCATTCTGAGGGCCCTTGAAGCTGCAGGTCTAAAAGAACTCATGCGGGGGCTTACCTTAATCGACGAGGGCAAGGGCTTGCCGAGCATACAAGTCTTCGAGAGCTTCAAGAACTATGTTGAGAGAGGCGCTGACGCGACGCTGGTCTCAGTAATTGGCGGAAGGCTGGCGGAGGGCATCGATATATCCAGCCAGCTAATGTCAGTCGCGGTGATAGTCGGACTGCCGATGCCCGAGCCCACACCGTACAACATGAAGAGGGTCGAGAAGTTGCGAGGCCTAGGCTTCAAGAGGCCCCACAGAGCTGTCTTTACGGAACCAGCTATGAGGAAAGTCGTTCAAGCCGTGGGGAGGCTGATACGTAGCCCTTTAGATAAGGCTGTCGTGATACTAATGGACAGGAGGTATAGTGCATCCCTCATCAAAAAATACATGCCGAAGTGGCTGAGCTACGAGCTGTACACATCCGATAATCCTTTATGCCTTCTTCAAGAGGCCCTCTCTTCTCTTAAGGCTAAGGTATATTAAAAGAAGCGCAACAACAAAGACGATGCCCAAAATCAACGGGACCTCTGTTGGTATCGGCACTTTAGCATACAAGACCTCTAGCTCTTCATCGCAAATGACTTTAATCCTGCCCTCCTTCACGGCCCCTTCCCATGCCCTCACTTCCTCGACGTACTTTAGAGACGTGTAGTTCGCGTAAATTATGGGGTTGGCTATGAAGTAAGCCGATGAAATTATTTTGGGGTCAAGACCTTGAGGGCTTTTTATGTAGCAGAGGCCACCTGGAGCCCTCTCAACGACGGCGCCGTTAAAGTACGTCGTGTCGACCGGTATCCATCCGACTCTGGGGACGTACACCACGCTCCAAGCGTGCCAAGCAATCCCCTTAGACCTGTAGACGTAATTGCCGTCGTACTTGACCTCTTCGCGTTGGGAAGCCAGCTTGGGAATTCCACCGATTTGTAGGAACGATGGTATGCCGACGGCCCTGCACATGGTAGTGAAGAGAATGCTCCTGTCATCGCAATCACCGACCCCATTTTCGCAGGTCTCGTCAGGGTATTGAGGGCCTATTAGCTCTCTCACGCCCTGCTCCAAAGGGTAGGCCACGTGCTCTTCTATCCACTTGGAGAAAGCGCTCAGCAGGTCGTAATATGCTTTCTCACGCCTCTTTGTGAGGTTAAGCGTAAGGCTGTAGATTGTCGATGAAATGGGCCAAGTGGTGCTATTGCCAGCGTAGCGCTCCACTAGGCTTGAAGGCACTTCGCTCGACAACGCTCTTTTAAGCTCGTCTATCGAGACAGGGCTGTCGCTAGCCCTCTGAATTATCGTGGCTCTAAAGCATAGAGTGACGACGCTTTGACCCTTTACAAAGCCCGGAGGAAAGTCGAAGACCAAGATAGCATTGCCTTGCTCATCTAGTACCAAGGACCCTCGATACTCCACGTTGTCGACTACGCCCTTTGCCCTCTCGATGAAGACAGATTGTCTAGTGGAGTTGGGGAAGACCATCATTTGATTGATGCCTCTCAAGTCACCGACGTCACCTAACACTACAATCGTGAAGTTGCACGAATACCTGTAGTAGGCGATAGTAGAAGTGGGGATGGAGTCGAGGACTGCGCTATAGAACAAGAGGTTTGCAATCACGAGTACGGATATAGTCTCGAGGTTCATGACCCTTTGGAATATCGGCCCCATCTCCTCTCTCGTTCCTTTTGTAATCCTTAAACCTTTTCTCTCCCGTCCCTCTACAAACCTAGAGAGCGGTGGAGACGGCTTGACGGTCAAAGTAGGTTGTTGTGGATGGGCCGTTAAGGGCGGCATGAAGAAGTACTTCGAGGTCTTCGACCTCATAGAGTTGCAGTCCACGTTTTACAAGCTCCCGTCGATAGAGACCGCCAGAAAGTGGCGCGAAGAAGCTCCCTCGAACTTTACTTACACCATGAAGGCTTGGCAAGCGATAACGCATCCGCCCTCCAGCCCCACTTGGAGGAAGAGCGGCCTTAAAGTGCCAAACGAAGGACAGGAGAAGTACGGTCACTTGAAGCCCACGAACGAGAACTACGAGGCCTGGGAGAAGACCTTGGAAATAGCCAAAGCGCTGAGGTGTCCAGTGCTGGTTTTGCAGATGCCGCCCTCCTTTGTGAAGTCTGTCGAGAACGTGTCTAACATTAAGACCTTCATGAGCACAGTTAAAAGACCGCAGGGGCTTGTAATAGGAATCGAGTTCAGGCACGATAGTTGGGACCTCGGCACCATAAGGGAGCTGTGCGAAGAGCTTAACGTGATCCACATAGTTGACCCATTTAAACAAGTCCTTGCGACGACCCTTGGTCAAGTAGTATATTATAGGCTCCACGGGCTGGGAAAGAGGGCTTACGTCTACGACTATAGTGATGAAGAGCTCAGGCAACTGTACGAGAAGTGGGTCAAGCCCTATGAAAAGGAGGGGGTGGTCTACGTCCTCTTCAACAACACTAGCATGGCCGATGACGCTCTAGACTTCAAGAAAATTGCGGCTATTTGAGGAACATCTCTTCGTACTTCTTCAAGTAGCTTACGGATCTCTTAATGTCAATGAACATCTCGTGCGCTCGCTTGACGTCCTCGCTCGTCACCACGTCCCTTCCTTGATACTTAGCTATCTCAAGCGATGGCGCGAGGAGCTGAACTGCATACCTCAAGGACGTTTCAGTACCTATCTTCGTCAGAGCCTCCAAGGCGTCGTCGCTCAACTTCACGTTCTCCTCCTTCGCCCTGACCTTTAGTATCTCCCGTATCTCATCCTCACTGTAGGGCTTCATCTTTATTATCAAAAGTCTGTCAAGGAGATCTAGTGGTACTCCATGGGGTGCCTCCATGTCAGTACCCCTTATTTTTGCCATGCCCCTGTTCGTCGCTAACACTATAATCGGCGCCAGCTCGCTCTCCATGGCTCTGCCGAGGTATGCAAATGCCTCCAAGTCAAGCATGTGGACGTCGTCGATGAATAGGACCCCTGGGATAATCTCGGCCCTCCCCTCATCGACCCACTCCTTGACCATCTTGTCGACTCTCTGCCTGTCCTCGGGTGGTATCTCCTTCTCCTCCCTTCCTCCGAACAAGAGGCTGAAGATACTCGAAGAAGCGCTTCGAGCATAGCTGACGTCAAGCTGGTGAAGAGTGACCGTGTGAATGAACTCCTTCTCGTTTGATATGGGTCCGCTAGGCAGGGACACCTTCTGCGAGACCTCGATGTCGTACTTGTACTCCGAAGGCGCTTCTTCGCACCTGCCCAGCCTCGTAACCCGCCCTGTCTCAGCGTCGATCCATATGACGTCCCCGACTTGAACCCCTTTCACTATGAGCTCCGTTGCGACCGTCTCG
>Ga0105154_1000250_pt1 | contig 24593 bp, 18 predicted proteins | sample SSWtaG_FD_89672 | JGI IMG/M metagenome (GOLD analysis project Ga0105154, IMG submission 89672) | Hot spring microbial communities from Sandy's Spring West, USA to study Microbial Dark Matter (Phase II) - SSWsed_matched | ecosystem: Environmental > Aquatic > Thermal springs > Hot (42-90C) >... | reverse complement strand
GGAGGTCTTGACGGCTATCGCCGTCGTTAACACGCTCGTGTACCCCTCTATGCCGCCGCCCACCATTAGCGCCACGCCCAGCTCCCCTATGGCCCTAGAGAAGGCCAAGAGGTAAGACGACGTCAAGACTGGTGCGAGCTCCCTAAGGAGCACTTTGGTGGCGTGCTTCTCTGAGCACCCCAGCGACAGGACGAGCTCCTTAACGCCCCCCCTCAGCTCGTAAAAGGGCCTGAACATGGAGGTGAAGGCCATCGGCAGGGCTACTAGAAACTGGCCGATTATAATAGCGATGGGGGTGTAGAGTAGCTTCATGAAGCCCAAGGGGCCGTGAGGGTATAACAGCATGTACACGAGGAGCCCGATGACCGTCGTCGGCACGCCCACCAAAGCTTCAAAGACCCCCAAGGCCATCTCCGCCCTCCTCCTCGACACTCGCGCCAAGATAGCGCTCAGGGCTAGGGCCGAGGCGAATGCTATGAGGGCTGCCGTGGAGGATACGTAGAGGCTCCTGAGGGTTATGGAGAGGATAGACTCAGACATAGCCGAGCCCCCACGTCAGCTCAGTCTCGCCAAGGCATCCCAAGCTTGCCTCACCTCGTCTTCGCAACCCCTCACGGACCTAATGAGGTCTCCATAGTTAGAGGCTAAGAGTTCTTGCCCGCGCGTCATCAAGTAGTTCTTGAGCTCTTGCGCCACGTAGCGCACGTAGGGGTCGTTGAGGGCGCTCGTCCTCGAGACGTACGCCGAATACACGTTGACCAAGTGCTGAGGGTCCCTCTTCAACTCCACGAGCACTTGAAGCCTCCCTTGCCTCTTAAGGCTTGCATAAGATCCCAGGTCTGTGAGGGTGTAGGCGCCAATGTTCTCGGCCATTAACAGAGTTTGCACCATTCCTTGACAGCTCTTCAAGTACCAGGGCCTCCCCTCTGGACTTAGCCCTGCCAACCTCCACAACTGCACCTCCCTGACGTTGGTACCCGACATATCCCCCCTGCTTACGAACCTCGCGACCCCCCTCTCGCCCGCGCGATATATCCTCTCGAAGGCCTCGACGGCATTTGAGGCGTTCTTAACGCCTGCGGGGTCGTCGGGTGGGCCCACGATTACGAACTCATTGTACGCGAACATAGCGAGTTGCTCTATCTCGCCCCGCTCCATGTATTGGAGCTCAAGGGACGGGGCGTGGACGAAGGCTATGCTGGCAGAGCCGTCGGCTAAGACCCTCAGGGCCTCGCCCGAGCCCTTGACCAAGACCTTGAACCTTGCGTCGATACTCGTCGAGTTCCTGAAGTCGCCGAGCAAGCCGTCCAACACTCCGAGCTGATAAAGAGACGTCGTAGTGGACACGACTATCAAGCGCTGGCGCTCAACGCCCGCGTAGAGGCAGGACGCAACCACGGCTATTGTCGCAACGGCGAGGAGCAAGCCCGTTGCCCTGCTACTCACGAAAGGCCACCAACCCCATCGTTATCGTGCGTGGCATAGCATAGAGAACTAAGGAAACTTAATAAGCCTTAAAGTCGCCGAGCCCCGCTAATGTGAAGAGAGCTCTTTTTTAGCCGCGTCGACGTAAAAAGGTTAGTGAGGGCCTAAGAAAAAGTCGTGTATGGGGATGCGAATGAAGGTTGAGCTCGTTTTTGGTGATGGGTGGATTGACGTGGATTTGCCGGACACGGCGCGCATCGTCAAGCCGACTTCTGGTATTCCGCTCAAGCCCGTTGAAGATCTAGCCTCAGCCATCCGGGAAGCCTTAGAAAATCCCCTCGACGCAAAACCCTTGCGCGAGCTCGTTAAGCCATCTTGGAAAGTAACGATAGCCTTCGACGATCCAACGATTCCATGCTTCGCACCAATGTGGGAGACCGCCATCGCGATAGTACTGGAAGAGTTGAGAAGGGCTGGCGTGAGCAAGAGCCAGATCACGTTACTATGTGCTAATGGTCTGCATCGCAAGTTCCGCCTTTCAGAGCTTGAAAGAATATTAGGAAGCCAGATTGTCAAGGGGTTTGGAGACAGGATCCTGTGTCATGACGCAGAAGACCGGGACAACGTCGTATATCTCGGGGAAACGCCCTCTGGTTACGAAGTCGAAGTTAATAGGCTAGTCGTAGACTCCGACCTCACTATATACGTCAACGTGTTATCTACGGGATTCAATGGCGGATGGAAGTCGATCTGCGTCGGGCTTTCTACGTGGCGGTCTATTCGCTGGCACCATAGACCAGAAATTATGACCATGTCGCTCGTCAAAAACCCCCTTCACGAAATCCTGAACGAGATGGGTGCCCTCATCGAGTCCAAGCTTGGACCAGAGAGGATCTTTAAGATCGAAACTTTGCTCGCAAATCCATTCCAAGTAGCTAATGTCTGGGCTGGCTCGGTAAATGCGACGAGAAGAGAAGCGTTGAACGTGCTGAGGGCCCATACGCCCCCGAGGAGAAGCCTCTTAGAAGAGAAAGCGGACATCGTCTGCTACGGCGTTCCCAACTGGAGCCCCTATGCTGCTTTTGGATCCATGACCCCGATTTTAACCCTCATATCTACTGGGTTGGGCTACCTAGGTGGCGTAATCGAAGCTCTCGGCAAGCCCGGGTGTAGCGTGATCATAGCCACTCCTTGTAAGAATGAATGGGATGACGTTCACCATCCAGCTCACCGAGAGATTTGGCAACGCGTCCTAGCGAAGTCGTTGGACCCGAGTGAGATCATGCAGGAATATGCGGAGCAATACGCAACTAGGGCGGACCTCATTAGCAAATACCGTTTCGAGTACGCCTTCCATCCCGTTCACGGCATACTCGCTTTGCATCCACTCAAACGCCTACGACATGCTGGACAAGTCTTTGTAGCCGGAGCGCAAGATCCGGAACTTGTTAAGCACTTAGGCTTCACCTGGACGAGAACCGTAGAAGAAGCCATTAATAAAGCTCAATTAATCCACGGAAAGGACGCTTTAATCGCCTGTGCGCAACATCCAATGATGATTAACAGGCAATAAGCCCTGCCAGCTCTAGGATTTAAACGAAGCACTCGCTCTCAATTTCTACAACGCGCCCTCTTCACGCGAGACGCCCTCGTGGTGCGACGTCCTGAGGGTCTAAGCCCTAATGAGGCCCTCTTAGGTGGCAAGCGCTTGGGCCGCTTGCGCGAGCATAAAGGCTATCGCAAGCCAAGTCATTGACGTGTGGCGTCGCTAGGAGAGGCGTTGTAGCTGAAGGGCCATCAAAGGCAACAGATAAAAACCTCGCTAAAGGAAGTGATATTTGACGTCCTATGAGTAGGGCAATTAAGAAAGTGGCCGTCGTAGGAGCGGGCACGATGGGCCACGGAATAGCCGAGGTGTGCGCAATTCACGGCTACGAAGTGGTGCTGATAGACGTGAGCGACGACATTTTGAAGAGCGCTATTGAGAAGATCAAGTGGAGCCTCGAGGGCTTGGCCATAAGGGGCCTAGTGAAGGAGCCTGTAGACGCCATATTGAGTCGCATAAAGCCCACGACGTCTTATGAGCAAGCTAGAGACGTCGACTTGGTTATTGAGGCGGTCGTCGAGAACGCAGCCGTCAAGAAAGAGGTATTTAAGGGATTGGACGGGATAGTAAAGGCGGACGCGGTCTTCACGACCAACACCTCTACGATACCGATATCCGAGCTCGCGAGCGCCACGAATAGGCCCGAGAAGTTCGCGGGGCTCCACTTCATAAACCCACCAGTCCTCATACATTTCGTCGAAATAATTAGAGGGGACAAGACGAGCGACGAGTGCATAGCGACGGTGATCGACTTCGCTAAGAGCATAAAATTCAAGCATGTAGTATTGAAGACGGACATACCGGGCTTTCTAATAAATAGACTAAATGCTAGGCACTACATCGAGGCCTCAAGAATGCTTGAAGAGGGCTTTGACGTAAGGGACGTAGACGCTGTTCAGAGGTTTAGGCTAGGCTTCCCGATGGGGCCCTTCGAGCTCCTAGACTTCGTAGGGATAGACGTGGCCTTCTCCGCTTTCAATGAAATGACTAAGAGGGGCTTTAGCGCTCGGATCCCAGAGACCCTGAAGAAGATGTACGAGGAGAAGAGGTGGGGGATGAAGACTGGCCAAGGCTTCTACAAGTACCCGATGCCCGGTGCCTACGTCAGGCCGACGATCCTGCCATCGGATAAGATGTACGACCTGAACCCGTACAGGATGGTAGCAGCAGTAGTGAACGAGGCCGCTTGGCTCGTGAGGAACGAGATCGTCACGGAGGATGAGGTAGAGCTCGCCATGAGAGAGGCAATGCAGTGGCCCATCGGTCCATTGACCTGGGCTGACAGGATAGGCGTGGACAACGTGGTCTCAATACTGAGCAAGAGGTTCGAGGAGACCAGCTTCGACGAGTACAAGCCGGACCCCCTGCTCGAAGACATGATCAGAGAGGGCAAGCTGGGGCTCAAGACTGGTCAGGGCTTCTTTAAGTGGACTTATGAGCGGAGAGACTTGGGCGCGGTCATATACGAGAAGAGGCACGACCACGCGGTGGTAACGATCAACAGGCCCGACAAGCTCAACGCCCTGAACGAGGCGGTCTGGGAGGGCCTGAGAATGGCGCTCGAGAGGGCCGAGGAGGATCCCGACGTGAGGGTCGCGGTAATGACTGGCTCGGGGAGGGCCTTCTGCGCTGGCGACGACATAGCCATGATGAGTAAGTGGAAGAACTCTATGGATGCGAAGGCTTGGGCTGAGAGGTACGCTGCCCCGCTCATTGAAAAAATGATCGAGTTCAAGAAGCCCTTGATAACCCTAGTGAACGGCCTCGCGTTCGGAGGAGGGATGGAGCTGAACATGCTAGCGGACATCGTGATAGCGAGCAAAGAGGCTGTGTTCGCGATACCAGAGGCCCTCATAGGAGCCTTCCCGCCTTTGGCCTCGTCGTGCGGCGTGCCCCTTGTAAGTAGGAAGGTAGTAAGGTACGCCCTAACCGGGGAGTGGCTGTCGGCCGAGCAGTGCAAGGAGCTGGGCCTCGTCGACATAGTCGTCTCCCCCGATCAGCTCGAAGCAACTGGAGCTGAGATCGTCATGAAGATCCTGAGAGCCGCGCCTCTAGGGGTAGAGGCCGTGAAGTCATCGGTGAGGGCCTATAGGAGGATGTACAAGGAGCTCTTGAGGGCTGCGACGCAAGACCTAGTAATACTCTCATCCTCTCAAGACTTCAGCGAGGGAGCGAAGGCCTTTGTAGAAAAGCGCCCCCCGACTTGGAAGGGAAGGTAACAGACGTCGCGCCTCCCTAAACCATGGCTAAAAAGTAAAAAGGCAAAAGAGCATTTAAAACATCCATCTTTTTATCATCTTATTACGTTTTCATTGACTTAGAGATTCCAGCAAAATGAGTATAGACGGGCATGGGTAGTGCATGGTGTGTTGGCCATCTGAATTTACGGGGCGTACTCCTTACCGAACAAGGACCTCGATATTACTAGCTTCATTATGTCTCCCGTGCCATCGCCTATTAGCATTCCCCTAGCGCCTCTAAAGACCCTTTCGAAGTGGTGGTCCTTAGTGTACCCGGCAGCCCCATAAGTCTGAATTACGTCATTAATTGCATTGAAGGCCACTTCGCACCCGTACCACTTGGCCGCAGCAGCCTCGGCCCAATAGGGCCTCTTGTTGTCAGCGAGCCACAGCGCATAGTACGCCAATAGCTTGGCGGCTTTGATCTTGGTCCAGTGCTCGGCGAGCCTGAAGCTGACGGCCTCAAACCTCGAGATGGGCTGTCCAAAGGCCTTCCTCTGCTTGGCGTAATTTATGGCCTCCTCGAGGCACCTCTCTGCCAGCCCGAGAGAGGCCAGCGCCACGAATACCCTTAAGATGTTGAACTCCTCCATCAATATGTAGAACCCCAAGTTCTCCATCCCTATGAGATTGCCCGCGGGTACCTCCACATCGTCGAACACCACGCCGCCGAACTCGCCCTTTATGTCGCTAGCCATGGACTCGAGCTCATAGGGCTCGACCCCCTTCCTATCCGCCTCTATCAGCAACAAGCTGATGCTCTTGTGGGGTGGGCCTGAGGTCCCGGTCTTCACTGAAGCTATGAACACGTCGGCCACAGGGGCGCCTGTTATGAACGTCTTCTCGCCCTTGACGACGTAGACGTCGCCCCGCCTCTCGGCCCTCGTGGTTATCGCCGCGGCGTCTGAGCCGCAGCCCGGCTCCGTGAAGGCCCCCGCTATGACGAGCTCGCCCCTCAACAGCTTTTCTATGGCCCTCCTCCTCACCTCGTCGTCGACCACGAAGGGCAACAACCTCGCGAAGCCGAAGATCGTCAGGAATATGGGGGTCGGGAGCTCGTGCCTACTTAGGACCTCGACGGCAACCCCTTGGCTCACGTTGTCGAGCGGAGAGCCTCCGAGCTCCTCCGGTATGTTCATGCCGGTCAGGCCGATTTGGCTCAGCTTCTTCAGCAGCCCTCGGGGGAAGGCCCTCTCCTTGATCCAATTGTCGATGTATGGGTCTATCTCCTTCTTGCAAAAGTCCTCGACAGACATCCTCAGCAGTTCTTGTTCCTTAGAAAACGAGAAGTCCACAAGCCATCCCCAACACAATCTGAGGAGATCGCCAAGGATATAAAAAAGATTCTCTGGAGGTAACATAGTCCAAATGGCTTTTCTACCTCAGAAAGCTCGAGTGGTGACGTATAGCGCCATGAGCTTTGCGCGGACGACGCAAACCGCTCGATGGCGCAGCATTTGACTACCCTCGACTCGCGCCCTTATCTTGTCTTGAGGGAAAGAGGAAGAGCATTGAACGCTTTAAAGTATCGCACCGTTTTCCCCAAGCAGATACATCGCTATCACGTTTTCTGTATCTCCTTCGTCCCCTCGTGCTTACTGCTTGTATGCGCGCTTTCTTTCAAGTTCTCGTAGGACTCTCCTCAAAATCTTCCCGGAAGCGGTTCTTGGAATTTCATCAACGAATTCGACCTCTCTTATCCTTTTGTACCCTGAAATCCTCTCCTTGCACCACTCTATAATCTCCTCGGCGGTGACCTTGTTCTTGTACTCTGGCTTTAGAACTACGAACGCCTTCGGTATTTCTCCGGCTTCTGGATCTGGCTTTCCAACAACGGCCACATCTTTGATCGCTTCGTGCTTCAGCAATAGCGCCTCAAGCTCGAAGGGGGCTATTGTGTAGCCTTTGTACTTTATAACCTCTTTCACTCTATCCTGGAACGTGAAGAAGCCTTCTGGGTCTATGTACCCTAAGTCTCCAGTCCTGAAGTACCTCAACCCAGTCTTTGGATCTATCCACCAAGCCGTTTGATCTTCTTCAGGCCTCTTCCAATAACCCTTGAAGACGTTGGGCCCCCTTATCACGGCCTCGCCCGTGACGTTCGGCTCTGTTATTTCCTCCCCCGTCTCGGGGTTAATCAACTTGAGCTCGACGTCTGGAAGCGGTACGCCCTGGGTATAGCTCTTGTCTAACCTCAAGGGCGGGTTAGTGGTGCACATGGGGCTGGCTTCTGTCATCCCCCACACTTGGTTATGCACGACCCTCGGGTTGTTGCACTTCTCCGCGACGATTCTCTTGAACCTCTCAATCATCACGGGGGCGACTGGCCAAGCCCCCGTGGCAAATACCTTCAAGCTCTTCCAGTCATATTGCCTAGTCCTCGGGTCCTCTAAGTAGTAGACGAGCGCGTTAAAGGCGGGAGGGACAGCCCAAGAGAAAGTCGCGCCGTACTTCTCTATGTTTTCCGCCACCAGTGCCGGGTCGAAGCGCCCCATCGCGACGTAGGTGGCCCCCGACATCACTGCTATGTTGAAGAGCCCGAACTCCGCTGCATGAAAGAGCGGCATCGAGCCCAAGATGGTGTCCCGGTGGCTAATGGAGGAAGCGACCATCAGCTGTATGGCGTTTGAGACGAGGTTATAGTGCGTCAGCATGGCGCCTTTGGGCATCCCCGTCGTCCCGCCAGTGTATAAGATGGCCGCCAAATCCTCTTTCGGCTCTATTTCGACCTTCTTCTTTGGCTCAGCCCCTCCCTCTAGGATCAGGGTTTTTAAATCGGGGTGTTCTCCTACTTTCCCCGCCACGGTTATGACCTTCTTCAGTTTAGGGAGCTCTCCCTTCACTTTATCCAATAGCGGGTAGAGCAGGGAGTGAATTATTATGCCCTCTGCCTCGGAGTCTTCGAGAACGAACCTCAGCTCTTCAGCTTTGTACATCGGGTTTATCGGGATGAAAACAGCGCCTAATCTCCATAACGCGTACATGCTGGCGCAGTAGTCGGGCATGTTGGGGAGCATGCAGGCGATGTGTTGCCCCTTCTCTATTCCCAGTAACTCCAGGGAGCTCGCCAATTTGAGCAACAACTCCCCAAATTCCTTGTACGTCATGGAGGGGGGCAAGTCGCATGGAAATCTCGGCTCGGCGTAAATTATTGCGGTCTTCTCTGGGAATTTATTGCAGGTCCTTAAGGCCGCCTCGCTTAAGCTTATCTCCGGGTAGTAGAGTGAAGGAAAACCCCAAATGAACTCCTTCCTCTCCATATTAAAAGAGAGAAGGGAAGATACGCATTATAAATCTTTCGTAGTTCTTCGATATCAAAGATTAGATCGATGGACTTTGCAAACCAAAGCTTTAGAGCGCCCCTATAATGTTGCGTCAGCCTTAATCCCGCCGACACGCCCTTAAGGACTCGGCATTAAAGAACGTCGAAGAAAGATATCAGGAATAGTTAAGATTTAATCGCATTTTCGAAACCGCTTAAGAAAGTTTATCACACTGTTCTTTGCATATAAGTTTCAAGGGGTGTGGGTTTATGAGTAGCAATGAGTACGACGTTATCGTTGTCGGTTCAGGATTTGCTGGCGCAGTTGCAGCAAAAACTGCTGCTGAGAAGGGGGCCTTAAAGTTCTCATGGCCTAAAGGTGGGACGGGGAGGAGGTACCGCTGGGGATGATGTGATCAAGGGAGGACGCCCTCATTTTTAGGCTCTAAGTTAACAAGCTTATCGATTTAAAGGTAAAAAAGGCCTTCGAGTTACATCAAACTATTAGATGACCGTTGTTAATTAAGATTAACCGTTGAAGAGAATGGAATGGCCTCACGATTTTGTAGACTGGAAGATTACTGATAATACGTTTCAGATTCAGACTAATAGCAAAGTGTATAAGCCCTCTGCACATAAAGTATAGCTTGGTGATTACTGCTTGGTAGTATTGCACTCAAAACAGGCCATTGATAAGTACGTCTCAGAGGGTTGGTGGGACAACGTAACTCTTATCGAGCGCTTCAAAAGGAATGTGAAAAGAGTCCCGAATAGAATAGCCGTAGTCGACCCGCCTAATAAAAAGGACCTCGTGGGTTATGAGCCCGAAAGGCTGACTTATAGGGAGCTCGCCGAAAGGGTCGACAGAGCGGCATCCTTCTTGTTGGATAAGGGGGTGTTTAAGGACGCCTGTGTCGCGGTTCAATTGCCAAACACTATAGAGCTAATAATAGCATATCTGGCTACTTGGAGGGTCGCAGCGTTCATTTCGCCGATGCCAATGCAGTGGAGAGAGCACGAGCTGAGGACAACTTTTAGGATACTCATGCCGAAGGTCTTCATCTCTGCGGAGACGTTCAAGGGCTTCAATCACCTGGAGATGGCGAAGAAACTCCAAAGCGAGTGCCCGAGCATTGAGCACGTGATAGGCTACTCTGAGTGGTATAAGGCATGTACTGAGTACGAGATACGCAACGATCTAGATGAGGCGACGTCAATGCTTAACGCAAACGACGTTGCAGTCGTACAATGGACTTCTGGAACAGAGGCCGAGCCCAAAGCGTGCCCGATGACCCATAACAATTGGGGCTTCCTAAGATTCTTTTACGATGAAAAGTACGGCGGCATCCTCAGAGATGGCGACGTCATAATGAACCCGGCCCCAATCGTCAACATGACCGGCATAGGGGTTGGGCTTATTCCTTGGATAATGTGTGCGGGGACCTTCGTCTTGCACCATCCATTTGAACCACTGATTTACGCTATACAACTCGTCGAAGAGAAGGTCAACTTCACTCTCGCAGTTCCAGCCGTGGTCGTCGCGATGTTGAAGCATCCTGCCATAGAGAAGTTGGACCTGAGCAACTTAAGATATTTCGCCCAAGGTGCGGCAGCACCACCTCCATGGACCTTCGTCGAGCTGAAGCGCAGGGGCGTTGAGCCGATGAACATTTGGGGACAGAACGAAGGCACAGGGCTCTTCTCTTACGAGAAGACCGTCCCCGACCTGGAAACTAGGGCTAGATGCTTTCCATGGCCTCGTAAAAATATAAAATGGGAGATACCCTTCTGGAACGCCATCGAAACGAAGATAGTCGACCCCGAGACTGGTAGAGAATTGACAGAGCCAGGCGAGGTTGGGGAACTCTGTTATAGAAGCCCGTTGACGATAGCTTGCTATTATCGTCAGCCAGAGCTAACAAAGAGAGCCTTCGATGAAGATGGATTCTTCCACACCGGTGACCTCTTCCAGATCATAGATGAGCGCTCAATAGCCTTCTTTGATAGGAAGAAGGACATAATTAAGCGAGGGGGCTTCACGATAAGCTCGGCCGAGGTGGAGGACATCATAAAGAAGCACTCGAAGATAATGGACGCGGCCGTCGTCGGCTATCCTGACGAAAGACTTGGGGAAAGGGTTTGCGCTTTCGTCGTGCCGAAGCCAGGAGAATCCGTCACGCTCGACGAGATAAAGGAACTCATGAAGGAGTCTGGAGTGGCAATTTACAAGTGGCCGGAGAAGCTTGTGATAGTCGATCAAATACCCAGAAACCCCCTTGGCAAGGTGCAGAAGGCCCTTCTTAAGGAGAGATTACTAAGGGAATTAAAGGAACAAGGATGAGGATAAACGTCGACGGCAATGAGTACCAACTAGATCATCAAGGCGGGCTTTATTTTTCTCTAAATACCTCAAGTCCCTGAATCGAGAAGGACTTTAATTTATAAAAAATAAAACTTATCGCTCTTACGCTCATCCTTGAAGATTATGAAGTTTAGATTAGAAGATATTGATAAAAGGCGCTCATCTTACTACGCCCCTAATTTCTCAGCCACCTTCTGAGTCTCCGACTCTAAGTCTGATACATCTCCAATACATCTCCGGCTTAAAATTCATACGACTAATCATCAAATATTATCTCTTTTAGTTAATATTTAGAGAGATTTGTAAATTGACAAACTTATTTGTAAGGTATTGAGCGGAAACTTTTATAAAAAATTTCGCCATGTTCTTTACTTGTATGAGGCCCGTCATAAAAGGCTTTCCATCTACAATGATGGACGAACAGCTAAACATAATAGACATACTAAGGCATGCTACAAAGTTCTTCCCTAAGAGAGAAATAGTGTCAAGGAGGATGGATGGGACCCTTTTCAGGTACAACTATTCGGAGGCCTTCAAAAGAGTTTCAAGGCTCGCCAACGCGCTCGAAGCTTTGGGCGTGAAAGCCGGAGATAGAGTGAGCGTTATAAGCTGGAATACGCACAGGTTCTACGAGCTGTTTTTCGGAGTTCCAGGGATAGGAGCTGTGCTACTCCCCCTGAACCTAAGACTTCACCCAAATGAGCTCGCGTACATCCTAGAGCATAGCGGGGTGAAGCTCGTATTCGTTGATGAGTCCCTCTTGATATTCGCTGTAGCGTTGATGGATAAGGTGAAGTTCAAGTGCGTCGTGATGGGCGATGGAAAGCTCCCCGAGCTCCCCTTCGAGGCCTATAACTATGAGGAGTTATTAAAGGAGCAAAGCGACAAGTACGACTTCCCGGTTATCGATGAAAGGTCAGCTTGCACGGCTTGCTACACCTCTGGTACGACGGGGAAGCCGAAGGGGGTCTACTACTCTCATAGGGCGATGGTCTTACACGCATTAGTTGGCGCGCTATACCTCGGAGTAAAGTGCGATGACACGTATCTGCAACTAGTCCCTCTCTTCCATGCTAACGGTTGGGGAACGCACTTTGGAGCAACTTTGGCTGGCGCAAAATTGGTCTTTCCAGGGAGGTTCACCATTGAGGACTTGAGGCCAATCGTCGAGCTAATGCAAAGCGAGGGGGTGACGATAACAGCAGGCGCCCCGGCGATTTTCATGCCATTATTGAAGTACCTGCAGGGGCTAGAGCCTAAGCCGAAGTTCAACATGAGGGCTGCCAGCGGTGCCAGTGAACCTCCGCTGGCCATGATGAAGGGGTTGAAGGAGTTTGGAATCGAAATAATACACGCCTACGGCGCGACGGAGACCAGTCCACTCGTTTCCCTCAACTTCTTGAAACCTGAGCTCAAAGACCTGAGCGACGAGGAGAAGTGGGAGCTCAAGAGGAAGCAAGGGGTCCCGGTCTTCGGCGTTGACGTAAAGCTCGTCGACGAGAGCGGTAGGGAGCTTCCATGGGACGGGAAGACTATAGGGGAACTTTGCATTAGAGGTCCTTGGATTACCGGGGAATACTACAAGGATCCAAGGACTTTTGAGTCCTTCTTAGAAGACGAGACTGGAAGGTGGTGGAAGAGCGGGGACGCTGCAACCATAGACGAGCACGGGTACATAAAGATAGTCGATAGGTTCAAAGACCTAATCAAAAGCGGTGGGGAGTGGATCAGTAGCGTTGACTTAGAGAACTGGATAATGGCGCATCCAAAGGTCTTCGAGGCCTGCGTCGTAGGGATTCCTCATCCGAAGTGGGAGGAGAGGCCTCTGGCCTTGGTGGTTCCAAAACCCGAGTACAAAGACGCAATAACAAAGGAGGAGATAAAGGAGCATGTAGCGAAGAGGTTTGCGAAGTGGCAAGTACCGGACGACGTAATCTTCGTTGAGGAGATTCCGAAGACGAGCGTCGGGAAGTTTGACAAGCGGATACTGAGAGAAATGTACAAGAGACACTACTCAAGTGGATGACGAGGGGACGCGAAGTCGTCATCATTTTATAAAATTCAACAATCCTTTTTTTATAGTAAAACTTACATACGACCACTCAAAAACTCAATTTACATCATCATTCCATGTACGCATCTAAGGCTCTGCTCAGCGGAGAGGTTTTTAGATCATACGATGAAGATAAAAATTGAACTAAATTATGGCTTTGTGACGATGGCTACGGAAGCAACGGAATAAGGCCCGCCAAGGTTGTGGGCGAAGCCCGCTTCTGCACCTTTTACTTGAAGCCCTTCGGCCTTCCCGAGGACTTGCTTCGCGAGCTCTACGATCATCCGCACGCCGCTCGCGGCTATTGGGTGTCCAAAAGACTTTAGGCCGCCGTCAGGATTGATCGGAAACTCCCCATGGATCGTGGTCACTCCATCCCTTATGAGCTTTGCCCCTTCTCCAGGCTTGCAGAGTTGCACGTCTTGGTAATTTATGAGCTCAGTGATCGTGAAGCAATCGTGGACTATGCCGAAGTCCAACTGCTTCCTCGGATCCTCAATCCCCGCTATCTTGTAAGCCATTTTCGCGGCTTTTACCGTGGCGGGGAAGCTCAAAAACGTCTCTGAGGGCCGATGCCATGGATGCATCGTCTCAACGGCCATCCCTATGGCCTTTATCAGCGCGTAGTCGCAGCCCATCTTCTTCGCTATTTCAGGCCTTGTCAGGATTACTGCGGCAGCGCCGTCGCTAACCGCGCTACAGTCATAGACCCCTAGTGGATAGGCGACTATGGGCGCTCTTAGAACTTCCTCCACTGTGACCTCTCTCCTGAAGTGGGCCTTTGGGTGCCTCGCGCCATTGTAGTGATTCTTCACAGCTACCAACGCCAAATCCTCCTTCGTCCACTTCCATTCTTTGAATGCTCTGTTCGCCGCTAGCGCAAACATTCCTGGCGCACTAATGTAGGGCATGCCAACGCTAAAGACCCCCTCTACTAGTGGAATCCCCCTTCCTCCAGTGTCCATCAGCTTTTCGACACCAGCTGCGATTACTATGTCGTAGACGCCGCTCATTATCGCGAAACAAGCATTTCTGACGACGTCCATCCCGGTAGCGCAATAGTTCTCGACCCTGGTTATGGGTTTTCCAAAGAATTTTAGGGAATCCGAGAAGACGTTTCCGCTCACGCCCGTGAAGGGATAGAACGTCCCGCACCACACCGCGTCTACGTCCTTCAACTCTAGGTTCGCATCTCTTAGAGCTTCGTTAACTGCCTCAACTAGCAAGTCGTCGTGGTCTTTATCCCAGTGATGTCCGAACTTCGTTACCCCACACCCTATTATCGCGACGTCCCACGCCATGAGATCACCTCGGGAGCCTCACCTTCCATCCATAATACCTGAAGCCTCCCTTCTCAAAAAGAATTCTGAAAGTCCTCTCGACTTCCGCATCGCACTCTATCCCGGTGAAGTCCCTCAAGACGTCCGTTACCTCGAAGAAAACCCTCCCACCGCCCTCCAGATCTACCACAGCGACGCAGTGCGGGTGCGCGCCGTCGCCTACGGTATTCCCGGGAGAGACCAAGTAGTCAATCGTAAACGTGTATATCTTCCCCTTAAAGCCCAATTTCACCTCTTCGAAATTGTCGCGCGCTCCACATTCAACGCAGCCCTTGCTTATCGGGTAACTCACAGTCCCGCAATTCTTACACCTCATCCCGTAAAACCTCAGGATCGACTTCTCCTCCCTCCAATACTTCGTGAGCGAGGGCCTGTCCGGAGCTTCTCGAAAGCCCAAGAAACCTTTGTTGTAGAGGTAATCGCCATAACTTATTTCCTTTTTGCTTTCTAACATCCTCCTCAAGTTCGTCTGGAGGGGCTCGTTTATCTCAATAGCCAGCACGTCTAAACCTTCCCCGTAACCTCCGAGCAAGATCCTCCCAGGCCTTTCGAGCTGAGAGGCAAGTAGCAGGAAAGGATGCGCGGTCCCGGCGATCCCCACTTTGTCAAAGAAGAACTCTTCGGGCCTCACGCCTATTGACTTCATTAAGCCCTCATAGCTCCTCGGGTCTGGCGCTGAGCAGACGATCCTGTCGAAGTCCTTTGGGCTCATTCCTAGTTTCTTGAAGAGGGACATGGCAGATTGCTGAACGGCTTTTCCGTACCCTATGCCGTCCAAGCGCATGTCGAAGCTCGCGACTTCATCTTTTAGCATCCAAGCCCCTGGTAGGGGTTGGGAGTAAGAGCTGTAGCCCACTATTTTCGCCTTGCCCTCTTTCACAACTGTTAAGGCCACAGCGGCATCGCCATAATACTGCTCGTATAAGCTACTAGGCTTTACTGGGATGCAGTCAGATGCGATGACTAGGACCTTGGAGAATCTCCCTGAGTCCACGAGGTCGTTCGCGGTTATGAGCGCATTAGTAGAAGCCCTCAGGCTCCCGGAGAAATCCATGGTGAACACGTCCTCAAGATCTAGGGCAGAAGCGATGAAGCTTGCTGCTTGCTTTATTTTGAATGGCGATGAAGTCGACGCGAACAACACGGCATCAAATCTTCCCTCAAGCACTCGTGCTGCTTCCACAGCCATAGTTATAGAGTCCTCGTCCCAGTGCGCAACAGACTTTTCGCCGCCCAGTGATGGCAACCCCGTTGCCTTCGCTATTTCGTCTCTCTTCAGCCTCCAGACTGGCAAGTAGACACTACAATTGCTTATCGAGGCCATTGTCCTCCAGTAAATCATCAGAAGAAGCTTTGTATTTAGCTTTTCCTAAAGCCCGATCACTCCATGGTTACGATACAAGCAGATCCGCAACCTCAAAGCGTGGCTCAGGAGATTAAAGCGCGTAGGCCAGCGAAAGGCTAAAGGAGACTTGGCGGACGACTTTCAAGCGTCAGACCTCTAGAGCAGGCCAGATCCCCTCAAGGTTAGGTTCTCAATCGGAGTAGTAAAGAAAAGGGGCTTTCTACGTCAAGGTTATTGGCTTCGCAACGTCTGAGTCGCTCTTGCGACCTCCACGACCCTCTTAGCTAAGGCTCTTGCCGTGTTAAGCGCAATCTCGTCCCTCTTAACTCCTCTCCAGCCAGAGTCACCCTGAAGGACTCCTATAGGAAAGGCGCCCATCGTGAACGGATTATCCGTTGCAGAGACGACTATCATGCCCTGGCCCAAGGCGTAAACTATCAGGCTCATCGCTGTGAACTCGCCGCCTCCGTGTCTTAAGCCGGAAGTTATGACGGGGGCGAAGACCTTGTTCTTGAGCTTAAACCCGCTCATTCTGCACATCCTGCTCCTGTCCATCAAGTTTTTCACGATCCCAGGGACGTTGCCGAAGTATGTCGGCACCCCGATTATAATGGCATCGGCTTTCTGCATCTCCTCAACGACTTTAAATACGTCATCTCTCTGCGCACAATCGCCCTTCAGGCAGGCATCGCAACCTTTACAGGGGTTTATATTGAAATCGGCTAAGTTCAGAACCTTCGCATCGCACCCGAGCCTCTTGACCTCCTCGACTATTACCTCAAGCAACGCGTACGTGTTTCTCTTGTTCGGGCTCCCATTTATCGCGAGTACTCTTACCATGAGATACTCTGACCCAAGGACTACCAGATAAAAAGGCTTGCGCACACTTCAAGCCCTAAGGCAGGGTGCGAGAGCTCAAAGCAATTCGTGGGTAAGTTAAGTCGTGAACCTAACGTTGCTCAGTCCTAGAAAAATCATTACCTCAAAGGGGGTCGTTTTTCCAAGTCCTCAATGCTAATCCGGGAGCTACGTCTAGGGGGCCAATATCCATGGGCGATCCTCTGGCTGAACGTGATCCCCTTCGCATGCTCGGCGCTTGTGTAGAGCTCGGTTCGATTCCTGTCAATGCCATGAACGCGACTACATCGGCCTCGATGATCGTCCTGCTTAATGGAACGAAACTTATCGCCGACCTTGGCCCCGAGATGCCCTCTTCTCCATCCACCCTTTGATGCCCACGATAATCGTGCGGCGTAGCGGGTTAGGAGCTTTGTCAAGACGTCCTAGGCGTACGAAGGCAGAAGGGCCACATCGGACTGCGTCTACTTTAAAGGCGTAATACTCCACTCTCTATTTGACTCTCAGTGCGCTCGCTGGCCGAGGGATCTCTAGGTCGAAGCATTAAGAGGTGCTTAGAACGGTTAGCGGGCGCTCTCCAAAGAGCTCGAGAGCTCGTGAAGAGGAGCTACGTAGCAGGGGCCCCAAACGAGCAACCTGAACCTTCGAGCCGAGCCTCAGAACTTTTAGAGAGCAGAGAGCGACCTAGGAAGGCCAAGAGGGCCAGGAAGTCCAAGAAGGCAAAGGCCACGAGGCCTAAGACCAAGAAGAGCGGGTCAAGAGGTTTGAGGAGGAAGAGGAGGAGGGCGAAGCGCCGAAGCTCGTGAACTCTTTAGCAAGACCTACGATGGCGGCCCTCACGCCCCCGCAGCTAAGACCAATCGGCTCAGCTCTTGAGCTTTAGCACTTCTTCGAAGAATTTCGTGACCTCATCGCACACCTCTTCCTCGTGGCCGAGCCAGAAGTGATCGGCCCCCTCTATCAAGGATATCTTCGCCTCGCCAGCAATCGTTCTGACTAGGCCTTCCGTCAAAGTGCCTGCGAACTCATCTCTATCCCCCATGACTATGAGCTTCGGCCCCCTGACGGTCCTCAAGAAGCCGAAGTCGTATAGAGCGAAGGGAGGGGATATCAAGGCCAAGCCGTTGACGTCGGGGCCCTCGGTCGCCGCGCGGGCGGCCACGTAAGCCCCGAAGGAGTAGCCAGCTATGCCCAGCTTAGTGACCTTGGGCGAGCTGATGGACTTAAGAAAGCCCAAGGCGGCTCTAGCATCTTTAACCTCGCCTACTCCATGACCATAGGAGCCCTCGCTCATGCCGACGCCCCTGAAGTTGAAGCGGAGGGCGACGAAGCCTGATGCCTCTAAGCTCCTACACAGCAACTCCACTACGACGTTGTACATGGAGCCTCCATAGAGAGGGTGGGGGTGGCAGATCACCACGCCAGGAGCCTCGTGGACGTTGGCTGGTAAATGCAGCAGCCCTTCGATCGTCAGGCTCTCGCTCTTGAAGACAACCCTCCTCTCCACGGCTCATCACTGTAGAGCAGAGCTTTGCGGCACGCCCTTAGTGGGACTCGTGACAACTAAAATCTTAAACCTGTTTATTTTGATATTAATGTATCGAACGTGGCCTCAAAGCGACGTGTCCAAGGCCTCTTATAACAAGGCGCCTACGCAGGCCCCTCAAAGGGGCATGTACTTTCGTAGAAAGCATAGAGGCTCGCGGCTTCGACCCACGCGCTGCTGGACGCGCGACTAACAAATAATGGGGGGTTAAAATCGTGGAACCTCCGCATTGTCGATGAGACTATTGCGGAGGCCTAAACTCGTAGAACACCAAGCCGCACTTGCTACACACGTTTACAGAGGCCCTGATCTTCCTAGTCTCGCCCACGGGCAGTAGGACTACGCCGTAGTTAGCCGACGAAGCCCCACACCTGGGGCACTTGCCTTCGTACTCCGACAAGCTTCTCGCCCCTCACTATAGCTGTCGAAGCCTGACGAAAATAACATTTCTAACGTCCTCAAGACTTAGGAGGACGAGTCTGCCCACGGATTACGTGAAGCGGCTGGCAAGAGTTAGTTGAGAACTGGGGCGTCGCAGTCAAGCCCTCTAAACATGAGAAGGCAGGGCCCAAAGGCAACGATCTGTTTTTCGCTACAATGGCAGACAAGGGCAAGCCAAGTATGGCTTTGAGGATCCTAGGAACTCGAGAATCGACGACCATCATCATACATTCATTAACAAATAATTGTTATATACTTTATCACTCAAATAGACTAACATAGCGGTGAAGTGGGTGAGGCTGGGTTTGAACAAGTTACTTGGACCAGTGTTACTCGTGATAGGGGTCGGCCTCATACTCTTCGTTGCGTGTACGGCGTATGGGGAGTACTCGGCTGCCCGAGACATCATGTTGTCCCGCGACATACGGTATTCACTCACAGAGATGCTATCGCTCTTCTCAGTCGTGGCTGTTAAGGCGATATTCTTGGCCTTCATCGTCTGGGGAGGGGGCATGCTCCTATCCAATGGCATTAAACTACTTCGCGAGGAGAGGAAGGAGGAGAAGGGATAAGGTTTGAGACCATCGATTGTGCTAGCCCTAGCCATAGGCTTTGCCATCGCCGCTCTCTTCCTCCCCCTCCTAGTGTTCGCCGTCGAGGTAGCACAGAACCCAGCCCTCCTCGGGATTCGAGTTGACGCAACCGTCCTTAATCAATCCCACGTAGCTTTGACCGTCGCCCTCTCCTATGCTGGGACGATCCCGCTCACGGACGTCCAGCTAATGATCCGCAACAGGTCCATAGACTTAGGGGACCTGCACGAGGGATCGACGAGGACCGTCGCTATACCCCTAAGCGTCGACGAGGCACTGGGCCTGCGACCATCAGATTTAGGCCTTCGATTCAAGGTGATGGGCATTTACTACGTGGAGGTGAGGGCAATTGACTAGGGGGATCGCGAGGAAGATCTCACAAGGAGCTATCGGGATAGCGATGGGCCTAGTGTACTATGTGCTCTACGTAGTCGCGTTGCCAGTGGCGTTTCAGAGCGTGGTGGGTCTGCTGGTGGAGTTCAGGCCTCCCGCAGACCCCTCGATATTCTTGGCCCTCTTTATAGCGCTGGGCGTGGGGGAAGGCATCGCGCCAGCGACTGTGGGCGCGTCCCTCGGCCTGCTATCTAAGGTTGTGGGGTCCCTCTACATTTACTACGCGACTAACGGAGGAGTTATCTCGGTAGCTTTGGCGGGCTATCGCGCAACGATCGACTTGTCCTTACTGATTTACGCGATCGTAGCTGGGAGTATAATAGTAGGCGTGCTGGGCGCGTCCGCGCGAGCTTGCGAAGGAGCCTCAAAGGTTTAAGGAGTCGTCGCCAACAACGTCGCGTCGACTAGCCGAGCGTGCTCCACTTGTAGCCCACGGTTTGAAGGCGCTTAACGACCGCACCCCCCGGTGCACGGGGCTTGGACGGGCAGCTCTCCAATATCGTAGCCCCGAGACCACGACCGTTGTCCTTTACCGGTTTGGCCTCTTTGAGCTAGGAGTTGCCAGCGACTGTTCAGTCTTGGACAAATAGCTATCGTTACCCCTAAGCAAAGAGCTTATAGTTCTGGGACAGATAATTAGTTCTGGGACAGAATTAATGCTATTCGACCCTAGGCCGAAGTCGAGGAGGGAGGAGCTGTTCGATAGGAGGGAGGAGCTCGAGGCACTTCACGCGAACGAAGACGTCCCCATAACGATCATAACCGGGATTAGGAGGATAGGAAAGACGTCTCTCTTGAACGTGTTCTTGAGCGAGGTCGAGGCCCCTAGCATAATACTAGACCTTAGAGATTTGAAGAACAATTACGGCATCAGGGACTTATACGAGCTCCTGTCCAGGGCCCTATCCTCTAGGCTCGACAAGCTCATCGACCTGTTGAAGAGCATCTCGTCGATAAAGGTGGTCGACGCCGAGGTCCAGATCAGGTGGCGAGGCCGGGGCTCTCTAACGTTATCATCGCTCTTCGACCACCTAAATAGGAGGCGCATCATAATAGCGTTCGACGAAGCGCAGAAGTTGCGAGGACCCAGGTCGAGAGAGGTCTTGGAGGCTGTAGCCCACGCCTACGACTACGACAGGAACGTGACGTTCGTGTTCACTGGCTCGGAGGCGGGCCTGCTCTACGGCTTCTTGGGCATAGACGACCCCTCCTCGCCCCTCTACGGGAGGTACTGCTTCAGGCTGACGCTCGAGAGGTTCAGCAAGGACCTCTCGGCGGAATTCCTTAAGCAAGGCTTTAAGGAGGTCGGCCTAGACGTCGGCCTTGGCGTTATAGAGGAGGCCGTCGAGGCCTTTGACGGGATACCGGGCTGGCTGACCTTCTTCGGCAATGAGTACGCGAAGGGGGCGAGGGACCTCGAGACCGTTAAGGAAATGGCCATTGAAACGGCCTTGAGAGAGCTCAAGAACATCGTCAAAGAGAGGGGCAAGAGGATGGCCCTGGCACTCAAAGGCATAGCGGAGGGGGCGAACACGTGGAGCAAGCTGAAGAGGTACGTAGAGGAGAGGGAGGGCACGACCATATCCTCCAGCGTCCTTTTCAACGTTGTGAAGAGCTTGGAGGACTTGAGCATAGTAAAGTCCTATAAGTTCCTAGACCCCATATACGAGGAGGCCGCCAAGAGGCTCTAGCAACGCGCTTTTAAGAGCGTCGTAGCTCGACCTTGACCATCCTCGCGCAACGCACTGCACTACTCATGATTGATGGTTGTCTAGCAGGAATCATGAGGGAGGTCATAGAGGCCAAACCCCCTGCTCGATCCTGGCGCTGGCGACCGAGTCGCTATTAATCATGGTAATGGTCAAGGGACGTGATCCTAGAGCTCCTAACCCTCAACCCCTCCCTCGCGTCCTCTTCAAGGACCCCTCCTAACCCTCCACCCCGCCTTCAACTATTTCTTGGAAAACAGGGTTGGCCTCGACCCTCCCTAGGTCTAAGCCCCGCACTTGGCCACTAGATAGACCTGGTACAAGTATGCGTCGATGAGGTCTACGGGCCCCTCATAGTTCTTAAACCTTAAAAGCTGGGGATGGTTACGGTAGCCCCTCGTTTTGTTCTCCAGGACTCGCTTGGCCAGAGCCCTTCCCTCCAGAGAGCGACGAGCCTATTCTGTCCAAGTATTTAGGATGAATGGACCACAACCTCACAGAGGACGGCCTCAAGAACTAGCTTACCGCATACGAGGAGCTAAATCCGTCCCTAACGCGCCCTCAAGCCTCAATTCGTGGGGAGGAAGGAGCCGTTCTATACAGATTCTAACCGGAGGCTCATTAGCGAGGCCTCCATAGGTGCGACGATTGCGAGCGACAAACAATATTTCCTAGGTTCGAGAACTATTTACCGCAAGGCCTCACTAGGAACTGGTGTCCATGAAGTACAAGAGCGTAGGCTCAAGGCTGAGGTCGTCCTTAAGCGGATTCAAGGTCTCGTTCTATGCGAGCCTTACGGGCGCTGTGCTCGAAGCCTTCGCCCTTCTTTTTGTGTACAACATAATCCTGTTGACGGACTTCGTGCACTGGTTGATCGACACGGCTCTGGGGGCACTATTCTTGACCTCCATAAGCCACGCCTCTAAGTCCTACCGGAGGTTCCCCCTGAGCACCCTCGTCTTGGAGTCAGTGCTGGTGATAACAGTCGCGCTAGCTATGATGGGGGTTTACGGCTACTTCTTCGCAAGCTACTTCATGAACTACGGTGCGCAAGAGCTCAGCGGATCATACCACCCGTTACTGGCTCTGGTCACGGCCTTGGGCGGTGCCCTCACGGCAACCGCCGCGATCGTTCAGAGAAGGCGCTACAACGAGCTCAGGCTGGAAGTGATCAAGGTGGACTACGTCCACGCCTCTATAGACACGCTCGCGGCCGCCGTGGCCACGACCGGCGTGTTAGTGATCAGTTATACGGGCAACCCGAGTCACGAGGCCTTCTTCACGGCCATGCTAATGTTCTTCGTGGCACACGGCGTGGTCGAGGTCCTCCGCGACGCGGTCAAGACGATAAGCGGGAGAAACGTAGAGCCGGAGCTGAAGCTGAAGGTGTTCGAGAAGCTCGTGAGGAGCTTAGGGGCGATCTACGTGAGGGCAGTGGACGCAAGGAAGATAGGCTCGTTCTACGTGGTCTCGATCCACGTGGCCGTAAGCCCCAAAACTACGGTCGAGGAGGCGTACAAGCTCAGGGGCCAGATAATAAACCTCGTTAGGGAGGTGAACGACCTAGTTTACCACGTTGACGTCTACATATCGCCGTTTAAGAGGCTCAGGAGGAAGCGCAGGTGACTACGCAATCGCTTGGGCTCTCGACTGGCCTGTGGTCCCTTAGTCAGCACGGTCGCCTTTGAGCCTAGGGCCCCGTCCCTAGGGGTCCATGGGGTTAGATTTCAACGGGCATCGTAGCGATCACGCATTGCTCTTTTGAAGGACTGCGAGTATTGCCTTGTACAGCGAGACCAACGCCACGGCTATGCTTAAGCTCAAAATCAAGCCCTCAACCATCTCCACCACAAGCTTGATAGTCGAACCGCCACTTAATAGAACGCATTTAGGCGAGCTAAGGAACTCAAAGGCCTTTTCCCCGAGCCCCCTTTACAATGCCCCTCGCAGTTACTGAATAGCCTCGGCGAGCCCTCGCTAATCAAGGGGTCTAGGAAGTTTTAATAAAGTCCTTTAGGGGGCGCCCCCAGTAACAGCCCTTTTAGCCTGCGATCTCTCTGAGAGCCCTAGATGGCAGGCCCCTTAACCTCAACATAAAATCGCGTCGCCTTTAAACGCTTATTAGCGAGCCCTCCTTCTACTATCTTATGACGGAGAAGTTCCCTAAAAAGGGCTTGAGCAAGGAGGAGATTTTACAAAGGCTGAAAGAGTACTCGGTCGACGATGCAGATCCATATAGCGGGAAGCTCTTTACGATAGCCTTTGAGTCCGGAATCGAGGAGCTCAGGGACGTGGCCTTCGAGGCCATAAAGATGTTCGCCTTCAAGAACATGCTCGACTTCACCGAGTTCCCGAGCGCGATAAGGATGGAGAAGGACATAATCGACATAGCTAAGTCGTTGATGCATGGAGACGAGGAGGTCGCAGGAACGTTCACTTTTGGCGGGACCGAGAGCGTCTTCTTAGCCGTGAAGGCCGCCAGGGACAGGTTCTTGCTCAGCAAGGGCGTCATAACCATTCCCGAGATAGTCATGCCGGTTACGGGCCACCCCTGCTACGACAAGGCCGCGGAGTACATGGGCCTTAAGGTCAAGAGGGTTAGGGTGGATGAAAAGGGCCTGACGGCCGACGTCGACGCCATAAACGAGGCCATAACCGAGAACACGGCGATGATAGTGGGCTCGACCCCCAACTGGCCCTTCGGGACCGTAGACCCGATAAAAGACCTCGCCGAGATAGCCGTGGACAAGAACGTATGGCTGCACGTGGACGCGTGCGTCGGGGGCTTTGTACTCCCATTCATGAAGAAGTTAGGAGCCGAGATACCTGACTTCGACTTCAGAATCGAGGGGGTATCTTCCATATCCTTGGACCCTCACAAGTACGCTTACGCCCCTATAGGGGCGTCGGTGGTGCTCTTCAGGAAGAAGTTCTACAAGATGTTCTCTCAATACGCCAACATAAGGTGGCCGGGGTACCCGATAGTCAACCCGGCGGTCCTGTCCTCTCGCTCGGAGGCCCTACTGGCTGCGGCCTGGGCCGTCCTCCACTTCTTGGGCGAAGAGGGCTACATGGAGCTGGCTAGGAAGTTGATGAGCGCTAGGAGCAAGATAATGAAGGGCTTGGAGGAAATAGGCTATAAAATAATGGGCGACCCCACGGTGATAGTCGCCTTCACGTCAGAGGACGTCAACCTCTTCAGGCTGTGCGACGAAATGGCTAAGAGGGGATGGCTCTTCCTGCCGCAGAAGGGCATAACCAACATGAACATCCCTCCAAGCGTGCACCTAACGATAACTCCCATACACGACAAAGTCGCAGACCTCATGACCTCTGACCTGAGGTCTTGCACGGAGGCCGTGAAGAGAATGCCCCCGAGCGAAGCAGAGGGTTTGCTGGACATATTTGGAACCATATTCG
>Ga0105154_1000245_pt1 | contig 24716 bp, 24 predicted proteins | sample SSWtaG_FD_89672 | JGI IMG/M metagenome (GOLD analysis project Ga0105154, IMG submission 89672) | Hot spring microbial communities from Sandy's Spring West, USA to study Microbial Dark Matter (Phase II) - SSWsed_matched | ecosystem: Environmental > Aquatic > Thermal springs > Hot (42-90C) >... | reverse complement strand
GATTTGGGGGCTTGTGCAAGCCCTCGTGTACCCCGGCATGGCTTACATGATAACGTTAGCGCTTTTCCTAGAGTGGCTAGATAGGAAGCTGGTGGCTAGGTTGCAGAACAGGGTGGGGCCCCACTACGCGGGCCCCCACGGCTTGCTCCAACCCCTCGCGGACTTGGTAAAACTTCTCGCGAAGGAGGATGTGGTACCGCTGGGCGCGGATAGGCTTCTATTCACGCTGAGCCCGACCGTTGCCTTCGTGGTCGTAATGGTCGCGACCGCCTTCGTCCCGCTTGCTTCGACGCGCGGCCTCCTCTCGGCCGAAGGCGACGCTGTTGCGGTGCTGGCGCTTGTCACAATGTACTTGCTCCTCGTGTACACGGCGGGGGCTGCGTCCCCGAGCAGATACTCACTGGTGGGAGCCGTGAGGGCGGCGCACATGCTGTTAGGTTTCGAGATACCCCTCATGCTCTCGTGCCTCGGCGTTATCGCTTCGGCCGGCCGCTTTAGGCTGAGCGAGCTCGCGGCGCAGGGCTCCGTGAGGGTTTTCGGGTTGCACGCGGTAGGTTTTGCGATCTTCCTCATCGCCGCGGAAGCCGAGCTCGAGCGGCTGCCCTTCGATATACCGGAGGCCGAGCAGGAGATCGTCTCGGGGTGGCTGGTCGAGTACTCGAGCTGGAGACTCGCCCTCTTCCGCTTGGCGAGGGATATGGGGCTCCTCTTGCTCTCCGGGCTCGCTGTGACGCTTTTCCTAGGGGGGCCTGTGGGACCCTCGCCGCCCGGTGCCGAGCCTTTCCTGTACCCGCTGTACTTCTTAGCGAAAGCCGCTTTCGTCGTCTTCCTGCTCTCCCTCATACGAGCTTCGACCGCCAGAATCAGGTTGGATCAGTTCGTGACGTTCTGCTGGCGTTACCTGGTTCCCGCGTCTTTCGTGTACTTAGCGCTAGCCGTCTCGGTGACTTAGCGTGGCGCTGTTCCTCGACGTACTAACCAACTTGCTCAGAAGGAGGGCCACGATCCTCTACCCGAAGGAGCGCAAGGGGGAACCTGCCACCTTCAGAGGGGTTTTAGCCTTCGACAGAAGTCTCTGCATCGGCTGCGGTTTGTGCTGGAAAGTTTGCCCGGCGTCGGCCATAGAGGCTTCAAAGGACGAAAGGAGCGCGCGCCCGGTGTTCCACCTGGAGAAGTGCATCTACTGCCACCTTTGCGTTGAGGCGTGCCCGAGGAAAGCGATAAAAGCTAGCGCGCTGCGGCCTCACGCAGTTGAGGATAAGTCCGAGCTGAGGGTGAGCTAGCTTGCTGCTCAGCTACGTTACGCTTGCGGCGGCTGTCGTCGCCGCGCTAGTGGCCGTGGAGCTGAAGGACCTGAATAGGGCAGTGCTAGCGCTGGCCGCTATGAGCGTGTTAGTCGCGCTGGCCCACTACCTCGCGGGGGCCTGGCTGCTGGCGGTCTTCCAGCTCAGCGTTTACGGGGGAGCGGTCACGATGCTGATGCTCTCAGCCGTGCACTCAGGCGGTGAGCGCGGTGAGTAGGCGCCTCTCCGTGATCGCGGCGGCCGCTGCAGCGGCGATGGCGATCCTGCTTTACCGCATAGAGGTCAGCGCGCAGGTCGTGTGGGTTGAAGCCCGCACCGCGTCGCTGGGCTATATGTGGGTGGCTAGGTGGACGGAGCTCCTCGCGCAGCTTCTGCTCTTGGTCGCAATCCTGGTCGCGGTATCTCACATTTTCGGGGAAGGTGAGGCGGCTTGGCGTCCCTTAACGCCTACGCGGTAGCGGCCGTCGCGCTGTTCGCTGTGGGCATGTACTGCATCGCGTCCAAGCGCAACCTCATCAAGCTCGTGATGGGTCTCGAAGTAATATCCACCTCCGTGAACTTGAGCTTCATGGGGATGGGGCTCAAGGAGAACGGCATCGACTCGCTGGCCCAAATGTACGTCGCGTTGAACATGGCTGTGAGCGCGGCGGTATTGGCGCTCGCTCTCGGTTTCGTCGCGCTGCTCTACCGCCACTACGGCACGCTCGACACCTCCAAGATCGCCAGGCTAAGGTGGTAGCTTGAGCCCCCAAGACGTTCTGTTAGCTCTAGCCTTTACGGGGGTTCTAGCGATGGCGGCTGGCATCTTCGAGGAAAGGCTCAAGCTCAAGAACTTGGCCGGGTATTTCGCCCTCGCTGGGATCTCGCTGTCTCTGCTGCTCTCGCTCGAGCTGGCGCCGGGCGTTTACAACCTAGCGCCAAGTGCCCCGCTGCCGGCAGCGGAGCTCAGGGTTGACCCTCTCTCGAAGGCTATCTGCGTTTTGTTCCTCGTGGTGTTTCTGGCAGCGGTAACGCACTCTTACTCTTACATGCGCGAGGAGGGCGGTAGCAGTTACTACACGCTGATCGCTCTGATGGCGAGCGGGCTGGTGGGAGCGCTTTTCTCGAACGACCTGTTCACGTTCTTCTGTTTTTGGGAGCTGGCCTCGGCGTCGGGCTACGCGCTGGTCGGTTACAGGTGGTGGTACTGGGAGCCCGTGGAGGCAGCGTTCAAGTACCTGCTCGCCTGCACGGTCGGCGCGCTCACGATGCTTTACGCCGCCTCGCTGCTTTACGGGGTAGCGGGTACCACGAACCTCGACGAGTTGCGCTTAGCCTTAAGCCGGGTCGACAGCCCGCGCGCTATCGCCGCTATCGCCGCGCTACTGATCGTTGGGCTCGGCACGATGGCAGCGGCAGTGCCCTTCCATACGTGGCTCCCCGACGCCCACCCGGCCGCTCCCTGCCCGGTCAGCGCGTTGCTTTCGGGCGTGGTCGTCAATGTGCCCCTCTACATGATCGCTCGCCTCCTCCTGACCGTCTTGCCGCAGCTGAGTGGGGTCAGTTACGCCTTGCTGGCGCTCGGTACCCTATCGGGTCTCGTCGGGAACGCGGCGGCGCTCGTCCAGCTCGACGCGAAGAGGTTCTTGGCCTACTCGACCATAGCGAACGTGGGGTACATGATGGTAGGCGTCGGCGCCTGCTATAGGGCGACGGCAGCCGGCGCTGCTGGGATCGCGGTCGACGCGCTCACCGGCGTTTTCGTCCACTTAGTCAACCACGCGGTGGGTAAGAGCCTGCTCTTCCTCTGTCTCGGCAACGTCATACGGGAAACCGGGAGCAGGCTTTTCACGAGCTTAGAGGGCTACGGGAGGAAGATGCCCGCCACCGGCGCCCTCTCGCTGGTAGCGCTCCTCAACCTCGCCGGGATACCTCCGGTAGCAGGCTACTACGGGAAAGCCCTTATCACGGCCGGTTTGACTTACTATCTCAACGATCCAGCTGCTCTGGCTGCGCTGGCTGTTCTCGAGGCGAACTTCGCTCTGGCGGCTGGATACTACGCGTACTTCGCGTTTCGGGTCCTCAGGGAGAGAGGCCGCGCTCTGAGGGAAGCCCCTCTCTCCATGCTGGTTCCCGAGGCTGCGCTTGCCGCATTCGTCGTCGTAGCATCCGCTTACCCGGGTCTCCTCGTGGAGGGGGTGCGCACCGGCGTTAAGGCGCTACTCGGGATGTCTTAAAGGAGTATTACTCCAGGAGGTGCGTCTTGAGGGTTTAAATACCGGGGCGGTGGCGTGCGGCTTCAAGCTTCCGAGGTGGGAAGGGTGTTAGAGTTGGTCAACTGCGCGTGGGCTGCACCCGTCATCGCAGCGCTGCTCGAGCCAGCGTTAGCCAAGCTGAGCTCCCGCTTGAGGGACGGCGTTGCAATAGCCGCGTGCGTCATCGCAGCTTTGGCTTCCCTTGTTCCACCCCTCACCGGTGCGCAGGGGGTACTACGCTGGAGGTGGGTCAGATTGCCCGGGCTGGGGGACGTGGAGTTCGGCCTGCTCCTCGACCCGCTCAGCTCGACGTTGGCGATCGTGGTGGCGTGGATTTCCCTAGCGGTTTTCGTCTACTCGCTAGGGTACATGCGCGGCGACCCCGGTCTCACGAGGTACTGGTCGCTCATGCTGCTCTTCGTCGGGGGGATGGAGCTCCTTGTGCTGTCCGAGAATCTCGTGACAATGCTCATCGGCTGGGAGGTTGTGGGCGTGTGCAGCTTCGCGCTGATAAGCTACTGGTACCAGGACAGGGAAGAGGATAGGCCCACCCGCTGGGTTGGGGAGCCCCCGGAGGAGTACCCTCCATCCCACTGCGGCGTCAAAGCGTTTCTCGTCACCAGGTTGGCTGACGCCCTCATGGTCGCCGGCGCGCTGGCGCTCGCGTCAGCTGCAGGGACGGCGTCTCTGGAGAGGCTCGCGAGGCGAACCCCTGGCGCGCCGGGCGAACTCCTGCTAGCTTCCCTCCTCCTGATGTACGCCGGCGCGCTGGGAAAAAGCGCTCAGTTGCCGTTTATGGAGTGGCTGCCAGACGCTATGGCTGGGCCGAGCAGCGTTAGCGCGCTCATACACGCCGCGACGATGGTGAAGGCGGGCGTCTACTTGACGGCTAGACTCGCTCAACTGGCGCTATCCTGGAGCTCGGCTGCGGACCTCACCCCGTTCTTCACCGCAGTATCGGCGTGCGGGGTGGCAACGTCGCTCGCGGCGAGCTTGCAGGCTGCTGCAAGCGGGGAGCTGAAGAAAACTCTTGCCTATTCCACGGCCAGCCAGATCGGGTACATGATGGCGGCGCTGGGAGCAGCGCGTTGCGCTCAGAGCGCCGCGATCGCAACCGCTGTCTACCACTTGGTGAACCACTCTCTCTTTAAGTCGGCGCTCTTCCTCGCGGCGGGGGTCGTGATACACGCGGCCGGCTCTAGGCTCTACAGCGGGATACGGGGCTCTGGCAGGCGGCTCAGAGCGGCAATGCTAGCGTTCCTACTGGCCACCGCGTCACTCGTAGGTGTGCCGCCCTTCGGCGGCTACTGGAGCAAGGAGCTCGTGCTGTCGCTGCTGGCGGCGGAGCCCGCGGTCCTACTTCTCGCGTTGCTGGCATCGTTCTTCACAGCCTTCTACAGCGCGAGGATGCTCTTGCTCACGTTCTCCGGGGGTTCGGCGCCCGAGCGAGCGTACGAGAGCAGCCCGCTGGAGGACTTGCCGTACCTAGCGCTCGCCGCCGCGTGCTTAGCTATCGGCCTGTTATCGCGCTCCGTCGAGGCCGCACTTGCAGCTACGTTCGAGACGGAGCTCCCCAAGGCCAGCGAAGCCCCCTTCTTGTCCGCGGCTGCTGCGGCAGCGGGCGCGTCGTCCGCCGCAGCGGTGTACTTCCGGGGCGCCAGCGCGAGCTGGATTGAGCCGCTCGTGAAGGTTCTCCGGCGCCGCCTCTACTTGAACGCCGCCTACTATCGTCTCGCCAACGGCGCAATGAAACTGGCAAAAGCGGTGGACGCGCTCGAGGGGGCTTACGCTCACGCGCTCCATCGTGCTGCAGCTGCGCTGTCGGCTGAGTCGGAAGAGCTGGCCAGGATCCAAACCGGCGTTCTCGAGCTGAGGGAGCTAATGTGGGTAGCTGGAGCTCTCCTCTTAACGCTCCTCTTGTTCGCTCTAGGGTGAGGTGCATGCTGCTTCTCGCTGCGATCCTGCCCCCTCTGATCGCTACGCCAGCAGCCATCGCAGTCAAGAGCTGGAGGCGGGGAGCGGTGCTAGCTGCCTCTTCCCTGCTTGCTTCGACCGCGGCGCTGGCTCTTTCCGTGGGGCGCGGGTTGAGAGAGGCCTACGCCCTAGAGCCGACGCTGGGGCTGCTCGTGCTCGACGGCAGCGACTACAACTTGGCTTTTTCCATGATCGCCTGCTTAGTGAGCGCGGCGGCGCTGCTTACTACGCCGCGCTTCCTAGAGCGCGCCCGAAGGCGCAGCGCGCCAGCGTCCTTTTACGCGCTTTACCTTGCGTCGTCGGCAGCGCTCCTAGCCACCCCTCTTTCCGGGACGCTCACGACGTTCTTCGTGTTCTTCGAAGCGTACTTAGTCGCGTCCTGGCTCCTTTTGCTTCTGTGGGGAAACGGTAGGGGAAGGGGGTCGGCAGCGCTGATGTACCTAGTTTTCACAGAGGTAGGCGCGCTGCTAACCCTGCTCGGGGTAGCTGTGGTCTACGACGTTTACGGTACGCTGAGCTTCGAAGGGTTGAAAATGGTGCTTCAACGCGCTACACCAGTCGATATGGTGTTCCCGCTCGCTCTGCTGATCGCCGGGCCCCTAGTGAAGGCGGCCATCGTGCCTTTCCACGCCTGGTTGCCGGGTGTTTACTCGAGCGCGCCGGCTCCGCTCCTAGTGACTATGACGCTCGCCGAAGGCGTTGGGGGGTGGGCCTTGGCCGCGCTCCTAGCGTTCATGGCACCCAGCGTGCTTGACGTACCATTGTTCAGGCTACCCTTACTCGCCTTGGCGGCTCTCACGGCGGTCTACGGCAGCCTGGCAGCGCTCACGCAGAGGGAAGCTAGGAGGCTGCTAGCCTACTCGAGCGTGAGCCAGGGTGGTTACATGCTACTGGGAATTGCGTGCGGCGGCGAAGTGGCAGCAGCTAGCGCGCTCCTGCTTTTCACCGCCCACTCGCTAGCTAAAGCGGCGCTCCTCGTCGTCTTCGGCTACCTGGAGGAGCTGTCAGAAGTCGGCAACCTCGAGAAGCTTGGAGGTTTAGCGCTGTGCATGCCGGTGACAGCTGTCTCAGCGATGGTTTCCTTCCTCAGCCTGGCCGGTATCCCGCTGACGCTCGGGTTCTGGGCAGAGATCGAAATCCTGGCTGGGGCGGTGAGGCTGTTCGCTCGCGATGGTGCAAGCGGTTTAACCGTTGTCGCGATCCTGTCCGCTTCGTCGACTCTCTCGGCGGCGTACGGCATCCTCTCTTTCAAGCGTGTATTCTTCGGCCCACCCAGAGCGCGCTTGAAGGAGGAGAAAGCGAGCGCGCCGGTGGTTCTTGCGCTCGCTCTCTCGCTGGCTAACGTGGCTTTGGGGGCTTACCCGGAGCTGCTCCTGAGCGCGCTCCCTCGTTTACCTTAAGCTAACAGCGCGCTCACAAAAATGTATGCTCACAAAACGACGCATCTAGCCCACGCTCACGCCCTGCAAACGCGCGCTAACGGTTGGAGCGCCGCACTCTCGGTTTCTGCGCGCTTGACGCCTTCCCACCCTGTCTCTTCCAGCCACTTTTCCACCTCCTTCGCTTTCTTCTTAACGTAGGCGATGAACAGCTTCAGAGCCCACCGCAAGGGGGCATTGCGGGCCCCCTTCAGGTAGAAGCTGGAAACTATGTCCTCCGCCCACCTAAGCGAGTGCCATAAGCATTTGCGCATGATTTCTACGTGCCCTTCCTTCAGGTGCTCCTTGAGGAACCACCCCCTATCCCTCAAGACCCCGAGCGGCACGAAGAACATTGGTACGATGAGGCACCTGTAGTTCTTCAACCTGTCCAGAAGCTCCGCCGTCTGTACCAGGTCGCCTTCCGTTTCCTCGGGCAGGCCCAAGATCAGCGTGAGAGCTGGTACGATGCGGTGCTCGTGCAGTACCGCCATCGCGTCCTCGACCACCTGTGGCCACATCTCGATCGGGTAGGGGACCGCTTTCGCCGGCATGATCTTCCTCGCTAGGTTCACGGAGCCCGTCTCCAAGCCGATCTGCACGCCCAGGTACTGCTGGTGCTCGTCGTAGACAATCTCGGTGAGCCTCGTAATCAGCTTATACTTCTCCTGCGCGTACTTCACTTCAGCCAGCGTGACGTGGCTCCACGCGAGTGTCTTGAAGTACTTCTTAACTAGAGCGTGGAGCTTTAACAGAGCGTCAGGGTTCGGCTCCAAACCCCTCGCCCCGTACATCAGCACGTCCTCCGAGTGGAGGATGCACCTATCGAGGCCCGCGCTCGCGTTCACGCGTAGCTCGCGCTCGATTTTGTCAAGCGGGTAGTAGCGGAGGGGGCGCAGGGTCACGGGGCAGAACTTGCACCCTCTAGGGCAGCCGCGCATTATTTCGACCAGCCCGTTGACGCTGGCTCCCCTGATCTCCGGGATCTCCTCGAGAGAAGGCACGTCGTCGGGGCCCACGTAGACGTAGAGGGGCAACTCCTCCCCGTTGAGCGCTTTAGCCGCCAGCTCCGCTACAACTTTCTCAGCCTCGCCGTCCACGACCGTGTCGATGCCGAACTCGCGCCAGTATTCGAGGTTCCAGAGCCACTGCCAGGCGGCTGGACCCCCCGCGATGATCTTCAGACCGCGCTTTTTCGCCTCGCGTATCTCCGGCCTCCTCATGAGGCGCAAGAAGCTCCTCCTGTTGACTGGCTCGCTTCCGGTCATCAACCACCACTCGATGCTCGGCGAAGCCATCGCGAAGTAGTCGTGGTGGCCGACCATCAGCACCTTGGCGTGCTTCAGGTACGGGCCCAGGTGGTCTGGGTCGATGATCGCTGCGTTGAACCCGGCGTTCACGAGCGCCGCTTCGATCTTCCTCAAGCCGTACGGCGCCTCGACCGGCTTACCCCACTTATCGACCTTCGGCTTGGGCGCGCAGATCCACATCCACAGCCTCTCGGGCATCCCGATAGGCGGTCCGGTTGCAACGAATCCGAGGAACTCCCTGCCGTGATGGTTCGTGATCATGGTCCTATCGGAAGTTATTACGATGTCAAGCTTCATCGCGCTCGCCTTTAGCGTACACCATGATCGTTCTGCTGATGTTGCCCACGAGGAGGCCTTTCAACAGCTCGATGGGCGACACCCTGTCGTTAGCTGCAACACGGATCACGAGCCTCCTGACTAAGGGTTTCGACCTCAGCGCCTCCTCCACCTTTTCAACACCCTCGCCTTCTCCCAGCTCGATTACTAGCTCGCTCAACTGCCATCACCCTCTCAGTCTAGATATCAGGTGCGCGAGCTCGCTCTCTAAGTGCTCGAGCCGCGTGCTCAGGGAGGCGTTAGCTCTGCCCCTCAGCTCGCGCACCCGAGCTCTGGCCCGCTCTAGGAGGTTGACCTGGGCTTCCAGGAAAAGCTGGGAGAGGCTGACGCTTGGAGTGTACGTGCCGAACCTCCCCCGCTTAAGCTTGCGCACGAGCTGCCTGCCCTCTAGCATCTTCATGGCCGCCGAGATGGAGGATTTGCTGTAACCCGTGATGTCGATCAGCTCCTTGCTGGTGAGGGGTCTATCGGAAAGGTAGAGGGCGGCGAGCACCTTCGCGCAGCTCTTGGGGAAGCCCAGAGCGTGCAGCAAGCGGGCCAGCACGGGGAGCGCGTCGACAGCGTTCGGGTAGGGGTTTTTCACCGAGCAGTGCATTATGCATCACCTCAGTCCACAGAGGTTTGAACTAGACCCTCTTAAAGCTTGCCCAAGGAGCACAGGAGCGCTAACGCATTTAACGACCTACCGCAAGCTTTGAAGTGTGAGCGAACCGGAAGTCGTATGCGCCGGGGAAATCCTCGTTGACATGATCCCCAGGGAAGTGGGGCCTTACCGCGAAGGCACGATATTGGAGGTGCACTTCGGCGGCGCCCCCGCCAACGTGGCGATAGGGGTCACGAGATTGGGTCACCGCTCAGCTTTCGTGGGATCCGTGGGCAGGGACCCGTTCGGGGATATGCTGGTAGAGTACTTGGCGAACGAAGACGTGTACACCGGATGGCTGGTTAGAAAGGACGCTAGAACGAGCTTAGCCTTCGTCGTGGCAAAGCCCCAGGGCGAGCGTGACTTTTTCTTCTACAGGCCCCCGTGGGTCGCCACAGCTGACGCGATGCTCGAGGAAAGGGACGTCGACTGGGAAGCCGTCCGGAGAGTCAAGGTTGTGCACATCTCAGGTGTGGCTCTCTCCCAACCCCCGCTGCGCGACACCGTGCTCAAGCTGATGGAAGTCGCGAAGGACGCTGGCGCGCACGTGTCGCTCGACCCCAATTTCAGGTCCGACATCTGGCTGGGGGATCTCGAGCGTGCTAGGTTGGAGTTCCGAGGCGCGTTAGAGCGTTCGACGGTGGTCATGCTGGGGTACGACGAGATGGAACCCTTGCTGGGTACCAGCGATTACAGGGAGGCGGCGGAGAAACTGTTCTCGGTAGCGCCTTACTTGAAGTACGCCGCTATCAGGCTGGGGAGTAGGGGGGCGTACGTCGCAGCCGAGGGGGGCGAGCAGGTGCTCGTCGAGGCGTTCAAGGTCCCCGTGGTGGACACGACGGGGGCGGGGGACGCGTGGGCCGCGGGTTTCATCGTCTTCGCGCTGCTAGAGAGCAGGGGCTTACGCGAAGCCGTCCTGCTCTCGAACGCTGTGGCAGCGGTGAAGTGCACCAGAAGGGGTGCTACAACCGGGATGCCTAAGCGCAGCGAGCTTCGAGCGTTTCTCGAGGAGCGGGGCGTGAGCGCCGAGCTGTAGCCTACCTCCTCCTTCTACCGGCCGCCTCCTTGGCTAGCTCTTGCCTTATTTTTTCGAACTCCTCAGCACTGATGGAACTCGCTAAGCTCTGCCCCCACGCCGTTAACCGGGCTTCGTACTCCTTGACGTCGAGGACCCCCCACTCGCTTAGCTTCTTGACGGACTTCGTGAGCTTGGCTACGAGCTCCTCGTACTCCCGCGTACCCTGCTGCGCCCCTGTCAGCTCGGCCACCGCTCTGGCAACAAACTCGTACTGGCTCATGCCGCCCCTGGAGAAGAGGAGGCTGCCGAAGTACTCGCGGTGGAGGCCGGCTATCACCATCTTATCGTACTTGTCGAAGGCTTCCTCGGTCACGAGAGGAGGCCCGCCCGCTAGGTCTATAAGCGTTGCGGGAACTCCTACAGCGTGGAGCGCGGCGTACTTCCCGCTTCTTTCTGGGTGCACCGCCCCAGCGAAGGGGTGGAGCCGCTATGGCCACCCTAGCGGTTAGCAAGCTGAGGGTTGTAGCGGCCTTTATCGAAGCTCGCGGCTCGGTCTCAGAAGCTGCCGAGATCGCCGGGGTCTCGAAACAGTACGTTTACGAGGTTCTCGGCAGGCTGCGCAGTCTCGGCTTCAGGTTTAGGGGCTTTCCATCGCTGGGGGCCCTGGGCAGAGTCCTCCTAGCTCTCTCGCGGGGCAGCACCTTACCGGACGGGGAGTTCTCGGTTGCCCGCTTGAGGGTGTACTCCTTCGGAGGCGAGGAGGTGCTCGCCGGTATCTACGTCCTCCCAGCGGGAGCTCGCGCCGCGGAGCTGCTGAGGGACCTCAGCGGTGCTGAAACCGTCGAGCTGGTCGACGTCCTGCCAGCAGCCCCCTTCCACGACCTGGCGGAGTTGAGACCGCGTGAGGGAGCGAAGCTGCTGAAACCACCCCACCGCGAGCTGGACAGCATCGACAAAGCAATCGTGGCCAAGCTTTTTGAGGACATATCCTCTCCGGTCTCCGCTTCGGTGCCGAAGGTGAGCAAAAGCCTCCTCTCCTACCACTACAGGCGCCACGTGAAGCCGTTACTGCGCGTCCTGCTCGACACTCACCCGATGCTCATGCACGCGAGACCCCTACTGTTAGCCGAAGTCCGCGCGGAAAGGGAGGAGTGGGTAGCGGCCCTTCTGAGAGCCCGTCAAGTCTACTTGCTCATGCCCCGCCCCGACTCCCTATCAGCCTACGCGCTGCTGGACGTCGAGGACCCCTACGCCCTCCTCAAGAAATTGGCTGAAGCTAGGAGGGAAAGGGGCATCGGCCTCAGAATGTCGCTGCTCGGGTATGTAGATCCCGAAAAGAGCGAGAAGCTGAGAATTCCGCGCGTGTTCCTACCCTAACCGCCGGCTCCTTTAGCGCGCTAGAAGCGCGCCTACGCGGGTCTGCGCACGGCGAAGAAGGCGGTGACCATGCGCTCTACGTATACGTAGGTCGAGAGCATCCTCTTCAGGTCCTTCACGAGCTCGTTTAAGCTCGGCGAGAACGCTGTGAGCACGATATAACCCTCGTCGTCGATGTCCAACCTGATCCCGGTCGGCCCCAGCTCTTTCGCTAGGACTTTAAACGCCGCTAGTGTCGGCAGCGCGCCGTCGAAGAAGGCTAGGGGTTGGCTCTGGGAGTAGAACCCGTTGTCCTCCACTGTAACCTCAACCCCCACGCGGTTTCCCGCTCCTTCCACGAGGATGCCGACCAGCTCCTCCCCCTCCCACGTGTGCGCTGCCGCCCTTAGCCCAGCGTCCCTCAGCGCCTTAGCCACCTCTCCCTCTTTCCCGTAGTCGGTGTAGGGGCTCAACCGGACTGGCGTACCCTCTTCCACGGATGCCAGAACGTCTGGGACGCCGACGACCGCGCCAAGCTTCACTACGGGGCTGTACGGTTGGGAGTGCCCGAAAAAGAAGCAGAAAGCTCTGCCCGGTCTCCAGAACGCAACATCCCCCCTCTCAACTACAGGCACTTCATCCCCGGCCAGCTCAAAGGGGGTCTCGAAGTAGATCTCGTGTCTCCACCGCCTAGCCACACTCTCAACGGGTAGCCCGGTCAGCTCCCTATCGATCCACGCTACGATCTCGCCCCTTTCACCGAAGAGTGCCTTGATGTACACGTTCGCCCTCTCCTCCCCCAGGTTTAAAAGAGTGTGCGCCTTGTAGCAAGGCAACCTACACGTATTCGATCTTCAGGGAAAGCTCCTCCGCAACCCTTTCTAAGGCTTCTCTCCAAGCTCTCCGGAGCTTCCGCTCGGCTACCAGCTTCTGGGTAGGCACTGAACTCCTTACGGCGGCCTCTCTCACGATCCTTTCGATGAGCTCAGGTTCCTCGAGCGACTTCAGCGCGTAGTTAGCTATCATGTGGCCGTAAGCTTCGAGGCTTGAGAGAGCTCGCGCGGTGAACGCGGCCGCGTAGTGATTGCCGCCGACCCCTACGCACGCCTCGTAGGGCGGTGGAGGCAGAGCGAGCGCCTCCGTAACGGTCTCAGCGACAGCTCTGCGCGCGTCGGGCATGGTCCACTCTCGGGCGCTGCTGCCGATCTCGACGAACGTGACCGGCCTCTTCGGGGATGTGGGACCGTGGTGCGTCACCTCGTACGCGACCCTGAATCCCGGGAGCTCCTCCGCTCGCTTGGTCAGCGAGAGCAGGAGCTGCTTGGCTAGCGGCGGGTTGGAAGGCGGGAGCTCCAGCGGCTTGCCGCCAGCAGCGGCTTCGCGCATAGGGTTCCCCGGGTGGTGCACGGTGAGCGAAGCAACGCCAGCCTCGCTCGAGTGGCGCGAAAGCACCAGGTGGAAGCTTGAGTCGCAGACTTCATCGAGGAACTCGAAGTAAAGGACATCCTCCTCGAACCCCGCGAGCAGGGCATCGAGCTCCGGCAAGTAGTAGGCGCTGACCGCTCGAGCGGCAGTAACTGGCTTGTGCTCGAGGAGCTTGAGGAGCTCGCCGGCTATGCCCGAGCCGGCGGGATCCCCCACGCTATAGGCGATGCAAACCTTCGCTTTCACGGCTTGCGGCAAGCCCTGTCGGTTGATAAACTTCGCGTGGTGTACCGCGCTAAGAGCTGGGATCGGCCGTTGGCATTGAAATGGGGAAAATAAATCTTAAAAATTATATGTTTATTTAAAGGAGCGGGGATTTCGGGTTCCAGGTTCCGCGCTGGACCGGTGGGATGTAGTCCTCCACGAGCGCGGGGTCGAAGTTCAGCTTCTGTCCCTTTTCAGCGCTGAGATAAGCGAGCATCATGAGCTGGACGATGAGCAAGCCGTCGTACCAGTTCTCGGCCGGTTGAACCCCTTTGAGGAAGCACTCAATCATGTAGCGGTCTTCAGCCTGGTAACCGTACGTTACAGCCTCATCCGGAATCACCGGCATCAAGCCCTGGTCGGCGTTCTGCTTCTCCACGAACTCCTCGCTCGGCGGGATCTTGACGTGCCTGCTGAAGAACGCGAAGAGCTCGGGTTGAAGCGTGTTGATCCAGAGCGAGTACTCGGGGCCCAGCACCTCGAAGGTTAGCCTCAGCCCAGCGCCGATGTACGACCACGAGGTATGCGTCTCCGTCATCACCGCGTTGCCCTCCTCATCCTCGTACACGACGACCGCCGTAGCGTAGTCCTCCGCCGGCTCTACCGAGTAGTCAACCCCGTACGTCTGCTTTAGCCTTTCCACGTAGCCCTTCTTCGTCCACTTCAGCGAGGCTACCTCGCCCCACACTTTCCTGGGCTTTATGCTGTCCTTACCTTTTTCGGGGTCCCACAGCACGTACCGCGCCGCCTCGAGGCTGTGGCACATCATGTCCAGCAGCACGCCGCCGCCTGACTGAGTCGGCTTCCAGAACCAGGACGCGTGCGGGCCTCCGTGCTCCTCAGCCGCCCTGGCCAGGTAGGGCCTACCGCTGTACTTTGCACCAAACCTCCAGACCACCTCCTTGCCCCTGGCCACGGACGGCATGAACACCTGATTCTCAAGGTAGCCGTGGAGCAGCCCCGCCTTCTCGACCAAGTTCACCATCTCCCTAGCCTCCTTCACGTTGCGGGCAAGAGGCTTCTCGCAAGCTACCGCCACTATGTTGCCCTTGCCTTGCCTAGCTTCCTCGGCCACAGCCTTAACGGCGTCGAGCCTGGCGTAGTTGGGGGTGAGGATCCAGACGGCGTTGACGTCGGGATCCTTGAGCATGTCGTAAATGTCCGTGTAAACTTTCGGTTTGCCCACGCCGAGCTGCTCAGCGAGAGCGGCCAACTCCTTAGCTCTGGGCTCTGTCCTGCTGTACACGGCTACGATGTCGGCCCCCCGAACCCCAACCCAGCCCCTAACGTGAAACTTGGCCGCGAAGCCCGCACCGATAAGACCTACTCCCAGTTTGCGCTCCATCGGATACTTTGTTGACGGTTCCATATAAAAGCAGATTGCTACATCACATTAAGGTGGGGAGTGATGGTTGGAACATTTATAGGAGAGACCGCAACGCATACGGTTCTCGCGCCCCCGATCAGCAGAAAGTTTAAATATAAAGGAAATGCATATTTATCCTGAAAAATCGAAAGAAAGAGAAAAATATATAAATAGTACTAAAGGATGGCTGCGCCGATGACGGGCGCGGGATCGGCCGTTAAAGGCGGTGCTCGCAGCAAGGCGGTGCTCATCGCTCTGCTCGCGATCGTCGCTGCTGCCAGCTTCGCGGTCGGCTACTTCTCGCGCACGCTCGTCGGTAGCGAGCAGCAGACGGCGACTGTCAAGATCGGCGCGCTACTACCTCTGACAGGGGACTTGGCATCCTTCGGGAAACGCAACCAAGGGGCTCTGCAGCTCGCGGTGGAGGACATCAATAGGTTCGCGGAAACCGTGGGCAGCAGATTCAGGTTCCAGCTGGTAGTCGAGGACACGGGCACGGATCCCCAGATGGCCAGGTCGAGGATAGAGGCTCTCGCCGCTCAGGGGATAAAGCTCTTCGTAGGGCCCATGTCGAGCGGCGAGGTTTCCCAGGTCAAGCCGTTCGCCGACGCTAACAAGCTGGTGATCGTAAGCCAGTCCTCGACCGCTCCAGCCTTATCGATACCCGGCGACTTCGTCTTTAGGGTGGTTCCGCCGGACACCTACCAGGGTAAGGCACTAGCGAAGGTGGTTTGGAGCTCGGGCTTTACGAAGGCCGTCGTGATCTACAGGAACGACGCGTGGGGCGTGGGTCTGCGTGATAGCTTCGAGAAGAACTTCAAGGCACTGGGCGGAACCGTAGAGAGCATAGCTTACGACCCGGGCGCTAAGGAATTCTCTGCAGAAGTGTCGAGGGCCGCCGACCTAGCGAGCAAGCTAGGTCCTGGGACGGCGATTGCGGTAGTGTCGTTCGAGGAGGGCGTGCAGATCATCAAGCTGGCAGCCCAGAACCCGGTGCTATCTAAGCTAACGTGGTTCGGGACCGATGGCTTGGCGAACAGCGCTAAGCTGATTTCCGAAGCCGGCACTGAGGCCGTAGCACTAGGGGGCATAGCTTCAACGACGTTCATCCCCTCGAGCAACCCGATGCAGGAGGCGTTCAGGAGGAGGTTCCGCCAGCGCTTCGGCGAAGACCCCGACAGCTACTCCATGAACGCGTACGATGCAGCTTGGCTGCTAGCACTCTCCGTCATGCTGACGGGCAGCGACGATGGCGCCAAGGTAGCAAGCGTGCTGCCACAGGTCACAGCGCGCTACTACGGGATTACAGGCACAATAACGCTTGACGAGGCCGGAGACAGGGCAGCCGGAGACTACGGCGTGTTCAAGATCGTGCAAACCCCGGACGGCCCAGCGTGGAGGCTCGTGGCCGTTTACCACATCGACACCGACACGATCACACCTGCTGGAAGCTGAGGAGCCGGGTATGAGCTCGGACGACCTCCTTTTTCTCGCTAAGAACGTTTCTAAAACTTTTGGAGGTCTGGTGGCTCTCGATAAGGTTACAGTCTCCGTCCCTAAAGGTTCTCTCACCTTGATGATAGGTCCTAACGGCAGCGGGAAGACCACGTTCCTCCACGTGGCGAGCGGGGTTCTCAAGCCCGACAGCGGCACTTTGTTTTTCACGGGGCGCAACGTGACGGGGTTGCCTCCCCACGCGAGGTTTAAGCTGGGCATGGTTACGACCTTCCAGGTTCCCAGGCTCTTCCCGTCCCTCAGCGTGCTGGAGAACGTCCTGGTGGCCGCGCGCAGAGTTTGCGAGAACCCATTTTCGCTACTGAACTCGCGGGCAGAAGAGCGGGATCCCGTCGAGAAGGTTTTCGAAGTGTTGAAGTTGCTCTCTCTCGACCGCGTGTGGGATAAGCCGGCCAAGGCGCTCAGCGGCGGCCAGATGAAGCTCCTGGAGCTCGCTAGAGCCCTCGTGAGCGAGCCTAAGCTCCTCCTGTTGGACGAGCCTCTGGCTGGCGTTAACCCGGCGCTAGCCAGCGAAATAATGCGTTTCCTCTCGAGGGTCCAGAGGGAGGAGGGAGTGGCGATGCTGTTGGTGGAGCACAGGCTCGATATAGCTCTCAAGCACGCTGACTACATTTACGTCCTCCACCACGGGCGCGTGATCTCGGAAGGCCCTCCCAAGTCGGTGGTCGAGGATCCCTTAGTGGCGAAGGCGTACCTGGGTGAGTAGCATGAAATTGCTCGAGGTCAGAGGCTTGCGGGCCGGCTACGGCCAGATGGAGGTAGTATCCGACGTTGCCTTCGAGGTGGGAGACCGCGAAATAGTGGCCGTGGTCGGCCCGAACGGGAGCGGCAAGAGCACGCTTCTTAAAGCGGTCTTCGGGCTCTGCAGGATTTTTTCCGGAGAGATCCTGTTCAAGGGGGAGGACGTCACGAGGTTCCCGCCGCACAAGCGATCGCGTCTCGGCATAACCTACCTGCCCCAGACCGGTAACGTGTTCGAGAGCCTCACCGTCAGGGAAAACCTGATGCTAGCAGCGCACGACTTAGACGAAAGCGAGGCGGGGAGGAGGCTGGGAGGGGTTTTCTCGCTGTTCCCGGAGCTCGAGGGGCTGATGCGCAGGAGGGTCAGGACGCTGAGCGGCGGCGAGAGGCAGATCGTCGCGCTGTCGATGAGCCTACTGAGGAACCCCTCCCTCGTGATGCTGGACGAGCCAACGGCCGCGCTAGCGCCCCGTCTCGTTAAGCAGGCGCTCAAGAGGGTGGTCGAGCTCAGGGACGAAGCGGGCGTGTCGGTCGTGCTCGTGGAGCAGAACGCTCTGTCGGCTCTCGAGGTCAGCGACAGGGCCCTCCTCATGGTCTCCGGGACTGTGAAGTTCTGGGGGGAGGCCCGCGAGCTCCTCGAAAACAGGGAGCTCGCGAAAACGTACCTAGGCCTGTAGGTGGTCACGGTGCTGGATCTGCTCGTCGGCGCGCTGGTATACAGCAACCTCCTTGCTCTGCTGGCGGTGGGGCTCAGCCTAGCGCTCATCACCTGCAGGGTTTCCAACTTCGCTCAAGGGGATTTCGCGATGGTCGGAGTTTATGCGGCTTACACGCTGAGCGTAATCGCTGGAGTTACGCCCTACGCGTGGATTCCCGCGGCTTTCGCCGTCGGCGGCTTCGTCTCGCTCCTAGCTTACCTGCTCGTGTTCGAGCCCCTGCGGGGAAAGGCCGACCTTGTCACACTTATGGTGGTCTCCATGGCTTTAGACATGGTGATCCGGTACTCGTTGCACGTGTACGCGGACCTCATGCAGCAGCAGTTCAAGGTTTACACAAGATTATTTATGTTCGACGATTTCTTCGTTGAAGTTGCAGGCGCGAGAATCCCCGGCGTGCTCCTAGCGTCCACCGCAGCCGTTGTTGCACTGCTGGCGTCCCTGTACGTGCTGCTATACAGGACGAAGCTGGGAGTCGCGATGCGCGCGGCGATCGAGAACCCCGGCTTGGCGGAAACCCTCGGAGTGAGCGTCAAGAGGGTTTTCGCCGTAAGCTGGTTCCTGTCCGGCGCGCTAGCAGCGACTGCTGGCGTCTTCCTGCCGTTCAGGGTTATGGTGAACCCCGACACGGGTTGGTCGATGCTATTGCCCACGTTCGCTGCCGTGACGGTGGGCGGGATCGGCAGCCTCAGCGGGAGCGTAGCGGGAGCTTACCTCATCGGGCTCTCTGAGACGGTTCTCGCATACCAGTTGGCCAGGATAGGGATCAGCACGGCGTACAGGCCCTTACTCACTTTCACGGCAATCATCGCGACGCTGCTCGCATCTCCGAAAGGCATTTCCGGGCTGTGGAGCGGGAGGGGGTGGTCGCTACGTCGGAGATCCTAGCGTTCCTCGTTAGTTTGGGCACGCTTTACTCAATCTATGCGATTCTCTCGTCGTCGATGGAGCTGGTCTACGGCGAGCTGGGCCTTCCCGATTTCGCAAAATCAGCCTTCTTCGCTATAGGGGCTTTCGCCGCTGGAGCGCTATCCGTCAGGCTCGGTACAATGCTAGTGGGGATCGCGTGGGAGGGCGAGTTCAAGCTACGCAGCTACTACTACGCTACGCTGACGTCAGCTAAAGTGGCCGCGAACCCCGTGCTAGGGCTGATGCTCTTCCTGATACCGCTCCTGATCGCTGTCCCAACCGCGATGCTCCTCGGCGTCTTAGCTAGCTACCCGGCGCTCCGTCTCCGCGAGGATTATCTCGCGATATCCCTCATCGCGTTCAGCGAAATCGTGAGGGTTATCGCCCGTAACTACGAACCCCTCGTAGGTGGCACGTTCGGTGCAGGGGTTGTGGACGTGTTCGCGTGGTTGCGCAGCCCGTGGCGCGAGCTCGCGATGATGCTGACCTCAGCGGCTTTCGCCTTCGGCGCCTGGCTCCTGCTGTACAAGCTCTCGACGTCGCCTTTCGGGAGGGTTCTGAGAGCGGTCAGGGACGATGAAGTTGCGGCGGCAGCTTATGGCGTGGACGTCGCGAAGGTTCGTGTTTGGGCGATGGCTCTAGGGTCCGGGATGGCCGCTGTAGCGGGGGTCCTCTACGCGTTCTACATCGGCTCCGTCAACCCAGACGATTTCACGGTTTCTCGCACGTTCCTGGTGGTGCTGATGGTCACGGTGGGCGGCCGCGGGAACCCGAAAGGCCCGCTCCTCGGTGCGGCGGTGTACCTCGCGCTCGACCGCGCGATCTTGTTCGCCAAGCGACTTCTACCGGTGCCTTTCGACGTGAACTACCTGGCCTACGTGGCTCTGGGCGCACTCCTGATACTTTTCGTTACGAAGAAACCCGAGGGCCTGGCGCCGGAGCGCCCGCTGCTAACCGTCGACGCTAGAGCCGTGGAGGAGGCTAAGAGGGCTTTTCACGTACTTGAGCAGTAGATCCCTGCTCTTCTTGATCCCCGTCGAGTAGTCCTCCCTCCCCTCGTATTCGAGCGACACCCAGCCTTTAAAGCCCGCGTTCCTCAGTATGGTGAACACCCGGTCGTAGTCAATGTCCAGCGTGTACCACACCCCTCCGCCGAAGTACGTTTTCGCGTGCACCATCACGGTGTAGGGGGCTATCGCCTCCAGCTCGTTGTAGGTGTCGTAGAGGAAGTTTCCGGTGTCCATGATCACGCCGAAGTACCTCGAGCTCACCCTACGCAGGATCTTCAGCATCGTCTCAGCTCTCGTTGTTAACCCCCAGTGGTTCTCCAGCCCCAGCGTCACCCCGAGCTCTTCCGCCTTGTCGAGGCAGCGGTAGATGCAGTCGACAACCCATTCTACCGCGTTGTCCTCGGTGTAGCCCTCGATGGGTGGCTCTAAACCCTTCCTAGCCATGAGCTCGTCGAAGCTTTTCACGGTCCCCCACCTCCCCGAGTTGATCCTCACGATGCTGGCTCCCATCTCGTAAGCCGCCTCGAGCCACTCGAGGACGTACCTGACTTGTGTTTCCCGCTCAGCGGGGTCCGGTTTCACGAAGTTATTGTGTACCGCTAGCGCGTACACGGGCATGCCGTACTCCAGGGACAGCCGCCTGATGCCCCTGAGGTAGCTCCTCGAGCGCGACTCCACGTGGTTGACGAGGATCTCCACTCCGTCGAACCCGTCGCGCCACGCCATCTCGATGTACTCTCTGAGGGGGAGCTTGGGCCCCCTGAAGTGCCAGTATGAGTAGGTCGAAACGCCAAGCTTCATCGCGATCCACCACCCTAAGGCCGCAAAAAGCCTTTCGGCTACTGTTCGGTACCGCCGGACCAGGTCTCTAGGGTTCTGAGCAAGCGGTTGATGCACTCCTTCACCCGCTCGATGTTGCCGCAGTCGATCACGGAAAGCCCGCTCCCGCAGCCGAGCCTAATCGATAGCTTGCCCAAGCCCCCTCGCTCCCGAATCAACGACACGTGCACTAACACGCCGCCCCTCGTCACGGTCAGCTCGATGCGTTCACCCCTCTTCAGCGTCACCTCGTAGCCGCGGCTCCTTAAGGTATCCACGATTTCGTCAACAGCTCGCTCGAAACCGCTCATACCGTCCTAGCGCTCGACCTCCGCGTTTTCTGCTTTTTGCTCAAACCTTGGCCGGTGGATCCCAATCGTTGCGCGTGAGCGCCGCGTCTTCCGAACCGTGAGACCCCCCTGAAGGGAAGCGCTGCTCCCGATCTCGCGCAGGACTAGGTAGCATAGGTAGATGTTGCACACCCTATCGCGGAGGTACTCCTCGGCTTTCTTGGAGAGGTATTGCGTGAACTGCAGCCACTTAGCGTAGGGCAGCTGCTTCACCCGCTTTAGGCTTTCCTCGTGCTCTCTCCGCACGTCGTCCAGCGTGTAGCGGGCCCGCACGCCTAGGTAGGACGCCAGCTCGTCGGCCCCTATCTGCTCGCCGAACTTCTCGGCTACCAGCTCCGCTGCATCCGCAAGCTTGCCCTCGCCCTTAAGCCCGCCAAGGAGGGCTTTGAGGCCAGCAAGCCCCCCAGCGCCAAGGTCGCCGGCAACCCTCTCGAAATCGTACACGACTGCGCTGAAGCCCTCGTTCACGTAGCTGGCTACGGTTTCCACCACCGCCGCCGAAGTCCTGTCGACGAGGTGGAACTCCTTCAGCAGCCTGAAGCTGCGCTCCTCCTCCCCGTCGAACAATGCCACGAAAACGAGCGCTAACTCGCCGTCGTCGGTCAAGGGCACCCTCAGCGTGTCAAGGGAGAGCAGCTTTAGCGACTTCGAGGGCCTCGGCACGAAGACCTCAACGCCGCCGAGCGCCACTCTGATCTTCTCAGAGGCCACGATCCTATCGAGTACCGCTAGCGCGTGCGCTTTCGCGATCTCCCACCTGAAGCCGATTTCCACGAGCTTAGCGTAAGCTAGGTCGTCGACCTGCTCGACCAGCACCTCGTCGAGCTCCTCCGGCTCGTACCGCTCGACAGCGCGTTTCACCTCCAGCCAATCGAGCTTCTCGATGAGGCCTGCCGCGTCGTCTTCGAAGAGCACGAGAACCTTCCTGCTGCCGACCGCCGACAGGTCGTAGCTGATCCTCTTCAAGCCGATCGAGAAGACCCTCCGGAGAACCACCTTGATGAGCGCCAAGCCCAGCCTGGCCAGCTCCAGGTCGATGGAGGGATCTAGCTCGTAGAACCTACCGTAGCTGTAGTCCTCGTACCTGCCCATCGTCGTCGAAGGCACGTCGATCACGCGCCGCGGCCTATACACGTAGGTCCTGTCGCCGACCACTTTCAGGCGCACGCCCTCACCGTCGACGATCCACACCACCTTGTAGGGGACCTCCAAGTAGGGGCCGAAACCGTTCGTGGGCGGGTGCATCGTGCAGATGACCTCCGACCTCAAGAGGCCCCTAACGTAGTCCCTCCAAAAGTCGCCCTCCTCGCCCCACTGGGCTTTCACTCTCCTGTACTCCTCGTACGCTGCCGCGAGGAACTCGTGCTCGTATATCGTGTGGAGGGTGGGGCGCCTCTCCTCAACGAGAGTCACCCACCTGCTCCTCGCGACGCGGAGGTTCGCGACGAGAAAGTCCGAGGTGTAGTCGAAGCAACCGGGCTGAAGCTTCTCCACAACGTCGACGTGCGACGCCTCCTGCAAGTACTCGATACCGCTCTCCGCGACCTTCACGCGCTTCACCCCGTACGGAGGGCCGAACTCGTAGAAGTTCAGCATACGCCACACCCTCCTGCCTCTCGCCGTCAGCTCCGCCCCCCTCGCCAGCCCCAGCTCCTGCATGAGCTTCAGCTCCTCCTCCCTCGGTTTCAAGCCCAGCGTCCTCGTGGAGACGAGCTTGAAGAGCCCGGTGAAAAGCAGCGAGTACTTGTTCCCCTTGTTCACGACGGTTCTCTCGAGAGGCAAACTGAGCCACTTCTCGAGCGTTTCGAGACCCCTACTCAGCAGCTCCCGATCCCACCTGGTGTACGGCACGATCACCGTCTCCGTGAAAAGGATCGACCGGCGCCTGCCCTTCCTCCCCTCGCGCTGCCAGAACTCCCTCACGTCGTCGGGCAAACCGAGGTGCACGACGCGGACCACGGTGCCTATGTCCACGCCCTGCACCAGCGTTCGGGGTGTGACCAGGATCTTCACGGTCCCCAGCCTAGCGCCTTCCTCCACCCTCCTCCGCCCCTCCTTCGAGACCAGGTGGTGGTGCACAGCCACCTTTTCGGCCGAAGAGCCGAGCTTCTGCTTGAGCTTCCTGGCGACCCCCTCGGCCGCCCCTATGCTCCTCGTAAAGACGAGCGTCACCCCGTCATCCTCAGCGTAGTGGGCGAGGAGCTCCAAGGGGTCCGCGTGCGGCGGCTCGACCTCGATCCCGACCGCTCTCAAGGCCATCGCCACCTTGTAGGCGTTTCTCCTGAACTCCTCGGGGTCGAGCAGCGCTCTTTTCACGTCCTCGCCCACGCCGAGCTTATCGACGTCGCGGACCCTTTCGAGGAGCAGCGCTCTCAGCTTCTCCAAGTCCCTGCCGAGGACAACGTAGAGCCTGTTAGGCACCCTGAAAGGTTCACCCCTCACGATCGCTGTCTCCCTGCCGTTGATCTCGCGGAGGATCTCAGCCATCTCTTCGGGGTTGCTCAGCGTGGCAGTCAGCACCGCGACCTGTGGTTTCCAGCCCATATCGGCGAAAACCCTCAGCATACCCACGATCAACGCGAGCTCGCGAGGGCTGTAGAAGTCCAGCTCGTCGAGCACCAACAGGCCGAAGCGGTGGATCGCTGGGACGAGGAAGCCTTTCGAGGGGGACGAAGCGTAGCGCTTGAGATCCTGCATGAGGAAGGCGGGATTGCTGGCAACAACGAGCGCTCTCCTAAGCTTCTCCCTCATAGCCCTCCTCCCCGCGCTGCCGGCTGCCTGAACGCTCGGCGAGTCCACCTGCACCATCTCCGCGCCCAGCTGGGAGCAGTAGCAGCTCAACCTCTGCACTTGATCGTTGGCGAGCGCCAGCGTCGGGTAGAGGGCTAAAGCCCTCACCCCCCTTCTAGCGGCGTAAAGGAACCAAGCCTCAGTCTTGCCGCTACCGGTGCCCGCGATCAGCACTAGGTTCTTGCCCTCTTCCAGCTGCTTCAGCGCCTCCAGCTGGTGCTCGTAAAGGTGCTCACCGCCCAGCGGAGTTCCCGCCAGCCCCGGCAGGAGGTCGGCGAACCGGAAACCGACCCTAGGAGGCTCGCTCATTGGCTCGTCCTTGCGGTAGTAGGAGTAGCCGAGCGCCTCGAGGAGCTGACCGGTATCCACAACCATAAGCCAGCTTTCAGAGACCCCGAGAAAAAGCTCTCTGCCCAACCCCCATCTATACATTACATACTTTTCTATAAAATTAAATAGAACGTACTACCTATGACTGTTATTTGTATATTTTTGATGTTGCAGAAATTAGTAATGTAGAATTTAAAGAGGAGGTCTGCGGAGGGTTCTTGATGAGAACGTTAGGAAGCAAGCGGATCAGGTTGCTGCTCATAGTGTTGGCTGCAGTTGCTCTCGCCGCGGTGGCGGTTGCGGTGTGGTGGCAGCAACAGCAGGTAAATATATCCAACGTCGTCCTGAACGGCGGAGGAGCGACGTTCCCGCTTCCACAGGTTATCGCCTGGTTTGAACAGTTCAGGAAAGAGAGGGGAACAGTCATAAACTACAGGGGTATCGGCAGCGGGGCTGGGCAAGCGCAGTTTTTCGAAGGAACCTTGGATTTCGCGTGCAGCGATCCGCCTCTTAAGACATCCAGTTGGGAAGAGTACAGAGGGAGGGTTCTTCAGATCCCTTGGTTAATGGGGGCTGTCGTAATCACGTACAACGTTCCAGAAATCGGGAACTTTAGCCTCAAGCTTACGCCGGAAGTTATAGCGCTGATCTATAGAGGTGACATCGCGTACTGGGACGACCCTCGCATCAAGAGCTTAAACCCAGAAGTTGCCGATAAGCTGCCCCACCGGGAAATCGTGGCCGTATACAGGAGCGACTCTTCAGGCACCACAGAGGTTTTCACGACGTTTCTGAACAAAGCGGCACCCGACCTCTGGCCGAAGGATCTCGTAGGTAAAGTGGTCGACTGGCCCGTTGCCAAGCTGGGTAGGGCGGTGGGCGGTCAGG
>Ga0105154_1000241_pt1 | contig 24888 bp, 29 predicted proteins | sample SSWtaG_FD_89672 | JGI IMG/M metagenome (GOLD analysis project Ga0105154, IMG submission 89672) | Hot spring microbial communities from Sandy's Spring West, USA to study Microbial Dark Matter (Phase II) - SSWsed_matched | ecosystem: Environmental > Aquatic > Thermal springs > Hot (42-90C) >... | reverse complement strand
GTGCCGTTGGGCTCGACCGCCACCCATGACCCCATACCGATAGCCCGTGAGGTGTGGGCGAGGTGGAAGTCCCTAGGTGCGACGAGTAAACATAGATCAATGAGGATGAGCATCTAGGGACAAGCGGTACGGGGTCTACGGCGGGGTGCTCCGGCATAGCGATGAAGAGATAATCTCACTAGTTAACGTAAACCTCGTAGCTCCGGTACTCCTCACTAAGAGGTTGCTTAGGGTGATGAGTAGGGGCTCAGTAGTAGTCTTCGTAGTAACGGCCGGTATCCACGTCCTCATGAGGGAGCTACCGGTGTACGGAGCGTCTAAGCTAGCTCTACACTATACGTTATCGAGGCCCTCAGGCCGGAGCTCGAGGAGAGGGGTATTAGGGTTTTGGCGGTGTACCCGGGACTTGTTAGGACGGAGTTCCACAGGAGGGCTGGTAAGGACGTTGAGGGTGGTGTAGACCCAGCTACGGTAGCTAGGGAGGTAGCCCGCGCTATCTCTAAGGGTAGGAGGAGGCTCTACGTACCTAGGTACCTAGCTATTGCTAGGATACTGGGACCCTACCTACCGGTACTTAAATAGCTACACCCGGCGTGGAGCTTGGTGAGAGCACGGCCGAGAAGCAAGTAGAAGAGCTCCTCAGGAAGTACCTAGGTATAAGCGCTCCGAGAGTAGCTATCGGGGTACTAATGCTGATCTTCGGGGTACTTATCCTGGTAATGCCCGACCTACTCGCAGTACTAGTAGCGCTGTACCTCGTAGTTAACGGTCTCCTAGTACTACTAGAGGAAGCTCTAAAGAGTAGAACCCTCCGGAGCTAGGCCCCCTAGCTTAGGGTTTAGCTACGGTAGGTTAACCCTTTTAGTAAACCCCTAGCTACCGGGGCTTGAGGTACCCCTGCTACCTAAGGTTAGCTGACCCTCTCTAATGGATAGCGCTATCAGTACTGCTCCCGCAACTACTAGAGCTAACCCTAGGATGGTTGTTCCAGGGGCGAGCCCCCCTAGGCGGCTGAGTAGGTTCACTAGCTCTACGAGAACCTCTCTCAGAGGTCTTAGCAGTAGAGCTGCTCCAGCTAGGACTAGTAGGATCCCTAGGGTTAGCTTAACTAGCCTAGAGGTCTCCGCGGGACGCCTCTGGGGTACCTCCGCAGCCCCGGTAGTACCCACCTCGGTCACCTCCTTCTCCGGTACTATGATGCAGGCTACGAAGTAGGCTAGAGCAGTTGCTGGGAGGTTTATAATCGCGGCTAGCACGGCTATTAACCTAATAAGCACTGGGTCGGTCCCCAGGTACTCGGCTACTCCGCCGCATACTCCGCAGATAACCTTGTCCTTACTCCTGTAGAGCCTCCTGTAGGGTCTCTCGGTAGAGCTCACGAAAGCCCCTGGAGTACGATCTCGGGAAGCATATAAGCTCTGGGGGCCAGTGAAGCCAGCCTGCTAGGAGGTCGGGGAGCTTACTATGGCTAGTATACCACCAGCTGTAGGGTGGCCGAGCCTTATGAGCACGGAAGCTACAAGACCTAAAGCCCCAGGCACTACGGTTACTAGGGCTACCAGCACCCCAAAGCTCCTCACGGTACGTAGAGCTACCGCGGGTAGGCCTACCCCCTCTAGAGCCCTCCCAGCGAGGGTCAGGTAAAGGGCTAGCACGACGACCCCTGAAACTAGCACTAGAGCTGACCCGACAAGGGTTAAGATGAACGCTGCACCGAGCTTACCCCTAACTGAGCTCACCCAGGTCACCGCTATTAGGGCTAGGTCCTCCAGTAATATGCTCCACCGTCGGGGGTCCGGCCTCTAGGTAGCTGCACGACCTACCCGGGGGTCCGCATCCTCTACGCAGAGCCCACTGAGAGCCTTGCAGAGCTCTCCCACTACCTCCTCCTCAGGCCTCCCGCTCTCGACTAGCTGGTACTCCGCATAGCCCTGCTTCCTATCGGTGAGCCTAGCTCTAACGAGCTCTACAGCCCTCCTAGTCGGGTGCGTGACTACGTCGATGTAGGCCCTCACGATAGCTGCTACGGTAGCTTCGTGGAGGACCACCACCCGGTCCTCTAGCTCTAGGACTAGCCTGAGGTGCCTGTGGCCAGGCGGTACAAAGGCCGCTACCCTAGCTACGTCACAGTTCCTATAAACCCTCAGCTCCTTAGCTGGACCGCCCAACCAGGTCTCCCAGACCTAAGCCAAGAGCTAGGGCTATATAGCTGGGAACCTCCTAACCTTGGTAGGGAGCTTGAGGGTACTGCTTACCGGGTTCGAGCCGTTTGGGAAGGAAGAGGTAAACCCATCGGAGCTCGCCGTAAGGGTCTTCCAGCAGGTGGTAGCCGGTAGGCTACCCGACGTAGAGGTTAGGGTGGCCGTGCTACCCGTCTCCTTCAGGAGAGCCGGCCCCCTGCTAGAGGGGCTTATCGAGGAGCTTAAGCCCGACGTATACCTAGGGGTAGGTCTCCGCCCGGGGATTAGCCACGTAGCTGTTGAGAGGGTAGCCGTAAACCTCAAGGACGCTAGGATCCCGGATAACGACGGCGAGCAACCTATCGACGAGCCCATAGTCCCAGGAGGACCTGCAGCCTACTTCAGCACCCTACCGGTAAAGGCTATAGTTAGAAGGCTTAGGGAGTCCGGAGTACCAGCGGCCATATCTAACTCAGCCGGTACCTTCCTGTGTAACTTCGTGATGTACCTAGGACTACACCTCTCAGCTACGCGTGGTTACCCTAGGAGAGCTGGCTTCGTACACATACCCCTGACCCCTGAGCAGGTAGCAGCTAGGAGGGCGGACCTAGCTGGTATACCCCCGAGTATGTCCCTCGACACCGTAGTTAAGGCCATAGAGGTAGCTGTAAGGACCTCGGTAGAGCTCTTCGATAAGCCTGACGAGAGGATACCTCCCTAGTAAACCCTTTTAAACACCTATTTAACGCTGTTAACGGTGTACTCGGTGGAGCTAGTCCCTTCCGCAAGGCTAGCCTGCGGCGATGTGGGTTTAGAGGTATTCGTTAGTATAGCCCGCGATGTGCTGTCTAGGGGTGGTGTAGCCGCTACCGTAGTCGTAGATCCTCGGACGGGAAACGTAGTCCAGGGGTCTGAGCTCTGCGCAACACTAGCTAAGCTCGGTGCTAGGTACGTACCGGTATCCTACGGTAGGGCTGAGGAGGTCTTCATACCCCTTGAACACTTAGGCTTCTTCGACGAGACCCAGCCAAGTAGGTACAGGGTGTTCTCCAGCTCCGAGGAGTTGCTCTACAGGAACTGGCCAACACCTCTAGTAAGGCTTTCCAGAGCCTCCGTAGGCGGTAGGACCGCGTGGGCTAAGCTAGAGGGCTTCAACCCGTGGAGCATGAGCGTTAAGGACCGCGTAGGATGGTACATGTACAAGAAGGCTTTAGAGAAGCTGGGCAACATCGAGAGGCTTGTGGAGGCTACCTCGACGAACACGGGGCTAGCTATAGCTGCTATGGCTAACATCCACGGCTCTAGGCTGAAGGTCTACATCCCCTCTACGGTCTCCAGGACCGGCGAGTTCCTGCTGAAGCTCTTCGGAGCTGAGGTAGTACTCTCGCAGAGAGCCAGCCTTACGGTGGAGCTCATAGACGAGGTCGAGGAGGAGGCTAGGGCCTCCGGGGCTGTACACCTAGATCAGTTCCACAACGACGCTAACTTCGAGGTACACCTCAGGTACACAGCTAAGGAGCTTGAGCTACAGCTTAGGGAGGCTGGGGTAGTACCTAGGGCTATCATAGGAGGTCTGGGGACCTCCGGGCACGTATCGGCCCTAGCCCTCTACTTCAAGAGCAGGTTCAGAGGGGTCAGGGTCTACGGGGTCGTACCTAAGGAGGGTACCAGCATCCAGGGGATTAGGAGGGTGGAGACCGGGATGAGGTGGGTTCACCTGGTAGACTTAGACGGAGTCGTCGAGGTCTCACCCGAGGAGGCTGCCGAGGGAGCGCTAGGGGTGGTTAGGTCGGAGGGTATACTTATAGGGTTAAGTAGTGGAGCCGTCTACGCGGCCTACAGGAGGTTAGCAGAGAGCGGGGAGCTCGAGGAGGGTGACTACGTACTGGTCTTCCCAGACCACGGGTTTAAGTACGTAGAGCAGCTTGAGAAGATACTTAAGCTCTAGAGGTATGGTCCTCGGTTGGTGGGTAGCGTGAAGGCTGGGGCCGGGCTTAGGGGGTTGACCCTACTGCTGCTACTCGTAGTAGTATTCGCGGCAGGGTTCTACCTAGGGTACCGGGAGGGGGTGGAGCAGGCCTCCACGATTACCGTAACTACGACCGTAGCTCTACAGCCTGAGGGGGTACCCTCCCCCAAGCTCCAACCTCTTCTCAATAGGGAGTACTACGAGAAGCTACTGGAGCTCCTCGATAGGGCTAATAGAAGCGTCTACGTCATAATGTACGTAGCTAAGTACGACCCTAAGGAGGTGGGGGACCCCGTTAACGTGATACTCGAGAAGCTCTCACGGCTAAACTCTAGAGGGGTTGAGGTAAGGGTGGTACTGGATGACGAAACCTACAGGAGCTACTCCGAAACCGTAAACTACCTGAAGAGCTCCGGTATAGGGGTTAAGCTAGACCCTAGCTCAGGCGTAACGACTCACGCTAAGGTCGTCGTAATCGATGGTTGGGTAGTCTTCGTTGGAAGCCATAACTGGACCGAGAGCGCCTTAACGAGGAATAACGAGGTAAGCGTAATCATATACTCCGAGGAGGTAGCTCGAAGGTTACTCGAGTACTTCGAGAAGCTGTGGTCTGAAGGTAGGCAGGTTTAGCCCGCACGGCTTTATTAGCTCCATTGGAGAACTCCTCCTAGAGGGTACATGGTTACCGAGGTAGACCTCAAGAGGGAGCTCCTGAGGCTGCTCAGGGAGGACGAGGAGTTCAGGCTAGCTGTTGCAGGTCTCCTAGGCCTCGACGCGATACTCCTCGAGCTCAGGAAGCTCAGGGAGGACTTCAACAGGTTCGTGGAGCTAGAGGATAGGCGGTGGGAGGAGAACCGCAAACGGTGGGAGGAGAACGCGAAGCGGTGGGAGGAGAACGAGAGGAGGTGGGAGGAGATCAACAAACGCTGGGAGGAGAACTGGAGGCTATGGGAAGAGAATATGAAGAGGTGGGAGGAGAACGAGAGGAGGTGGCAGGAGAACTGGAGGAGGTGGGAGGAGGCCTACAAGAGGTTCGAGGCTATCGAGGAGGAGCTTAGGAGGTTGAGGGAGGACCACAACAAGCTCAGGGAGGACTTCAATAGAGCGTACGCGGACCTAAGTAGGAGGTTGGACGCCCTTGGAGCTAGGTGGGGCATTATATCCGAGGAGGCCTTCAGGGAGGGTATGAGGGGGGTTGTAGAGAGGATCCTAGGGGTAGCTAAGATCGGGAGGTGGGTCTACTACGACTCTTCTGGGGAGGTCTACGGTAGGCCGAGCGTTATCGAGGTAGACGTCGTCGTTAAGGACGGCGAGCACGTACTAATCGAAGTCAAGTCCAGCGTCTCCAGAGGGGACGTCTACGAGTTCTGGAGAATATCGGAGCTCTACAGGAGGGTTACCGGAGCTACCCCGAGGTTGGTGCTCATCTCACCGTACGTGGATAACAAGGCTAGAGAGCTAGCCGAGAGCTTAGGTATAGAGGTCTACACCCAGACATCTTAAGGTTGACCTTCCCCCCATGTCGCTGTATGAAGCGAAGAGTCCTACAGTCCCGCCTTAGTGACGGACTCTTCAAGTGGGAGTTAATATAGCTACTTCTAACAAAGCCCCTAATAGAGTATTCTAGCTCGCTTCAGAGACCCTGCGGAGGCCTTAGGGGGGTGCCGGAGGTAGCTTGAGGAGCTCAAGCTACTGTAGACAGGCTGTAGAGTTGTTCCGAACCTCGTCAAACCTCTATGGCCCCTAGTAGGGACGCTAGGACTACGCCGACTAGTAGCCCTACCGTAGCCTCCCTCTCGTAGCCGTGGTTATGGGTCTCCGGTATTACCTCATGGCTTACTACGTAGATCATGGCTCCCGCGGAGAAGGAGAGGAGGTGTGGTAGTAGCTGGGGTGCTAGTCCACCGAGGAGCGGTGGTATTAAAGCCATAGCTGCCTCGGATAGCCCTGAAGCTACTGCGAAGAGTAGGGCTAGCCCCCTCTTACCGACAGCTATGAAAGGTAAGGCTACAGCTAAGCCCTCTGGGACGTCCTGTATACCTATAGCTAGGGTTACCCTAGACCCCAGCGAGTACTCCACCGCTGTTGCGGAGCCTATGGCCAGGCCTTCCGGGAAGTTGTGTATGATCACAGCTATAGCTAGTAGCAGGGAAGCCCTCATCCTAGTCCTAAAGTCGTCTAGAACTACTTCCCCGACCATGTGGTCGTGGGGTAGAAGGAGGTCTGCTGCGTACACGGCTATAACACCAAGTAGGAAGCTTACTATGAAGTGCACACCTATAGTATCTACGGAGGGCTTTAGTAGCTCTACGAAGGCTACCGACAGCATGACCCCTGCTGAGAAGCCTAGTGAGGTGTCGATTAGGCGCATGCTCCTCCTAATACCGACTAGGGCTACGACACCTCCTAGGGTTGTGAACGCAGCTGCGATTAACCCGTTCAGAGCTGACCGAAAAAGCTCCTCCAGGGCCTTTACACACCTCCCGGACTACCCTCCGGGAGCTCCGTGCCACGGGCTGTCAAGCCATACCTGGTTCCAGAGCTGCTGCTCGCTGAGTACCTCAGCCTTAGCTACGGCATCCCTTATCGTTACTAGTAGCTTGTGGTGGTCTACCTCGTCCCTTAGTATAGCCTCCAGTACTACCTTAGCTCTCACGTCCTCTACCTTATCCAGTAGCTCCTTAGCGGTCCTAATCATCGATGCCTCCATCTCTATGTGCCTCTCAACAGTACTCGAGATGGTCCTCAGGTCCTCCTCGGATATAGCTGGGGTAACACTCTCAGCGAGCTCTGCGAGGGCTAGGTACATCCTACTGTGCTTCCTAGAGTCGTTGGCTACCGCAGCGAAGAGGGCTGATAGCACCGGGTGCTTTACGGTCTCGGAGAGCCTCTGGAGCTCCTCAGCGTACTTAAGCTCTAGCTCAGCGTACCTCCTATACAGGGGCGCGAGTCCCTCCATAACCTACACCTGCTTAAGTACTGCTACCCCCTTCTCGTACCTAACCCTAAGGGCTAGGGTCTCCCTCAGTCTGAATACGTGGTAGCCGTCCTCAGGGCCTACGTAGCTCACCTCGGTATCTACACCTACAGCGAGGTCGATAACGTACGGCGATGCCGAGACTACTACAGCCAGCTCATCAGGTAGTACAGGTACTACAGCCACCTCGGATACCAGGGCCTTAACCCTCTGTAGCTCCATAACTCCAGTCCTCTCGTGTACTGCCAGGAGCTTAGAGTACCTAGACGGGCTTACGAACAGTACGAACGGGGGCCTAACCCCGGCCTTGATCAGCTCCCCAACAGCTCTGGAGATCTCAGCTACGGCTGAGCCAGGCTCATCCCAGCTCGACATGCCTAGGCTTACGGCTTCCTTAAGCTCCAGGAGCCTATCCAGTACGTACCTATCCTCCGCAGTAGCGAACTCTACCGCAGCCCTATAGGCATCCCCCAGCTCAGCTGGGATCCTGAAGCTCTCAGCGTAGTCTAGAGCCCTCTGGGATACCCTAAACATTACAGATAGCTCGGTCAGGGGTAGTACCGAGGTCTCAGCTGAACCGAACCTCTCTACAGGTACAGCAATAGCTCCCCTACCTATGCTAGTTACCGGTAGGTACTTCCTGAAGACCCTTACCGAGTTAACGGTACTAGTTACAGCCTTAACTACCCAATCCCACTCAGAGCTCCCAGAGCTATCTGAGGACTCCTTAGGGTCCTGCGTAGCTATACCTGCTAGCTCCCTAACCTCCTCAGCCCCCCTCTTCAGCTCCTCAACCTGCTCTGGGTCTAGGCTCTTCAGTAGGGCTAGGAACTCACCTACGTGTGTCTTCTCCTCCCTAGCTATGTCCTCGAAGACCTTCCTTACCCTCTCGTCGTCTATAGACCTAGCTAGCTGTAGGTAGAGGTTTATAGCATCGAGCTCAGCTACTATCGATAGCCTTAGCGCGTCAGCGATCTCGTCCTTAGATAGCTTCCTACCTACGGGAAGGTCTAGCGGGTGCTTGGACATCAAGCTAGGTCGCCAAATAACTGTATACACGGGAGGTTAAAAGCTCATTAGGTAGTTCGAGACCCGAAAAACGCTTAGGTCTAGACTAGCGAGTGGGTTAACCCCATTTACCCTTCTTCATGTGGGTCTCTAGCTCAGCCTTAATCTTCTGCATAGCTGTTAGCGAGAACTCCTTCACCTCACTGAAGATCTTTACGCAGGGTGGGTCTAGGTTGTCCTGGATACCCTTCTCAGCTATCTCCACCAACCTCTGAAGGAGGGTGTAGGCCTCCATGTGGAGGGCGTTGGTGTACCTAGACCTAAGGACTAGCCTCTCCTCTTCTTCACTTAGCTTCGAGAACTTCTCTCTAGGAGCACCGCACTTAGGGCAGTTAGCCGGGGGCTCGGTACCCTCGTAGATGTAGTTGCACACGGAGCACTTCCAGAGCGGCAAGCTATCACCATGCTAGTCAAGTGGTTAGGTTAAAAAGCCCAAATGATCTGTGTGGAAGTCTACTTAGCTGGGGTTCGATCTCTCCAAGTAGGTAGCTACCTCTTGCCCAGCTAGCCGCGGTCCTACGAGCAGAGGCTCTCCAGTAGGGGTGTAGCAAGGCCCTGAGGCTGTGGCGGGGGGTTGGTAGCGGGGGGTGGATTTGAACCACCGACCTCGGGGTCTCACAGGGGCCTACCCATATGAGCCCCGCGGGCTACCAGGCTACCCCACCCCGCTGCCTTGACCCCCCAGTACTTACTGCTAGCGTTTAGAGCTTATAAGCTTAACCCGTTTAACGTACAGCTCCCTTCGTGGGGGCTTACCCGTCGGGGAAGTGCTCGGGCCCTATGTAGCTCGGTTCGAGGGTTCCCGATCTCTGGACGTACTTTTAAGTTATGTTAGCACTGATCGGAAGGGGGCTTGGAGAGCTCTTCCGCTACGTGGTCTGCGAGACCTAGGGACCACGTAGTTAGGGTTTCAACAGGGGTCCCCGAGCTCGATGAAGCTCTTGAGGGAGGAGTCCCGAAGGGTTCCTGGGTAGCTATAACCGGGGAGCCGGGTACGGGCAAGTCAATACTGTGCATGCACTCCGCGTGGGCTGGGCTTAGGGAGGGTGACCCGGTGGTCTACGTAACCACTGAGGCCGAGTTCAGGGACGTCATCAGGCAGGCTAGGCAGTTCGGCATGGACTTCGAGTCCTACCCCATCTACGACATATCTAGCCCTAGGGAGCCTCAGGAGACCCCGAGGGTTGTGGTAGTAGACATCTTCGGCCTACTGAAGGTGGCTAGGCAGCTAAGCGAGGAGCCGGGTGAGGAGGGAAGGAGGTACGCGGTCCTCGATATCCAGACGCTGATAGCCGCTATAAGGGAGGCCTACAGGCTCCTGGGGGTACTGAAGGAGGGCGGTAAGAGCCCCGTTAAGCACGTAAGGCTCGTTGTGGACTCCCTAAGCGCCTTCTGGGCTGATAAGCCAGCTATGGCTAGGAAGTACAGCTACGAGCTTAAGGTAGCTACGCACAGGGAGAACGTGACGGCCTACCTAGTCTCCCAGTACGCCATGACGACGAAGGCCACCTTCGGCTTCGGGCTCGAGCACATAGCTGACGGAGTTTTCCACCTGTGGATGGACGATGTCGAGCACAGTAGGGAGGTTGTAAGGTACCTCATAGTGAAGAAGATGAGGATGACCAACCACTACAGGAGGGCCTTTAGGGTGGAGATAGTCCCGGGTCACGGGCTTAAGCTGCTTCCACTAAGCTCGTAACCCCCTAGCACCCGCGTAGCCTTAGTAGCTTGAGCCTCTCCGACCTACTGTAGACCAGGCCCCTGGCCTTGAGCTCGTGTAGGGTTCTAGCAGCCTTCTCCTGCTCTATCCATTCGCCGTAGGCGCGGCCCAGCCCTACTAGCTTAGCAAGCCTCCTCCTAACCTCCGGGCTTAGCCGGGGAGGCTCGGAGTCCTCGAGGGGGGTCCCTGGTAGGGGCATGAACGTGTGTAGGTGTAGCCTAGCCCCCGTAGCTGCCAGCTTCTCGGCTAGCTTAATGGTCTCCTCCAGGTCCTCCGGCCCCTCCCCCGGAAGCCCCACGATTAGGTCTACGTCTACGGAGAACCCCCTAGTTTTGAGAATCGAGACAGCGTTGATCACGTCGTCAACTCCGTGGGTCCTGTGCACAGCTCTTAGTACTCTCTCGGAGCCGCTCTGGGCCCCGACCACGACCCTCTTGTTGTCCACGTACTTCCTAAGTACCGAGGCCGTCTCTTCGGTGACCGAGTCAGGCCTTACCTCAGTAGGGAAGGAGCCGTAGAAGACCCTACCACCATACCTATCCGCAACCCTCCTAAGAGATGAGAGTAGCTCCTCGAGCTTACCCGGGTCCGGCCTAATACCGTCAGGGCTACCGTAGCCTAGGGAGTTGGGAGCAACGAACCTCAGATCCCTTATACCGCGCTTAAGAGCCTCCTCGGAGTACCTAACCACGGACTCAACGCTCCTGTACCTGGGTAAGCCGAATGCGTAGGTTACCTGGCAGAACCTGCAGCCACCGCTACAGCCCCTCATGACCTCCATGGGGCAGTAGAGCCCCCTCCAGTAGGGGTAAGGGGGGTAGGAGTCCAGGTCGACACGCCCGCTGCGGACCCCTAGGATGACCTTACCGTCCTCAGCGTAGGCAGTCCCGCAGACCCTGTACTCCCCTGACTCCACGTACTCCCTTACTAGCTCCACCACGGTGTCCTCGCCCTCCCCGTAGACAGCTACGTCGAAGCCTAGCCTAAGCAGAGTACCCACAGGGTCCCCAGTAGCATGGGGGCCTCCAGCTACCAGCAGCGCTCCAACAGCCCTTAGCTCAGATGCTATCCTAACTACGTACGGTACCTGGAGGCTGTTGAAGGAGACCCCTACTACGACCTTCCTATACCTCTCAGCTAGGCTTCTAACAGCCTCCAGAGGGCTAGCCCTATCCCAGCAAACTAGGTACGCGTCGACTTCCGGGAGCCTGTGCTCGACAGCTGCAGCTACCGCGTAAGCCCCGTACCTAGACGACCTACCGTACACCACCACGAACGCTGCTTCCCTCATGCCTACCCAAGGGTACCGTAGCCTAGAGGCTAAAACTAAGCTAGCCCCAGCGGTAGAGCTGTACGTGCTACAGAGGTCAGGTCTGAGAGCTTTTAACCCTACGCCCACCGGATTCGGGGTAGCTTTGAGGGAGGTTAGGAGGGTTACCCTAGAGGACTACCTATCGACGATATACAGGTTGGAGGAGGTCTTCGGGGTAGCTAGGACAGTGGACATATCGGTGGAGCTAGGGGTTAGACCAGCAACGGTTACTAAGGTCCTCCGTAAGCTCTCGGAGCAGGGCTACGTAACCTGGAGTAAGTTCAGGGGGTTTAAGCTTACCGAGGTCGGGCTCGGTGCTGTGAGGCCCCTCATAAGGAACCACAGGATCTGCGAACACTTCCTGTACGTGCTTGGGTTCAACCTACTCGAGGCACACGTGTACGCCCACTACATGGAGCACCTACCGCAGGTCATCATAGACGGAATACACAGGTTCCTAGGCTCCCCGAAGCTCTGCCCACACGGGAACCCGATACCGGGGGAAGGTGCTGTGGAGCTGAAGGCCAGGCCCCTAAAGGACCTAGAGGTAGGGGAGGAGGGTACCGTGGTGGGGTTCCGCGGAGAGCTGAGGACCTACCTAGCCGAGGCCCTCGAGAAGGGGCTAACCATAGGGTCTAGGGTAAGGGTATTAGCCAAAACTAGGAGGGGGCTAACCGTGGAGGTCAACGGTAGGGAGCTCTACCTAAGCCTTAAGACCGCCGCAACTATACTAGCTAGACAGGGGTAGCTAAGGAGGGCAACTATACCTGCAACAGGTTACGAGCTGCTCTACTACAGCCTCTAGGGAGGTAGCCCCAAGCGCTGCTAGCCCAGCTACTAGGGCCCCGCAGCAGGGCCTGATAACCTGATCCACGATCTCCACCTCACGGCCTAGGTAGGCGGTTAGCTCCTCCCTCAGTAAGGGCTTCAGTAGGTCCAAGTTGTAGCAGTAAAGGGAGCCTACGAAGCCGACCCTAACCCTCTCCATACCTAGCCTCCTGGAGATGGCCGTGACGTACCTGGAGAAAGACCGTACCTCGTTCCTGATGATCTCTAGGGCCCCGGTGCAGCCCCTCCTAGCCTCCTCGAAGACCAGTACCGCGATGGAGGCTACGGAGCCCTTAGAGCTCGGAGAGCTGTAGACGTACCTCAGCACCTCGCTAACCGACTTAAAGCCCAGCCTCCTAGCTAGCCTTATGCCCAGCTCTGAGCAGCTCTCCAGACCGTCTAAGCACGCGAGGACCTCCCTAAGGGCGGCTACCCCTACGCGGTAGGCACTACCCTCGTCACCCAGTAGGTGGCCCCAGCCACCAGCTCTAGCCGTAGCTCCACGGTAGGTGCCGTAGGCGCTACTACCGGTCCCCAGTATACCTACGATGCCATCTCCTGCTAAGAACACCGATGCGTGAGCAGCGATAAGGTCCTCGAAGACGTAGACCCTACCTGCGTCCACACCTACGTGCTGAGCTACCCTAACCCGGAGCTCCTCCGAGATCTCCCTAGAGACGACGCCGGCAGCCCCCACGAACACGGCATCGGGGGTGGTGGACGTACCGAGGGACCTCAATGACCCTAGGATAGCTTCAGAGATACTCCGCGAGGCTTCCTCGACCCCCTGGACAGCTGGGTTCGCGGGACCTGCTATGTGGAAAGCACAGGCGCCGCCTACCTTAACCGCTACAGCCTCAGTCTTACTAGCACCTGCATCTACCCCAACTAGGAGCTTCACAGCTTAGCCCCGATCAGGGAGGATCTTAAAGCTAAACCCTAGCCCAGCTACTCGCTAGGTCCAGTACTCCTCCTCAGCTACCGCTAGCACGGGGTTCTCCAGCTCCGCTAAGTACTTGGATGTAACATCCTCAGCCTCCTCGAGGCTTATCAGCCTAAACCTAACCCTCCTACCCGGCCTTAGCTGGGCTAGGATGTCGGTATCCGGCTGGACTATGTGTAGAGCTACGGCGTACCCCCCGGTGGTCTGGGCATCGGCCATCAGCACTATAGGCTTCCCGTCCGGCGGTACCTGGACGTACCCCCTATCAGTAGGGGTCGAGGGTAGCCTCCCAAGCTTGGAGGCCGTAGCTAGGGGCGGTCCGTCCAGGCGGTAGCCCATCCTATCACTCTCCGGGGTTACGGTGTACTCGGACGTAAGCAGGGTGCTTAGGTCCCCAAGTAGGTGTGAGTGTATGCCCTCAGTGACCCTAAGCGTGGCGGGGTCCCCAGGGTCGGCCGACCTAGCCACCACCTCCCACGGGGGCCTAGCCTTCCTAACCCTCTCCCACACATCGTCAACCCTTACGGACCTAACGCTAAGCTCGTCGCCAGGCCTAAGGGCCCTCCCCAGGCAGCCGAACCCTCCCCTAACGTAGGTCGACGCGCTACCCATGACCTCCTCGCAGAGGACCCCGCCGGAGACGGCTACGTAGTGTACGTAGCCCCTACCGGTCGGTACAACGCTTACCTCGGACCCTGCTCTACAGTAGATGGGGGTCCACGGAGCTACCTCGACATCCCCTACGAACACCCTTGGGTAGCCCCCGGTTACAGCTACTACGGCATCCACCGTAAGCCTCAGCCTAACTGAGCCGAACACCTCTACTACGGCGTAGCCCGAGGGGTTACCGACTAGGGCGTTGGCGTAGGCCGCGGAGAGCCTGTCGAGAGCCCCCGAGACGGGTACGCCGAGCGCCCTATACCCCCTCCTACCTAGGTCCTGGACCGTCGCAAACCCAGCTACGTGGACCACCTGAACCTTAGGAGCTGTACTCACCTACGAACACCCCGCTCAGTCTGCTGAACTCCTCGGGATCTATAGGCTTGAAGACAACCTCGTCCCCCGGTGCTATTGGTATCGGCGGACTCCTCCTCGGGTCGAACATTACTAGGGGGGTCCTACCTATCAACCTCCACCCACCTGGGCTCTCAAGCCCGTAGACCCCGGTCATCCTCCCGGCTATCCCTACGGAGCCTCTCGGGATCCTAACCCTCGGGGTCTCCAACCTTGGGGCAGCTATTCTAGGGTCGACCTCGCCTAAGTATATGAAGCCCGGTGTAAACCCTAAGGTTATGCAGGTGTACGCCCTTGACGAGTGGATCCTAATCACCTCCTCCTCACTTAACCCGGCCCACCTAGCTACAAAGCTCAAGTCGGGTCCGTGCTCACCCCCGTAGAGCACCGGTACGGTGAACCTCCTAGGTCTGTGAAGCTCGCCGAGGTCGACCTCCCTAGCCCAGGACCAGACCCTCCTAATCGAGGCAACCAGTTCCGAGGCCTTAACCCTCCTCGGGTCGTAGTACACGGCTAGGGAGGTGGTACCGAGGACTACCTCGTCAACGAGCCCCGAGAGCTCGCGTAAGATCGCGTAGTAGAGCTTGTGGGCCCTCCCAACGCACTCCATGCTAAAGTCTTCGCATACGTCTACGTGGACTACGTAACCCCCGCTACCTACCACCCTTAGGTCGCTACTCATCCTGCACTACCTTAGCCATGGGCTTGAGCTCTATGCCTACCTCCCTCAGCTTGGAGCTCACGGCTCTAGCTATCTCGATTGCGTTGGGGCTGTCCCCGTGTATGCAGAGGGTGTGGGCCCTAACCTCGATAAGCCTCCCGTCGACCGCCTCTACAACACCCTTGTCCACTATGGATATCGCTCTCTCGACTACCTTGTTTAGATCGGTTATCAGAGCCCCAGGGGTACCCCTGGGTACCAGCCTCCCGTCGGGGGTGTAGCCGCGGTCTATGAATGCCTCGTAGGCTACCTTAAGCCCCAGCTCCTCAGCTGCTCTAGCCATAGCTGAGCCGTAGGGTGCTACCACTATGAGCTTCCTGCTGTAGGAGTGTACGGCCTCGGCTAGAGCTCTAGCGTAGTCCTCCCTGACCCAGGCCATGTTGTAGAGGGCTCCGTGGGCCTTAACGTGCTGCATCTCCATGCCCTCAACCCTTAGGAAGGAGTCGAGGGCTCCCAGCTGGTATATTACGTAGGCCTTCAGCTCCTCAACCGAGATCTGCATCTCCCTCCTACCGAACCCCATGAGGTCCGGGAAGCCTGGGTGGGCCCCAACCGCAACCCCGAGGGACTTAGCCGTCCTAACGGACCTCCATATGCTTACGGGGTCCCCAGCGTGGAAGCCGCACGCTATGTTAGCTGAGGTGACGTAGCGGAAGAGCTGGCTTTCGTCTACTAGGGTCCACCTACCAAAAGACTCACCGGCGTCCGTATTTAGGTCTATAAACCTAGCCACGGATCCCACCGCGCTCCAAAGCTCCGTAAACCTAATAAGCACCGATCGGAAAGCTCCATCGACGGCTTTTAAGAGGTTACCTACCTTACAGTAAAAGCGGTAAAAGCTTATATCCTACTGTTACTGAATTCTTTCCGAGTGAAGTCTATGGGCACCCCGACCAAGCGCTCCAAGGCCGAGGCTCTCTTCGTTGTCGCGGTCGTTGTTATATGGGCCCTGGCCTTCGGTGTCTACCTAGTTAATAGAGCTGATCCATCAATACTAGGACTTAGCTCCGCCTACGCGTACTCCCTGCTGTGGTGGTTGGTGGCTATAGTAGCGTTCACGGTCTACACGATCTACGACCTAAGTAGGGGTGGTTGATGTGGAGGCCTGGCAGGTTACTACAGCTATAATCCTCTTCTACTGCGCTCTAGTGATAGCTATAGGGTTCGTAGCTGGGAGGGTCCTTAAGAGGACCCTGGAGGACTTCTACGTACTGGGTAGGAGGGCCGGTACCCTGGTTACGTTCCTAGCTACAGCAGCTACGTACCACAGCGCCTTCGCCTTCCTAACGAGTGTGGCAGTGTTCGCTACCACCGGCATAACGTTCTGGGTAGCCTCATCCGCGTGGACAACCATGGCCGCGGTCTTCATGTACCTGGTAGGCACTAGGCTGATGAAGCTCGGTAAGGTTAGGGGACACATATCGCCAGCCGACGGCCTAGCCGACTTCTACAGGAGCGAGCTACTGAGGGTGCTCGTAGCGGCGATCATGGCGCTCTTCGTCATAGCCTACATAGTCGTCCAAGCCGTTGGGCTGGGGCTCATCCTAGACATAGGTAGCAGTGGTGCTATACCCTACGCTTACGGCTCGTTCATCCTGATGCTAGTCGCAGCGATCTATATGATACTAGGAGGGCTTAGAGCAGCTTACTGGACGGACGTTCTACAGGGGATCTGGATGTATGTGGGTATAGTCCTCGCAGGGTTACTGATACTCGGTAAACTAGCCCCCGGCGGTCTACCGCAGGTCTTCGACCAGCTTAGGACCCTCAACCCATCGCTCCTCGTAATGAGGTGGGATCCTCTGATGATGTTAGGCACTATAATGATATACGGACCGGGCCTAATGCTTCTGCCACACCTATGGATAAAGTACTACGTAGCTAAAGATGAGAAGACCCTTAAGGCTTCGGCCCTCGGTACTGCGATATACCTGTCCTCCTACTACATACCTGCAGCTATGATAGGCTTGGCAGCGGCAGTCATAAACGCCGTTGGTATGCCTGGAGTACTTGAGAAGGGGTTCATATCTGCCCTAACTGCGAAGTACGGTAGCGCCGACGCTGTGATGGCTGTAATGATAACTACGTTCCTACACCCAGCTGTAGCGGGCTTCCTACTAGCTGGAGCAGCCGCAGCAGCTATGTCGACCCTGGACTCCTTCCTAGGGGCTACGTCCCTCCTACTGACTAGGGACATATACCAGAGGTACGTAAGGCCTAACAGGCCGGAGAGCGAGTACGTACTAGTTAGTAGGGTACTGACGTTCGTGTGGATGCTGATAGGTTGGTACTTCGCCATACTTAAGCCGGGCCTGATATTCGATATAACAGCTATAGCTGTAGCTGGGGGGCTCCAGCTCTTACCGATGACCCTGCAGATGGTCATACCTAGGAGGAAGGTCATAAACGCTAAGGGCGCGGTAGCGGGCTTCGTAGTAGGCTCGATACTCGTAGCCCTACTCACGGTGCAGACCGGCAAGTACTTCAGGATGCCGGTAACCTACCACGCCGCTGTAGCAGGACTTATAGGGCTAGCAGCCAACGTGGCCGTAACCCTCCTAGTGAGCCTCCTAACCAAGCCTTCTAAGGAGGAGGTAGAGGTATTCGAGGAGTACAAGAGGATCCTCTACACCCAACCCTAAGAAGCTTCTTTTTTACCTAGCTCCTAGCTACCCTGTTCCTCAAGTAGAGGGCTACGTAGATCACTAGTACGGCCACCGTTATGACCTCCTTCAGGGGTAGCGGTAGGAGTAGGGCTATACCCGAGGCTACCAGGACAGACCTCTGCACGGTACCTATAGGCTTAGCGAGCCAGCCAACTATACCTGAGCTAAGGGCTAGCATTGTTAGAGCAGCTACAATAACCCCGTGTACCAGCCTGTAGACGGTACCAGCATCCCAGCTACTCACGGTTAGTATAAGTAGGGTCGGGTTTAGGGCGAATACGTAGGGCACTAGGTACCCGGCTAGACCTATCTTCGCGGCGTTGATAGCTGTCCTCCAGAAGTTCGACCTAGCCAGCATGGAGCCCGCGTAGGACGCCAGGGCCACCGGTGGGGTTAGGTCGGCCATGATCCCGAAGTAAAAAACGAACATGTGGGCTACGAGCCTAGCTGACTCGAGGTCCACACCAGCTATCTGGGAGATGGCCCTGGCCATAGGGGTACCGACTATGGTCGAGGTGATTATGTAGTTAGCCGTAGTCGGTACCCCCATCCCAAGGACCAGGCTTATGGACATGGCTGTGAGCATAAGTATGTATATGTTGCCGCCGGACAGGTCGACCAGCCTGTAGCCGATTTCTGTAGCCCAGCCAGTGAGGGTCAGGGTCCCCTGGATAAGCCCTGCGCATGAGGCCGCCAGGAACACGGTGATGGCGCTCCTGATACTGGAGTCGAAAGCCGATAGCACGGCCCGCACTAGGGCCCTACCACCCCTCAGTACGTAGCCCAGGGCTAGTACGGCTATAACGGCTACGCAGCCCGAGAAGTAGACCGCAGCGCCTACCGGGAGGCCTAGTGCGTAGCCTGCAGCACCTAGAGCTATTACAGCCGCTACTATGAAAGCCTTTGTCAGTAGCGGTAGCCCCCTCTGGTAGACTACGGCAGCCGCTATAGCCGTTCCAACAGCGCCTAGGGCGCTGTACTGGGGTTCCAAACCCGAGAGTAGTAGGTAGGCTATCACAGGTATGGGGCTTAGTAGGTAGGCGCTCCTAGCTAGGCTGGAGAATGGTGGCAGCTCCCGCCTATCTAGGGGCCTTACGTTAAGCTTCTTAGTGAACCTATCGACGAATGCGTAGACGGACGCGAAGTAGAGCACCGCGGGGATAGCCGCGGCTATTATGATGTCCCTGTAAGGTCTACCCAGGAACTGGGCCATGACGAACGCCGCGGCACCCATTACCGGGGGCATTAGCTGCCCACCTGTAGACGCGGCTGGCTCCACAGCCCCGGCTACCTCGGGTGGGTAGCCGGCCTTCTTCATGAGGGGTATGGTGAAGGTACCGGTAGTTAGTACGTTAGCTACGGAGCTACCGGATACCGTGCCCATGAGGGCGCTAGCTACTACAGCTGTCTTAGCGGGACCTCCCCAAGTATGGCCTACTAGGGATAGTACGAACTTAGTTATGTACTCCCCGATACCTAGCTTCTCGAGTATGGAGCCGAAGAAAACGAAGGCGAATACGTAGGAGACCATTACGTAGAGGGGTATCGCGAACAGGCCCTCTCTAGCGAAGTACATGTGGTTCACGAAGTGCCTTAGGTTGAAGTCCTTAGCAGCTAGACCTAGGAGTAGGATCGCAGCAGCTATGGCGGGTAGGGCCGGTCCTAGGGCCCTCCTAGAGGCCTCCAGGAGTAACGCTATAGCTACTACGGGTACGAGTATGTTACCTATAGTGGCCTCGACGTACCCTAGCTCAACAACCCTCGGGAAGACTAGCACTAGGTAGAACATCGACAGGAAGGCCGCTACCGCTAGGACGTAGTCGTAGGGGGGTACCCTCTCAGTGTACCTCCTCTTACTGGCTGGGTATACTAGGAAGGCTACGAAGAGGACTAGCCCCAGTAGGAGGGCCATGCTCTGGTGCATGTCCGGGACGTAGAGGAGGAACCTGAGGTCGAGGCCGAGGCTCCTGAAGACCGTGTAGAGCACGAAGTTGAGGCCCATAACTAGTAGCATCTCGTAGAACGTGAAGAGAGCGCCTAGAGCTAGTATCAGCTTAGCTAGGCGGCCGGACCTACACCTCTCAACGACTAAGGTCTCCGCCACATAGAGCCCCAACAGAGGGAGTGGGCCTTAGAAAAATAAGTAGGTATCTACGGTCTAGGTTACCTTAGCAAACACTCCCTAGCTATCAGGCCTAGTGCTAGCTCTACTAAGCTAACTGCAACCCCAGCCCTAATGGCTAGGCAGCCTCTGGGGTAGACTTCCCGGTGGTTTACTAGCACCTTAGGGTTCACCATGTGTCTAACCTGTACGAGTAGAGCTCCCGAGCTTATCGAGACCCCCTCCACGACTTGAGCTCCCTCCAGGTACCTATGCCGTAGGTACTGAAGGTCTTCAGTTGAGGAAGGTAGACCTGCGCCGAAGCCCCTCCAGACCATCCTAGCTAGCTCTAGGCGGTCCGCGTACACTAGGTACACCTCCACGACCTCGTATAGCTCGACGCTGTGCAGGTACGCTATGGTCACGTTAGCAGGCTCCGAGAATACTAGAGCTACGACCTCCCCGTCTGCGCAGACTACCCCAACCATTACTACAGGTAGTAGAGCCGGGGTTAGGGTAGCTAGAAGGAGTAGGAGAACTAAAAGGGTTCTGCTAATGGGGGACCACTCCTAGGGTCTTAGCTCAGCGGGTACGCTTATACCCTTCTCCTGGTAGAACCTTATAGCCCCTGGGTGTAGAGGTATGGGCATCCCCTCAAGGGCTCTAGCTAGCTCTATATCCTTAGCCCTAGCGTGCGCCTCCCTAAGCTCGCTAAGCCTATCGAACATCACCTTAAGGACTGTGTATACTACGTGCTCAGGTACGTCAGCCCTGACGGCTAGCATAGCCATAACCGCCACGGTCCTAACGTCCGATGTCATCCCCGTGTAGGTACCGGCTGGTACCGTATACCTAGTGAAGAACCTGTAGCCCTGCTCTACTAGCTTATTCAGAACCTCGTCCGGAACCTCAACTAGGTTTACGGGGATCGTAGCCGAGAGCTCTAGTACGGCCGAGGTAGGTATGCCAGCAACTACGAAGGCTGCGTCCACCTGGCCTAGCTTTAGAGCGCTCGCAGCTGTAGCGAAGTCCATGTACTGGGGCGTTATAGCGTCCCACAGACCGGCTGCTCTAAGTATGAGCTCGGCCTCAACGGCCGTACCGCTCCCAGCTGCACCTACAGCAACCCTCTTACCCCTCAGGTCGTATATGCTCTTGATACCGCTATCAGCTCTAACGACTATCTGCACTACCTCGGGGTAGAGTACGGCTACGCCTCTAACTACGTCTATCCTACTACCCTCGAACATGTATATACCCTTGTAGCCGTAGTAGGCTATGTCGTTCTGGACGAAGATCAGGTTCGCATCCCCAGCTGCTAGAGCCCTCATGTTGGCTACCGAGGCGCCGCTAGTGGATACTGAGGCCGTGACTACGTCGGAGGCGTACTTGTTCAGCAGCTCTGATAGCTTAACCCCAAGCGGGTAGTAGACCCCTCCGGTACCTCCGGTCCATATCTTGAGGGCGTAGGGGGCTACTGGCTTGGGCCACAGAATGTAGGCAGCTACTCCGGCTACTATGGCCAAGACTACGATCCCGACGATAACTGGTAGAGGTATCTTCAAGCTGAGTACCCTCCACTAAGCTTGCAGCGGACATAAAAAGCTTGAAGCTACGTATGTTACCGCATCAGAGGAGAGCTGTAGGCGACCCCCGATTGTGCTGGAAAGCTATTCAAGAGCTCTTAAGGCCCCGCTAGGCTTAGCTGAAGGTGCTACTTAGCTCTGACTAAGCCTACTTAAGGCTACCGAAGCCCTAGGCCGATTCCTGAGGTTACTGGTAGGCTACCTCCACCCTAACCCCCCTAGCTCTGAGGTACTCGACTACGTAGTCGAAGAGCTCCCTATCTGCACCTAGCTTCTCCGGTGGGGTAAGCCCTCTGGGTAGCTTACCCTCGATTAGGAGGCGCGCTGTTGCTGAAGCTACGAAGCCCGTGACCCGGGCCATCGAGGTGTGGCTCCCCGTAGCTTCGTCGTAGAGGTAGAGCCTGCCCCAACCGCTCGAGGAGGTTATGGCTACCTCCATGAGGGAGATGTCCGGGGAGTCGTACTGCATTAGCGGAAGTATGACCTCCAGGGTCCTGGCCAGGTTCTCTGGCTTGAAGAACCCTAGCTCCTTCAGTACCCTCATCCTCTCTAGGTGGCCAGGCCACCTAAGGGTGTACTCGACCATCTCCCTAGCTCTAACGGTGCGTAGCAGGGTCCTGAGGCCGTCGGTAGGGAACCTCTCGAGCTCGAAGGGTCCGACCCTCACCTTCTCGATGACGCTGAGAGGGTCTACCTCGACGACCCTGTAGTCCCTGACTAGCCGCGCAGGCCTTAGGTACTCGTCTATGAGGTCGTAGGGTGAGAACAGGACTAGGTGGTACAGCGGTGGTCTAGGCTCCTTGGGGATACCGCCTACGTTTATCACAGCCCTCTCGAGCTCCCCGAACTCTGCGTACACCCTACCTACGAACGCGTTGCTTAAGCCGGGGGCGAAGCCCGCGTCTACGACTACGGCTATACCAGCCTCCTCAACTTCCCTAGATAGTGGTAGGGGGTCCTCAGGCATGAAGGACACGTCCACCAGGTTCCTCCTAAGCTTAGCGCACAGCTTAAGCACCCAGTAGCCGAGGCTCCCCGGGAGGGCGTCGACCACTACGTCGAAGCCTTTGACGAGCTCCGCGAGCCTAGCCGTATCCCTAGCGTCGACCAGGACCGTCCTAGCTACAGGCTCGAAGCGCGAGAGCCTCCCTGGGTCACTATCGGCTACCGTGACATCGTAGCCCGCAGACAGCTCCTCAGCTACTACCGAGCCGACCCCACCAGCTCCTAGAACGAGCACTCTCACGACAGGTAACCCCGGGGAAAGCAGGCGAGGGCTAAAATAACCTCCACTCCCAGCAAAGGTCGGTCCTGCCGTAGCTTAACTACGTTAACTACTGCACGAAGGTTCTGTTATAGGGTCCCTCCAGCTTTAATTAGCTTACGTAGTGGTAGCTGGGGGTAGCCCTGGTAGAGGTGGTTTACGTATCCTGGGAGAGGGCTGTGGAGCTGTGCTTTGAGCTAGCTAAGAAGGTAGCCGACTCGGGCTTCAGGCCGGACACGATCGTGGCAGTACTACGCGGCGGGGTCGTCCCGGCTCTGATAGTCAGCGATGTGCTCAACGTCGAGGAGTTCTACGCTATCAGGGTTAAGCACTGGGGTATAGCTGAGGAGGTCTACAAGGTACCGGTCGTGGAGCAGCTTCCCCAGGGTAAGCTCGAGGGTAGGAGGGTGCTACTGGTGGACGAGATAGCTGATACCGGTAAGACGATAGAGGTAGCCGTAAGGGAGCTTAGGAGGATGGGCCCCCGGGAGGTTAGGACCTCGGTACTACACCTAAAGCCGACCTCGTCGGTAGTGCCGGACTACTACGTCGAGAAGCTCGATAGGTGGGTCTGGGTCTTCTACCCCTGGTCGACGGCGGAGACCCTGATATCCCTAGCCCACCGGGAGCTGGGCCGGGGGGCCGACGCCGGGGAGATCCTAAGGGTAGCCGAGGCCATAGCTGAGAAGCTGAGGGTTAGGGAGCCTGTTAGGAGCATCCTGGAGGTAGCTATGAGGTTCTACGTAGAGAGCTTGAGGACTACCTAAGGAGGGTACCTAGGTAGCGGAAAGCCGAGTCAGGGGCTAGGGTAACCACGACGCTCCCCCTCGGTAGCCTGGAGGCCACGGTTACAGCTGCGTAGACGTTCGCTCCAGCGGATATACCGCCTAGGATGCCCTCTACCTCGATAAGCTTCCTAGCCATCTCGACGGCTTCGCTACGCGATACCTCAACAACTTCGTCAACCACGGACCTGTCGAAGTTTGGGTAGACATTCTTGGAGGCCAGCCCGTCTATCACGTCGAGCCCGGAGCCCCCGGCTAGCCTGGAGCCTCTGGGGGTTACGGCCACCACCCTTACGTCCCTCGACATCTCCTTCAGGAACCTACCGACTCCGGATATGGTCCCGCCGGTACCTACGCCCATCACGAAGCAGTCCACCCTACCCCTGAGGGTAGCCCATATCTCCCTAGCCGTAGTCTCGTAGTGGGCCCTGATGTTGGCGGGGTTCTCGAACTGGTTCAGGAAGACCCCGCCCCTCTCGCTAGCTACCTCCCTAGCTAGCTTCAGGTAGTACCTAGGGGATGACGGGTCGCTGCTAGCCTTAATTACCTCAGCCCCCATGAGCTTCAGCATCGAGATCTTCTCAGCGCTAGCCTCCTCCTCAACTAGCACTACGGGCTTGAGGCCGTAGAACTTCGAGACGAAGGCTACGGAGATCGCGGTATTACCCGAGGATGCTTCAACCACCACGTCACCCGGCTTAAGCCCGTACCTCTCCACGGCGTCCCTGACCATGTAGTAGGCTATTCTGTCCTTGTGGCTACCCGTGGGGTTCATGTACTCGAGCTTAACGTATATGTCTACGCCGCTAACCCCGAGGCTTCTAAGCTTGACCAGCGGAGTGTTGCCTATGAGAGCCGGTAGCTCCAAGCCTAGCACCGTGGTGCTACAACTCTAGGCGGAGTTAAAATAGCTCGACTCCGGGCCCTCTAGTCCCCGGCTAGCTCTGCGAGTAGTAGAGCTACGTAGAGGGTTAGTTTAGGTATGGTGTCCAGGGTTACGTACTCGTTCGGCGCGTGGGCCCTGCCCCCGTGGCCCGGCCCCGTGGATACCATCGGAACCCCGAGAACCCTCGTGAAGAGGTACGACGGGGCGGCCCCGGGCGACATGGGTATAACGTAGGGTCTCAGACCCAGCGGGGAGTAGGCCCTGAGGGCTGCCCTGACGGCTGGGTGCTTGGGGTCGGTCTTGCTCCAGGTGTAGCAGTCGTGGACGTGGACCTCGACTAGCTCGCTTAGTCCGAGCCTCTCTATGGTCCTCCTAAGGCCTTCGAGAACGTCTTCGGGCTCTACGTTCGGGACCAGCCTGAAGTCTAACCTCATCACGGCCTCCGCCGGGGTTATGGTCTTTGTCCCCGGACCCACGTAGCCCGAGTAGAGGCCGTCTATGTTAACCGAGGGCTTAAAGAACACCTCTACGTACCAGTCCCTACCTGTTAGCCTGGTCTTGCTGATGCCGTACTCCTCGACGACCCTCTCGATGGGTAGGGACTCAACTAGGTCACTAAGGTACTCAAGGTCCTCAGGGGTCGGGGTCACTACCTTCTCCTCAAGCCAGCTAAGCCTAGGGCCGGTCAGGGGGTCTAGGAGCTCCGAGGCGATCCTGGCTAGCACTGCCGCTGGGTTGTATAGCCGTTTCTCAGTAGATGGTGGTTCATTGCCGTTCACGTTTGTTCATTTCACGGCTCCCCACCACCTACCTCTCAACGGCTGCTCCGCCCCGACCGCTCCTGCGGGAGCCGTTTACCCCCTAGTCG
>Ga0105154_1000240_pt1 | contig 24932 bp, 28 predicted proteins | sample SSWtaG_FD_89672 | JGI IMG/M metagenome (GOLD analysis project Ga0105154, IMG submission 89672) | Hot spring microbial communities from Sandy's Spring West, USA to study Microbial Dark Matter (Phase II) - SSWsed_matched | ecosystem: Environmental > Aquatic > Thermal springs > Hot (42-90C) >... | reverse complement strand
TTTTTAAGCCATAGGTGCCCACAGCAAATATTTTAGCACTTAACCTTCAAGTCTCCTCCACATAGCGCCTCCGAAAGACAATCTAGAGCGAATAATAGTGGCAAAGATTAGAATAGGGAGCGCAAACGAAAAGGATCAAGCTAAATTTTAATTTAAGCAACACTTAAACATTAATTCGGAACAATACTAGATGGATAACCTAACATTTATTCGAGAAAGCTTCCGTAGATTCTACAGTGAGAATGTTGATAGGATTGAGATTCCTAAGTCGATTGAGAGTAGAGAGTTTGGATTCACGCTTTTCAAAGAGAATGTTATGGTTAGGCATAAGGGCTTCATGAGGGCCGATGATTTAAAGGCATTCATAAAGGAGAATGTTCCCTCAAACGTTTATTACTCAACAGCCTACTATAGCATGCCTGAGGCGAAAATGGATGAGAAGGGATGGCTTGGGTCAGACCTATTCTTTGATATAGACGCTGATCACATACCTACCAAATGCAATAAAGAGCATGACACTTGGGCGTGCAAAAACTGCGGACTTAAAGATAGAGGGAAGGCGCCTGATAAATGCCCAAACTGCGGAAACAGTAGTTTCGATGAGAAGACATGGCCTTGTGAGATATGCTTAGAGACGGCGAAAGCTGAAACAATAAAGCTCATAGATATGTTAATGAGTGACCTTGGCTTCTCAACTAAAGAGATAAAGTGCGCTTTCAGCGGACACAGAGGATATCACGTTCAAGTTGAGAGCGAGGAGGTTCTCAAATTAGACTCTGTTGCCAGAAAGGAGATTGTCGACTACGTAACCGGAACAGGGATAGACGCGACTTTCCATGGGCTTGAAGAGATTAGAAGCGGTAGAGTAAGAATGCTTACCGGACCAAGTCTCGGTGATGCTGGCTGGCGCGGGCGCGCTGCAAGAGGCACATATGAGTTTCTTCTAACGGCATCCCCCATGGACTTAATGAGATTAGGACTGAAGAGGAAAATCGTTGAGGAGATCATTGCAAATAGGGATGCAATTCTGGAGAGCTGGAAAACAAGCGGACCCTGGAATATGATAAAGGGGTTGGGGCTAGAAGGCTGGAGGAGAATAGTCCACTACGGAATTAAACTTCAATCAGCGAAGATAGATACTGTTGTAACAGTTGACATACATAGACTTATACGCTTATCCGGAACCCTACATAGTAAAACGGGCCTACTAAAAGTTTCTTTCCCAGCTGACAAGATCGAAGAATTTGATCCACTTAAAGAGGCTTTAGCATTTAAGGGGGAAGAGGTTAAAATATATGTTGAAGAAGCCCCGAAATTTAGAATAGGGGAGGAAATATTCGGCCCATTCGAGAAGCAGATGGTTAACCTCCCGCTTCCAGCAGCACTATTCCTGCTATGTAAGAACGCTGGCAGGGTGATAGATTAAATGTATGATGAACTCTTTGAGGCGTGGAGAAGGGAGGTGGAGAATCCTGATCTACAGAAGCTCCCAAAAGACTTCTATACGCGAATAGCCGATTACGTGCGAAGAATACGTGAGGAAAGGAGGATGATGGATGAAGAGAGCGTTAGAGGGAAGCTTCTGCAGAAGGAAGAGGAGAACGTTAAAAAGATGATTAGCGACCTAGCCAGAATAAGATACGCGAAGATTACGCGGTTAATAGCGAAGAGGGAGATGATACCTCTAACCGCGCTAACGGAGGAGGAGGGCGCCTTATATGATGGATTGTCAACTCAGTCAGAAGTCTATGAATCCCTCTTAAAAGATATTTTGCAGGGACAAAAGCCCAGGATCAAATACTTGAAGAAGTTTAAAGGTTTTCTAGTAGTACGCTTCCTGAAGGAAACGCCTCAAATAATTGGAGCGGACATGAAGATTTATGGGCCCTTTAAGCCAGAAGATATAGCAACCCTTCCCGAAGAGAACGCTAAAGCCTTAATAAAGCAGGGTGTTGCTGTAGAAGTCGATGTCCGATAAGTCTCCTGCCTTATTACTTCACATCGTAATTCGCCATAACTGATGAAGATAGTATTGCTGGAGAACGCATTAAAAAACGCCCTTCACCTTTAGAACAATCATGACTACCGTAAAGAGGATGCTTGAATACACTAGTAAAGCTATGAGGGGCGTGAAGCGAGCTAAAATCAGAATAAACAGAAAATATAATTGCATGCTTCCAGCGATTATTCTTTTTCCGGATAGCACGCCCTTATAGAGGGTATTAATAAGCCGCCTAAATGGCTGTAACAGTGGATTATAGGGATCGATGGCGCTTACAGCCTCCTCAATCCCCTTTATCAGGGGCATGTGAGTGTAAAGGTCGGGTATATTAAAGCCCCATGCATTAAGCTTATCCGCAACAGGCTCATTCGCAGCTAAGCTTAAATAATAGCAGAGAGCAGCGTTATCCTCAACGGTTTTACCAGACATAAGCCTAAAAAACTTAGCATAGTATTCTAGTCCGCCATAATCCTCAGCTAGCCTACTTACAACGTAATATGCTGCTGTATAAAGCGTGTTAAGATCTCTAGGCGTTGAAGATAACGTCCAGTCCTTTAGGAAGCCGAAGTTCTCTCCGATCGCCGCTTTAAGATTATGAATATTGCTCTCAGTCTCCTGCCTTATCATATTTACCCCCTCGTAACCAATTTCATCAGCAATTTCTAAGCTGACGTACTGAGCCATACCCTCATGGAACCACAAAAGATTCTCGGGGGATATGCCGGCCTTCCATAGGAAGTGATGAACCAGCTCGTGAAGCGCTATAACTTCCAGGTATCCTTCAACATAACGTGTGAACACAAAGTTTATGTAAATGTCACCCATGCTTCCACCCGTGAACGGAACGTACCCCCCAATGGACATAAGCGAATAGAAGTCTGGGAGAAAGAACCTAACCGTTATTTTTCTTGAATCGCTGGAGGGCAGGAGAGTTACATTAAATAAGTTAACGAACCTGTCATATGTCGCATTATAGAGGTTCAGTATCCTCCAAGCATAGCTCTCATAGCGCCTAACTGTGCTGAACCTGAATACCCCGCTCTCCAAATCTACTATGTTAGGCTCCCTATTAACCCTGAAGCCTATCTCTATACGTAGAAGATTCTCAAATGGTGGAATATTCCTAAAAATCACGAAACTTGAGTTTGATAAATGCCTCTCGGGGCCATATGAACCCAAGCTTCCAAGCGCTAAAGCTTCATTTAAATTGGCTTTAAATGTTGATGGAAAAGTAACGGCGGCTTCAAATCCGCTCCCCTTTTTAAAGCCTATTTGCGGTGAATAAAAGATTCCATTGGGCTCAATTATCATAGCGGCCGTAGAAAAATTATATTCGATAACCATTTCAAATCGTCTTTCCACCGATACAAAATGGAATTCTAAAATCTCATAAAAAAAGTATTGTGAGCCAGTGTAACTCTCTGGGTCGCCGAGAATCCAACTATAAATCCGTCCGCGGATAGTGTAATTCAGCCAATTTGAGAACTTAGGAACCATAACCCACGAAGAACCATACTCTGCATCGCTTACATAATTAATTCTAACAAGAGTAAAACCATCGTCATCGACGATAAACTCATATCTAAAGAATCCATCAGGGTTAGGGCTTGAAAACGAGATTAAAGTAATGAGATTAAAGCATAAAGCTAGCGAGATCAGCAATAAGATCACTAAAGTAGAAAAATGCAGTCTAAGCATTTTAAACCTGTAAACCATCTACCACGCCTTAAAAGTTAAAATCTAGGAGCGAATATTAAAGATTACGCCCAAATAATAATGCGCGTATTAAGTAGATTTATATAGCAGAAGCAGCAAAGTTTATATCGGGAAAGATGTAATCAAGATTTTGCAGAAAAATCCCAACATGCACCCCGTCAACATGAAGTTGATGGGGGAAGGGTGAGAGTGAGAGTTACCCTCTCACAATGAACACCACGCATAGGCCCAACGTCAAACAGACACCGAACCCGAGTAGACCCGACACGCCGACGCCGTCTGGTGGATGGCTCGGCTTGAGCGCCGAAGAAGGGCGCGGCAAGCTGCGATAAGCCCCGGGGAGGCGCATGCGGCCTTCGATCCGGGGATTCCCGAATGGGACCTCCTACTGTAGAAGCCTGAAAGGCTTCTACAGTGCTCCCACCGGCGAAAGCCGGGGGAGTGGGAACCCCCCGAACGGAAACATCTTAGTAGGGGGAGGAAGAGAAACCAACAGGGATCCCCTGAGTAGGGGCGACCGAAAGGGGGAGAGTCCAAACCAAACCCTGCGGGGAAACCCGTGGGGGATGTGGTGTTGTTGGGGCCCGGCCGCCTCCTCCTCGGTGAAGCCGAAGTGGCCTGGAACGGCCCGCCGTAGAGGGTGAAAGCCCCGTAGGCGTAAGCCGAGTGGAGTTGGGCCGGTGACCCAGAGTACCGTACCCCGGTTTGGGTGCGGGAATCAGGGAGTCATCAACTTCCAAGACTAAACACGTCTCAAGACCGATAGCGAACAAGTACGGTGACGGAAAGCTGAAAAGCACCCCGGAAGGGGGGTGAAAAGAGCCTGAAACCAGACGGCTACAGGAACGTGCGCGGCCTGGAAGGGTAGATCCCTCCCGAAGTCGAACGCGGCGACGCGGGAGACGAGGGAGGGGGACCAGGGTCGCGCGTTCCGTCTAGAAACACGGGCCGGGGAGTTCACGGCCGTGGCAAGCTTAAGGGTTTAAAGCCCGTAGGCGTAAGGAAACTGACATGCGCGCAGCCAGCCTTTATGGCTGGTGAGGCGCGGGGTCTGAAAGGGCCCGGAGTCACGGCCGTGAAGCTAGAAACCGGGCGATCTAGCCCGGGGCAGGGCGAAGCCAGGCGAAAGCCTGGTGGAGGCCCGAAGGGGTGCTGACGTGCAATTCGCTCCTCTGACCCTGGGCTAGGGGCTAAAGACCAATCTAGCCCGGTGATAGCTAGTTCCCTCCGAAGTGGGTCCTAGCCCAGCCCTGGGCGAGGTAGCCCACGGGGTAGAGCACTGACTGGAAGGTAAGGGGCCGAAAGGCCTCGCCTTCCTATCAAACTCCGAATCCGTGGGCGCCGTAGACCCCAGGAGACGGGTTCCGGGGGGTAAGCTCCCGGACCGAGAGGGGGACAACCCGGACCGAGGTTAAGGCCCCAAAATGCTGGCTAAGTGCCAAACAGAAGGGCGTCCCCAGCCTTAGACAGCGGGGAGGTAGGCTTAGAAGCAGCCATCCTTTAAAGAGTGCGTAACAGCTCACCCGCCGAGGCTGGGGGCCCCGAAAATGGACGGGGCTAAGCCAGCTGCCGAGACCTCGGGGCGCAGCCGTAGCGGCTGCGGTCTGGTAGGAGGGCGTCCCGGCTGGGCAGAAGCTGGGCCGTGAGGTCCAGTGGACCGGCCGGGAGTGCAGATCCCGGTGGTAGTAACAGCAAAGAGGGGTGAGAATCCCCTCCGCCGTAGGGGCCAGGGTTCCCTGGCACTGATCGTCAGCCAGGGGTTAGCCGGTCCTAAGGCCGACCTTAACTGGGTAGGCCGAAAGGGAAACCGGTTAATATTCCGGTGCCGTAGGGGTACGTTTCGCGGCGACGCAAGGCCCAGCGCCTGACGCCTCGGGGTAGGCTGAGCGGCGCCGTCGCGCCGTTTAACCGTATAAGCCTGGGGAGTGCCGTAATGGCGAGAACCAGGCGAAAGCGGGAATAGCCGCCCGTTTAGGGCGGTTCAGCCGATCCCTGGGGCCAATGAAAAGGGCGCTGGGAAGGATCCCCTACGACCGTACCAAGAACCGACACAGGTGCCCCTAGGCGAGAAACCTCAGGCGTGTCGGGTATACGCCAGGCGAGGGAACTCGGCAAATTAGCCCCGTAACTTCGGGATAAGGGGTGCCTGCGGTTTTCGCTTCTGGCGGGAACCGCAGGTCGCAGTGGCAAGGGGGTCCCGACTGTTTAATAAACGGGTAAGGGCGCCGGCCAAATCTTTAAAAAGCAAACCGGAAATCCTCCGTAAAGAAATTTCTGGAAGTAATTCCATCTTATAGGCTAAAGGCGTACCTGCCCGGTTAAAAAACACAGGGAGCCGCGAGCCCGAAAGGGTGTGTACGGCTCCTGAATCCTGGCCAGTACGGGTACCTGAAACCCGGGTTCAACCGGGCTAAGGGCCCGCAAACGCCGGGAGTAACTCTGACTCTCGAAGAAGGGAGTCATTAAACTCGGCTATATGCGGGGAAGGGGGATTTAGTTGACCTCCCGAGTAGGGAACAATGGTCAACTATATGACCCTGACCCGCAGGGAACCACCCGCCTCAAATACTTTTAAAGATCTTAAGCATTAATTTGACATGGGTGAAAAATTGCTTAGCGAATTCAAAGATCTGATAGATCCAAGGATGCTGCCAAGCAGAAGGAAATACCTCTACTATTACATAGTTGGTCTTGTAGATGGTGAGGGATGCTTTTCAATATCGGTTAAAAAACAGGAGGACACAAAATTCGGCTGGGTTATTGACCCAGTATTTCATGTTACACAAAGTAAAGATCAAATAGCGGTGCTTGAAATCCTGAAGAGGGTTTTTAACTGCGGGCGCATTATACCGAAGCCAGGACAGGAGGACTCAACGTTTCAGTACATTGTAGATTCGCGAAAAAACATTGCAGAAAAAATAATTCCATTCTTCAGAAAGCATAAACCCATAGTAAAGTGGCGAGAATTCCAATATTTCGCTGAAATAGTTGAAGGGTTGGAGAGAGGTGAACACAGAACTCCTGAAGGCTTCAAAAATCTCCTGAAGAAGGCATATGAAATCTCATCAAACAGGAAACATAAATTAGATGACGTAATTTCTGAGATAGAGAGGCGGGTGGACGCCTCAGAGACCATACGCCGAGCGCCGTAGAGGGATAATGGAGATGAACTCGAGGGCGAAGATATGGTCCAACCCCATTTCGGGGTTGCTCAAGGTAGCCAAATGCCTTGTCGGGTAAGTTCCGACGTGCATGAATGGATCAACGAGGGCCCCACTGTCCCCGCCTGGCACCCGGTGAACCCACATTCGTAGAGGAACGGTCTACGGCCCCCCAGCGGGAAAAGAAGACCCCGTGGAGCTTTACTGCAGCCTGTCGCTGAGATACGGCCGCGGGTGCAGAGTGTAGGCGGGAGCCTTTGACCCCAACCTCTCCGGGGGTTGGGGTAGGCGCCAATGGAACACCGCCCACTTGCGGCTGTATCTCTTACCGGTGCCGTTGCGCGCCGGGACAACGGCAGGTGGGCAGTTCGGCTGGGGCGGCGCCCCCTTGAAAAGATATCGAGGGGGCCCAAAGGTCGGCTCAGGCGGGACAGAAACCCGCCGTGGAGTGCAAGGGCAAAAGCCGGCCTGACTGGACCCCTAACAGTATCGGGTCCAGGGGCGAAAGCCGGGCCTAGCGAGCCGTCATGTCCCTATTGATGGGGGCTGGCGGCGACAGAAAAGTTACCCCGGGGATAACAGGCTCGTCGCGGGCGAGAGTTCCCATCGACCCCGCGGCTTGGTACCTCGATGTCGGCTCTTCCCATCCTGGCTCCGCATTGGGGGCCAAGGGTGAGGCTGCTCGCCTATTAAAGGGGAACGTGAGCTGGGTTTAGACCGTCGTGAGACAGGTCGGACTTTATCTGCTGGGGGTGGTGGCCGCCTGAGGGGAAAGCGTCCCTAGTACGAGAGGAACGGGACGCTGTGGCCTCTAGTTTACCGGTTGTCCGACAGGGCACTGCCGGGCAGCCACGCCGCCGCGGATAAGAGCTGAAAGCATCTAAGCTCGAAGCCGCTCCCGAAACGAGGCGGCCATTCCACGGCAAGAGACCTGGCAACAGGCCTCAGCCGTGGACGAGGGCTCCCGTAGAAGACGGGGTTGATGGAACCGGGGTGTAAGCCGGAAGGCTTCGGCCGACCGGTTCAGCCCGCGGTTCCCAATCGCCCGAGGTGTCGGGTTGAAAAAGGTTCGGTGTCTGGACGAATTTTTGGGCCTATGCGTGGTTTAACTAATTTAGATTTGCGTATATTTTATGTTCTTGTTGATTTCTATCCTTACCAGGTAAATGTTGTCAAAAAGCTCATATTCATGGCTTACGATTTTTTAATAGTCTTTTAACCCTTAATTCACGTTTAAAGGTGATCAAGCGTGGTTGATGTTGCTAGCTTTGGTGAACCAATGGTTGAATTTTGCGCTACTGAATTTGGTAAGCTTAAGGATGTTCAGATGTTTAAGAGGGGATGGGGTGGGGATACGTCAAATTTTATTGTTGCCGTTGCCAGACTTGGTGGAAAAGCGGGATATATTTGTCGTATCGGGGATGACGAGTTTGGAGAATCATTTCTAGATCTTTGGCGTAATGAAGGAGTGGACGTCTCCCAAGTTATAGTAGAGAAAGGAGGCTTTACAGCCGTATATTTCATATCAATTTTGCCCGGCGGCGAACATGATTTCACGTATTTCCGTAAAGGTTCTGCTGCAAGCCACTACTCGCCATCGGATTTAAATGTAGAATACTTGAGTAAGCTAAAGGTTTTTCATTCTAGCGGAATATCGATGGCGATAAGTGAGAGCTGTAGGGAAACAGTCATTAGGGCGGCTGATATAGTTAAAAAGCACGGCGGGCTTTTCAGTTTCGACGTGAATTTTAGACCTAAACTATGGTCTCCACAATATGCTAAACCACACATTGAAGAAGCCATAATGAGGACCGATGTGCTCTTCGTAAGCCGAGAGGACATAAGCCTGCTCTATAATGAGGACATAGATAGCGTGATTGAAAGAATACGTTCATTTGCTAGACCGAAAGCAATCATCGTAAAACTGGGTGGAGAGGGCTGTCTCATATTTAGTGAAGGGAAGAAAATAATGATCCCGAGTTTTAAAGTAAATGTTATTGACACAACTGGTGCTGGAGACGCGTTTGATGGAGCTTTTATAGTTGGACTGTTAGAGGGAAAGTCCTTAAAGGAAGCTGGTGTCTTCGCCAACGCTGTTGGCGCTCTAACTACAACTGGTTTAGGAGCAGTTGCACCAATTCCAAAAAGAAGTAATGTTGAAGGCTTTCTAAGAAAAATTAACCCGCATTCTTCTTCCCATGGTTAAATGGGAAAATAAATTAACTAAGAACACCAACAATAGTCTTCGCTAGAAGAAAAATGGTAATGAGCATTATGTTAAGTGCGGCTTACAATAGCCAGCTTTTTCATGAGCCCCTCAAAGCTTATCTCATTAATCACCGTCCAGTCAAATTCTTCCGCTTCACGCAATTCTAGGTTTATTGCATTATTTGGGCATACGGCTATGCAGGAGCCGAAGCCATCGCAGCGTTTCTCATCAATAAGCATAGCTTTTCCATCTACGAGTTGAAGCGTCCCAGTTAAGCAGGCTTTAACGCAGTTTCCGCATCCAGTACATTTATTCTGATCAATTGACACAATTAATCTTATGCTTTGACCCATGATTCCACCGTATGTCAATGTACGTGTGCTTCTCTCTCAGCCCTAATCATTGATTCATCAATTGCTCCTGGCTTATAGGGTTCAGCTCTCCGCGTTAATACGCGCACAATATAATGCCTGGATTTTATGTCTTTTCCAGATTCTCTAATCATTTTTGTGACCATCATGTGTATTGCATGGCAGCATGGAACCTCCATCGTGTATACTTCAACTTCTTTAGCCTTTGCTTCTCCTACAATTAATGCAATTTTATTCATCATTCTATGTGGATCTTCGAGTAGTGGGCAGCCAATTATTACTGGCTCTCCACTTCTAAAAATTTGGCCAATCTCCTCATTTAAGAGGGCTGCGCAATCCGCCGCTATAATTATCTTATCACGCGTCAGGAAGGGCGCTTTAGGATGAATTAGTAGGATTTTAACTGGCCGCTGTACGCTCATAATCTTTCATCTCCTCCCTATAGATTTCCTTAATTCTTCGGCTCTCAATTTGCTAATGAGCCCTCTGCTCTCTAAATCGTCTATGCATTTATCTGCGTAGTCACACCAGGAAAGGCATGTTTCCGTTGGCTCACGGTGGACTATCTTGCCACATCTTGGGCATTCCAGCTTAGTTTCATATTCAAAGAATTCTATCTCCTCACCGCAGAATGGGCACTTCCTAATTATTATCTGCGGCTCTATTAGGCTTCTTACTCCTGGACAACGCTTAAACATTCTGCTTCACTTAACCGAATTTTTCATTACCCGATTATTAAGTTTTCCCGAAAATTTTCGGCTCTATATGCTGGTCAATTTCTCCTCAAATTTTTCTAGGCTGTACAGTTCACCTTCAACTTTAGGATTATATAAGCGCTTAACTTTAATCACTCTAGACTCGCTATTCTCTCTACTATCCAAGATCTTTCTATACTCCTCTAAGTATTCTCTTCCTCTCTCACTAAGCTCACTTCTTAAATCCGCTAAAACCTCCATGTTCCACTCTCTATAATCCCAGGAGCTATCGGCTGATATCATTAGGATACTGCTATCCTTACTGATTTTGCCTGATTCAACCTCCCTCTTCACAGCCGCAAATACCATCCCCGTTGATGGGCCGCCATGAACCCCATATTCAATTTCTAGCTCCATGAGCGCTTCATAGGCGGATCTGTCATCTACTGTCAATATTTCAGTCTCCCTAATATCTGAGAGCCCGAATACTTCTGGGCTCCATTTGCAATCGCCCATAACATTATGCACGCCGGGTATTCGGTGAACCCCAGTTGGCTGGACGCCAACTATTTTAACTTTTGAATTGAACCTTGAAAAATATTCGCATATTCCAGCGAAGGTTCCTGTGCTCCCTAGCGGTATAAATATGTGTGTCAAGTCGTCTCTAAACTTTTCATCTATTTCTCTAGCCGTTAAGAGCATAGGAGCGAGTGGATTTAAGACGCTATTGTACTGGTCTATATTCACGATATTGCTATATCTCTTTGCTAGAGCTCTAACCATAAAGACAGTGAACTCCCTTGGGCACAGATCATATTCCTCTTCGGAAACCATAACAACATTTACGCCTAAACTCCTTAGGGTTTCAATTCTCTGCCTTGGGGTTCTAGGGGGCACAACTGCGAAGACTTTCTTATCCATCTCATTTGATAGCAAGCCAAGTTCCAACGCGAAGTTTCCTGATGAAGCGGAGATCCAAATATCTTTCTTCGGATTCAGTTCATCAGCGAATAAACCCATTATGCAAGCTGGCTTCCTCTTAATAGACCTTAAGGGATCAGCTCCTCCAGCATTATCATGCTCAACCTTAACAAATAACCTAACATCACTTTTACTTGTGAAGGCGTCAACTTCTATAATTGGGTAAGGCTTTAAATTTTCGAGTTGCATTAGATCTTCAGCAATCCTTCCAAAAAGGCGCTCGTAACCTATTTTATAGTCTCTACTCACCATCAGCACCCCCAAGCAAAAAAACTCGCATCCCAATGATTTTTCAGATGTCTGGCAACACCCATATACCAGAAAACCTCTAAGAAAGCGCTTACTAGACTAACAAATATTAACACCTATACTTTAGCACCGAGATAACTCCGTTATACATGAATTTAAGTATTTCGCTAAAAAACAATGCCGAACCCCATTACGTTTATTTTTAAACAAAATTTAGCTTTGTGACCTAATTCTAGTTGATTTATGAAGTTTTCTCCATCTTTTTCTAATTTTTACCTTTTTTCTATAGCCTTCTCGCAATCTAGACTTTATTTTTCAGTTAGAGCTGGCGATTTACCGTAATTCTAGTTTAGTTCGTATTTAATGGAAAATTCATCCTCCGCCGAATACGGCTGAAAAATTTCCAAAATGGAAAAAGGAGAAAAATGCTAGTCAAAAGATAATTAAGCCACAAAGCACAAAATTTATTAATTGTTGTGTAGAAAATTACATTGGTTTTCAAAATGGAACGATCGACTTTAGAAAAAATATCGTTTAAAACGCCCTTATCCTCTAAAACCATTACTCTTATAGGAGTATTCGCGTCCCTGCATGCAATATTATACTTCATGCCATCCCCTTTATGGCGCAATTGGGCCATATATTTGGAGCCTATTGAGGGAATCATTCTCGGACCATTAGCTGGACCATTGTCAGCATTCATGGGCAGTTTTATTGCAAGGCTCATTAAGCCCGATGAATACTGGATGTTCGGCGTGATCGCCGAGCCTATTGGAGTCTTATTTGCAGGTTTACTCGCTGAAGGGAAGTGGAAGCATAGTATAGCAGCCTATAGTGTAATGCTGGCAGCCTACTTTATGCATCCCTTTGGAAGGATGCTGCCACTCTGGACTATACTCGATGTTTTACTCGCTATCATATTGATATATCCGGTCTCCAAAATCGGCATGAAAATCTTTAGCGGGAAAGGTGTTTCACTTTTTATTCTATTAATAGCAATATCTTTTATTACGGCATCTGCCGATTCCTTAGCACGCATATTTCTGCTGATTCCAGCCGGGCTATATAAAATCTTTGACTTAAGCTTTGAAGTCTTATATGGCATATTTGTGGTTGGAGCGGCATACTCTTACATAGAAGATGCAATAATGATGACAGTCTCCTTATTAATCGGGCCTAAAATACTGGCCTCTCTCAAAGTCTTCTATAAAAGAACAGTAAAATAGTAACCAAAATACCAAAAATATTCCTATTAAAGGAAACGCTTTAAAGAGATTGCTAAGAAAACCCTAATATTTTAGGCACTCTTATTTATGGTGCCATAAATTTTGTTGTTCTTAAGGACTTTTATTGCGAATAATTCTTTGGTTCCATTCTTTAATTCTATTTGGCGATGTGTATATGTTGAAGCGTTTTCCTCTAGCGAAACCTATGAGTGTTAAGCCGGAGGATTCAGCAATTCTTACACCCATATCTGTGGGCGCTGATAGCGAAATTAAAATAGGGATCCCCATCTGAACAGCCTTAATAACGATTTCAGAAGTGAGTCTCCCAGTGGATGCGAGCATTGTTCTACTGAAGTTTACACCTTTAATTGCAGCTTCGCCAATAACCTTATCAACAGCATTATGCCTGCCAATATCCTCAGCGAAGGCTATTAGCTCGCCATCCTTATCTGTTAGAGCAGCGGCGTGAGTTCCGCCTGAAACTCTATAGATAGATGCGTTAGAATTTAGTATATTAGCGGCCTTTAAAATAGATTCACCATTAACCTCAATTCTATTAGATCTTAATTTTTGGGCAACCTTTAATACGCTTGATGGCAGCCCACTATCACCACAGAATGTGGTTATTAACCTATGTTTCTCCGGAGCCTTGAAAGATTTCTCTCCAGATAATTCAACATGAATATTCTTTCCTGAAAACTCCATTTTACAAACATCTTCTAACTTATCTATTATTCCTTCAGTTAAAAGGAAACCTATTACCAGCTCCTTTATCTGCGATGGTGAATGGTGAAAAGTTGCATAAAGGTCCCCGTTAATATATAGGTTCGTTTCCTCCTCGATCGCAATAGCGTCTTTTAGAATGGCGAAATCCCCTTCAAGTTTATTAAATCTAAGGATTTCGTGCTCAAAAAGCATCATCATTATCCTCACGCAAGTCTTTTCATATTGGGTGTTAGGTGACAGATAAAAATTTCAGAGTTAAACTAATAAATTAAGCTGAAATCCCTAATTTTTATCTCACTCAATATGCTAGTCTTCTCCATTTAGAATTTAATAATAAGATTCTCAGAATATTCAGGAAAACCCTATTTAAACGATATATTTTTTGAGTTCAGTACTCTGAATTAGGCATGATTTATACCTATTTAATGCGTCATCGATTATTCTTCTTAATTCTTCCTCCACTACAAAGCCTACATAACTCATTAATGGTCTTCCTTCACAGAAGAATATTAATGTTGGTGTGCTCATAATGCCCAAATCCATCGCTAATTCCCTATTCTCCTCCGACTCAAGAACATTTATCATTCGCGAATTTAGCTCTCCCCTCATATTCTGATGCCAATTTATTAAATATAGGTGTCAGCCTTCTACACCATGGGCATTCTTCGTGCCAGAAATAAACTAATGTTAGAACCTGAGAGCGGAGAACCTCCTCATTCCAATTACTCCAACTTAACCTTACCACAACCATGGCATGCACCAAAAAATATTACTTAGTGAATACCAATAAATTTAATGGTTTTCAATTTAAAAATAGGATGGAGTAGGGAGTTATTAGACATTAGATGCTGCTCTCTGAGCCCTTTTAGCGAGGGTCTCTATAAGTTTCTCTTCCTCTAAAGCATGCTTTTCTTCCTGCGTTAGATTATTTGGAAGCCATTCTGGTTTAGGCCTACTTGCGTAGTAGGCTCGTATAGCTCTTCTTAAGGCTCCAACTGCTAGTACGCCGCAATGGTATTTAACGGGCGGCAGTCCACCAAGCTCATCAGATATTGTTTTCCAAGAAATCTTCCAAGCGTCTTGCATGGTCTTACCAATGATCAGCTCGGTTAGTATGCTTGCAGCGGCTATGTTTGCAGCGCAACCATAGCTCTCGAATTTAGCGTCAATTATCTTCCCAGTTGCTTATCAACCTTTAAGTATATGGCTATCATGTCTCCGCATGCTGAGCTACCAGCTAGTGCCTCAGCATCAGCATTCTCAATCCTACCGAGATTTTTTGGGTTCCTAAAGAGTTCCAGAACCTTTTTGCTGTATGTTAGGGGTACACGGCTTGACAATTTACTTCACTCCCTTTTAGATTTAATTGGATTTAGGATCTAATTCTACCAACAACTTTTGGCAGAACTTCTAGAACATAATTTACGTCTGCAACCGTGTTAAATGGTGAAATCTTCATCAGTAGGCTTCCATGAGTCTCCTCATATCTGCGTCCAATGGCTAAAAGCACATGACTTGGCTCTAGAACACGACTTGTGCAAGCGCTTCCGCTGGAGACATAAATGCCCCTCATAATTAACTCAACAGTTAAAGCCTCACCCTCACAATAAAGGAAACTAACATTCACGTTGTCAGGCGAACGCTTGCCACCGGACGGCCCATTCAATATGGCATAATTAACCTCTTCTAGAATACCGTTTATTAAGCATTAAGCGGTCTCTAAGGTCGGTCATTCTGGAAGTGTATTCTCCAAAGTTTTCATGTAAGATTTCTACAGCCTCAGAGAAGCCTAATATGCCGGGAATATTCTCAATGCCTGGCCATAGCTTCTGCGTGCTGAGCTGCCCGTAAATTATTGGTTCCAGCTTAATGCCCTCTCTAATATATAGTGCGCCTACACCTTTAGGTCCATACGCCTTGTGGCTGCTAAAGGATGCTAGGTCAACATCTAGGGTTTTTAGGTCTAGAGGTATTTTTCCAAGAGCATCGCAAGAGTCCGTATGGATTAAAATGTTCTCGTCTTTATCCCTGATAATGTCGCGTATGGCTTTCATATCCTGTACTGCACCTATCTCATGGTTTACGGCCGCTATACTAACCAGTAAAGTTTCCTTGTCAACATGTTGAGATAGAAAGTTTAAGTTAACAACCCCCTCCCCATCAACAGGTATTCTAATGAGTTTAAACCCATATTTTTCAAGTCTCTCAGCCGGAAATATTACGCTTAAATGCTCTATACTCGACACAAGAATCTTCTTTCTGTTCTGTGAGGAGCTGGCTGAGCCGATTATGGCCAAATTATTTGCTTCGGTTCCACTATGAGTGTAAATTATCTCGTTTAGGCTACAGTTAATTGCTGAGGCGATGCTCTCCGTAGCCTTATACAATGTCTGATAGCTCACCCAACCCATAAGATGGGTTATTGATGGATGCCCCTACCACCCCACTTATATGCATTCTCCATAGCTTTCAGAGACTCTGGAAATATTAAGCCGGAGTTTTCATGGTCCAAATACACTTCCTTTTCAGGCGTGCCATGTGATTCAATTAGCTCGCTTATAGATCTAGATAGGTCGCTATATGTCAAGTTGAAACCTCCACATATATTTGATAAGTGTCATCGGCTTTTTCAACCCTTAGAACTTTACTTGCCCGGGATTAGCCCTCATAACGGTTTCAGCCAACGCGAGAAGTGGACCCGGACAAGACTTGTAACGGGCATCAACAATTAAATCAGCCCTCATCCCAAATCACCATCATTCGTGGTTGGGAGGCATTAAGAGATAAAGAAATTAATGTCCGAGTCTTTCGCCTTACTCAGAAAGGTGGCTGCTCCAACAACTTCATCTACATCCACATCCTCAATTAAATCTTCCTCTTTAATTCCTAACAAACCCATGGTCGTAGAGCAAGCATAAACCTTTAATCTTCCAGTCTTTTTACCCTGCTCTAATACCTCCCTCCAGCTAGGTATAGCTCCGGAGCTGATGGCTCTTCTTAAATTCTCTTCAAAACCCTTATAATCTGAGCTGACTTCCTTGACCTCATAACGCTTCCTTAAGGCTAGGAGACTCCAAAATGTAAAGAATAATTCAGCTTCCCAACCCATAACTGATGCTGTGGTAGCTAAGGTTACTGCTGGAAATATTTTATCAATCTTCTCTGAGGATACTATTATAGATATTTTCGGCATTTTTATCACGCATAATATAACAATGTTATATAAACCTTTCCCGTATATTAACATATTGCCTATTGCCTACAGTGAATAAAAATTGTTCTTCAGATCACATTTGCCGGCGCAGCCAGCCTCTGACCTACTTCTTCATGCATTCCTCTGAGCAGAAAACATATGGCTTATTTACGCAGCAGGTTTTCTAGTTATGGGGTTCCCTCGAATCAGTTTGCCACATACCTGGCACCGCAAATTCGCCACCAACGAATATTTAAGAATATAACGGGCTTATAAATCTTGTGAATGTTCTTTTAGACCTGGCAACTTAGTATATAAAGGTTTTATACGTTAAGTTGCCACGTCCTTTTGATTGAGCACAAAGGATTTAAAGAGAATTGCCTCTTTAGAGGGTTTGAGGAAGCATAGTGGCTGATGGTATGCTCACGCTTGATTATGTTTTGCCTAGGCTGAGAGAGTTATTTGATAAGTTTGAGGGTGTCAAGTTAGCGTTGCTTTTTGGGTCTATTGCTAGAAGTGGAGTTAGTATGCATGATGTTGACTTAGCTCTTAAGATGGCTGATGAAAACTTATTGAACGTTGGATATATTGTGTCCCAGGTTGCGTGGATCCTGAACATTAGCGAGGACGCGGTAGATGTCTTAATTTTAGATCAAATTAATCCAATAATACTTTCAAAAATACTTAATGAGGGGATTATAATTAAGTTGAAGCACGAAGCACTAAAGGAGCAAATAGAGAGAGCGCAATTGGCACCAGACGCTCTGATAGAATTTAAGATGTGGGCGTCCATTGATCCCGATCTTGATAAAACAATTATCACGTCAAGGGCAGAGGAGATCAGGAGAAATGTAGCGTTCATTAAAAGTGAAATCTTATCTAAAAATGTTGAGAGCATGGATTACAAGGATATTTTAGCGCTGGAGAGGGCTATGCATAGAATTATAGAATCCATGCTTGATATATGTAGACACTTGGTCTCAGTTTACTCACTTGGTCTCTTTGAAAGTTATGGTGAATACCCACGTAAACTAGCTGAAGCAGATAAAATGCCAAGGGATCTGGCGGAAGACCTAATAAAACTTATAGGTTTAAGAAACATACTTGTGCACCGCTACCTAGAGATTAAAAAAGAACCCCTTTATAAGGCGGCTGAGGAAATTGTTAAGAGGATAGCGGGCAAATTTATAGAATGGTTGAAAATGGTAGACCCGTAAAACTGAGACCCCGTTTTCCACTTAAGGTTATGACGAATTTTCGGCATTTTCGTCCTCACCTCCTCTAGTTTCCTTTCAATAATCTTCTTTAATCTTTCCAAAGCCTAACTGGTATGCCTCTCTCATATAGGAAGCGCTTAACAATAGGTATAGGATATTTGCTATAGTGGAATACTGAGGCTGCTAAAGCAGCATCAGCTTTACCATTTACGAAGGCTTCTAGGAAGTGCTCTGGTTTTCCTGCTCCGCCGCTTGCTATAACCGGTATATTAACGCGCTCAGCAATGCTCCTAGTTAACTCAATATCGTAACCATTCTCGGTTCCATCTTTATCAATCGAGGTTAGAAGTATTTCCCCAGCGCCTAGCTCAGCTCCTTTAACAGCCCATTCGATAGCATCTATCCCAGTCGGCTTACGCCCACCATAAATGTAAACCTCAAACCAGCATGGCCCCTCGGCAGACTCTATAACTGTTCTGTCCAGTCTCCTCTCATATCTTCTCTTTGCATCTATTGCTAAAACAACACATTGAGAACCAAACGTCTCAGCCAGCTCTCTGATAAGATCCGGTCTTTCAACGGCTGCAGTATTAACTGACACTTTATCCGCGCCATTACATAAAATTATATGCGCATCCTCAATATTCCTTATCCCGCCTCCAACAGTAAATGGTATATTTACTTCAGATGCCACTGACCTAACAACATCCTTTAATATCTTCCTCTTCTCAGCGGATGCCGTTATATCTAAGAAGACAAGCTCGTCAGCTCCATCCTCACAGTAGCGCCTAGCAAGCTCAACTGGGTCGCCAGCATCCTTAAGCCCGACAAAGTTAATTCCCTTAACAACCCTTCCATGATCTACGTCTAAGCAGGGTATTATTCTCTTCACCAACGCCATGGTATACGCTTCTCCCAGCACTTAAATCAATTATTTATCAAGGCTGCTTTTAAGACTTCTCTAACGCTTAACAATACCCATGAAATTCTTAATTATTCGTTCACCCGACCCATCGGATTTCTCCGGATGGAATTGAACTCCGAAAATATTCTTATGAGATATGACTGATGCAAACCTAATACCATATTCGGTCTCAGCGGCAATTACATTTCTGCTCGCTGGAATAGCATAGTAGCTGTGGGCGAAGTAAAAGTAATCTTTTCCGCTTATTCCATCTAAAATATCCACATGCTTAATCATGTTTAGAGTATTCCAGCCCATATGCGGTATTCTAACTGTTTTAGGTAATCTGACAACCATGCCATTTAAAATGCTTAATCCCGCTCCTGAACTCTCATCACTCCTCTCAAAGAGCAACTGCATCCCTAGGCAGATACCTAAGACTGGCACACCCCCTGAAATTAGCTCCAATAATTCGCTTTTTACCTCCTGTAGGTTTTCCGCTCCAACCCTAAAATTGCCGACGCCAGGAAGGACCACAGCATCCGCATCTTTGAACCCTTGCTTATCTGAGCATATCACCACGTTAAAGCCAGCCTTTTCCAAGGAGCACTTTATGCTAAAAATGTTTCCAACACCATAGTCTATTATTACGGCTTTAGGCATTCTAACTCCCTCAAATTTCGTTAGCAAATTTGGAAGTTTCCTTCCGTCTTAGCGGCATCAGTTTATATATGCCTTTTGTTGTAGAAGAACTGAAGAGAGATCTCTAGAAGCTAAGGGTTTGGTGGGCTTCTCCTTTTATGCTCAGTTCTCCTGTGCCTTCTCAAAATATCATTAACGATTTCTATTGGGACGCCAATCTTCTTACTGACTTCTTCCGCTGTGAGCTGCTCCTCAAATAGTCCAATTAATATTGGGTCGATTATTGAGTAGTCGGCCGGGAGCTCATCTATTAGCCTATGCCCCGGATATAATTGTGGGCTACTCGGCTTCTTAACGATCCTCTCCGGTAAACCTAGATGAGCAGCTATCTCCCTAACTTGCGTCTTATATAAATGTCTTATTGGGAATATGTCGGCTGCTCCATCACCATGCTTAGTAAAGTACCCTATCAAATACTCGCTTCTATCACTCGTCCCAACAACAAGGTAATTATACAGGTTTGCATAGAAGTAGAGGATTGCCATACGTATCCTAGCACGTAAGTTCGCCAGAGGAATCCTATAAGCAGGGTTATTTGGATCTATCTGCAGAGCGCCTATAAAGGCGTTGCATATGCCATCTATATTAATGATCTCAGTTTTTATGCCGAGATCCCTCGCCAAATTAATGGCATCCTCTAAATCCTCCTTAGGAGTGAAGCTTGTGGGCATTATTAATCCTAAAACCCTATCTCCGCCAAGCGCGCGAACGCAGAGAACCGCTGTTAAACTGCTATCTATGCCTCCACTTAGACCTAGGACAACGCCGGAGGCGCCGGATTCTTCAACTTTCCTCCTTATAAACTCTATTATTTTATCTATAGCGTGAATAGTCATGTGTACTTTCACCAATCTATGTAACACATAACATGTGACTTATATTTTTCAACCTATCATTATCTGCTCCTAGCGGATAATTTTATGGGGATATCAGATAGATATGGAGAACGCTTAGTGTATAGGTAAGTGCATTTTAGCGCTCTTGTGACTTTTTAAAGAAAGATTTAAGTGAAAAGGATTAATGGAAGCGTTATCTAAAGTTACGATAACGCTGTCCAGTAAAGTCTTAGAGAGCATAAAGAAGATTGAGGAAACTTTAAGCTTTGAAGAATTTGGAAAATAAATCGCCGAAACCTATCGCGCTTACTATTCCGTCAGATTCAGCGACAAAAATTTGCATGCCGAATTGCTCCAAGATCTAAATATTGCGGACCAGATGCTGCGCCATGGCTAAAATTAGAACAGTCCTAGGTGATATTTCCCCGGATGAATTCGGTCCAGCCTTGGTTAATGAGCATATACTTGTAGATTTTATTGAAGCTGAAAAGTTTAGCAGAGACAGGTATAACCGGGAAGAAGTCTTTGAAGTTATGATACCCTACTTGGCCAGAATAAAAATTTGGGTGTGAAGGGCTTCGTTGAGTGCACTCCCGCATATATGGGTAGAGACCCCAAGCTTCTAGTAAGGTTTTCCAAGGCTTTAGGCATTTCATATCCTAACTAACACGGGTCTATGCAAGGAACCTCATCTTCCAAAATTCCCTCGAGTACTCAGCTGATCAACTTGCAGAATTATGGATCAAAGAGATTTTGGAAGGAATTGAAGACACTCCTATTAAAGCAGGACTCATAAAAATCGCAGTAAATCACGGCACAATAGTGCCTATACAACAAAAATTGTAAGGGCTGCTGCCCGTTGCAGTCTTGCAACAGGAGCTGCTATCGCCTGTCATACAGGCAATGGTGCAGCAGCAACTTATTTACTTAAAATTTTAAATGAAGAGGACTTGGAAAACAATAGATTAATAGTTGTTCATGCCGATGCTGAAGAAAATATTGAAATTCATTTGGAGATTGCTAGGAAAGGCGCATGAGTTGAGTACGATGGTTTGAGTCAAAATACCTCTGAGAAAATATTAAAGCTGCTTAGATTCATGCTGAATCATGGCTTTGAGGAGCAGATTCTTCTGTCTCAGGATGCAGGGTGGTATAATGTGGGTCAGCCCCGGGCGGCAACATTAGAGGTTATGAATACTTAATTGAAGATTTTTGTTCCTTTAATGAAGAAGAATGGTTTTGACCAAAATTAATTGACAAGATTCTGTTGGAGAACCCTGCTAAAGCTTTTCAAATTGAACAATGCCGCCTTCATTGCATAAAGGTAGTGATTGCAAACAATGGCGGTTTTTGAGCATAGTGGATCGTTTAATATGGCGGCTGAGACTACATTATTGGGTATGCAGTGAACAAAGCGAGAGGTACCCTTCCGAAAAAATATGAAACATTGGGTCTCCTAGCAATATACGATGGTTTGAGAGCTTCACTACATGCTATAAAACAGTAATTTGAATGGAAATCATTAGTTATAACTATGTTATTGTTTATAAGACTCTACTCCGTTAATATAATTTAGTTGATTACCGTAGGAATTGGAGATTGGGAGGCGTATGCCTAAGGCTTTAGTGCTGCTTTCGGGTGGTTTAGATAGTCTACTTGCCACAAAGATTGTTTTAGATCAAGGGGTTGATGTTGAAGCTGTTCATTTTGTGACGCCATTTTGCAGGTGTGATTGCGGCTCAGTTGCCAGGTTTTCTAGGGAGTTTGGTGTGAGGGTTCATAGTATCTTTTTGGGGCAGGATTTTCTTGATGTTGTTGCTAATCCGCGTTTTGGTTATGGTAGCCAGATGAATCCATGCCTAGATTGCAGAATACTCATGTTTAGGAGGGCTAAGGAATTAGCCGATAAAATAGGGGCGGATTTTCTTGTAACTGGTGAAGTTCTGGATGAAAGACCATTTTCGCAGAGACTGAAAGCCATGCAGTTAATAGAGAGGGAGACTGGGCTTAAGGGTAAAATCCTTAGACCTCTCTCGGCGAAACTACTGCCTCCAACTGAGGCTGAGAGGATGGGATGGGTTAATAGGGAGAAACTCTTCGCAATTAGGGGTAGGAGGAGGACGCCACAGATCGAGTTGGCAGCTAGGCTCGGCATAAAGGATTATCCTAATCCATCAGGCGGATGCCTATTAACTGACCCAGCTTTCGCCCGAAGGGTGAAGGATCACTTAAAGCATGAGGGAAAACTAAACATGGACGATGCATTACTTTTAATGATTGGACGGCATTTCAGAATTAATGGGACGAAAATAGTAGTTGGTAGAAATAAAGGCGAGAATTATAAACTCATGGAATTAGCTGAGCGCCGAAAAACACCATATCTGATGGTTAAGGATTATAAGGGTCCGGTCACCCTAATAGTGGGCAGGGAGAATCCGACCATAATGGAGAAAGCTGCCGCGATAACTGTGCGTTACTCAGATGCGCCTAAGGATATTCCGGTAAGCGTACTCTGCAAATTTGCGGATAAAGAGAGTGAAATAAAAGTTGTTGCTATGAGCGATGACCAAATAGAGCGCCTTAGAGTATAGTGAAGGGAGGAGAAAAATGGATTTAAGTCTGATTAAATCTTTTATCTAAGTCCCAAATAGAGGAGGAAGAAAATACGGCTACTCAAATGGACCTGGTTGAAAGAATTCAGAAGTTGAAGCAAGAGAAGAAAGCGATTATTTTGGCGCACAATTATCAGCGCCCTGAGATCCAGGATATCGCGGATTTTGTCGGCGACAGCTTAGAGTTATCTTTGTGCGCAGCTCAAACGGACGCTAAAATAGTGGTCTTCTGCGGGGTTAATTTCATGGCGGAAACAGCCGCTATCCTAAACCCTGATAAGAAGGTTCTCATACCGGATGCTAACGCTCTCTGCCCAATGGCATCCATGCTGCCAGCTGAATTGGTAAGACTTTATAAGCGCAAGTATCCTAAGGCTAAAATCGTTTTATACATAAATAGTTTGGCGGAGGCTAAAGCGTATTGTGACGCCGTATGCACGTCGGCTAATGCCGCTGAAATCGTGAATAGAATGGAGTCTGAGGTTATCCTCTTCGGGCCCGACGTAAACTTAGCGCGCTACGCTCAAACGAAATCCGACAAAAAGGTTGTGCCAATACCGCGATGCGGCTTCTGCCCAGTACATAAACTCTTTAGTAAAGAGAGTATTATGCGCTTAAAACAAAAGTATCCAGACGCTGAGGTTATGGTTCACCCGGAATGCGACCCGGAGGTTTGGGAAATTGCGAATTTTATTGGAAGCACCTCCAGAATGTATAGGGAGACTTTAACCTCTAAAGCGAACCGATTTATTGTTGCAACAGAGGTAGGGTTGCTACATAGGTTAAAGAAGGATAGGAGAGACGCCGTTTTTATACCAGCCTACGATGAGGCAGTATGCGTGAATATGAGACTGCATACACTTGAGAAAGTTTACCTATCTCTGAGGGATGAGAAGAATGAAATTAAGATCCCACCAAAGATATCTTCAATGGCGCGTGAACCAATAGAATTTATGCTTAAAACCCGTGAAACCCAAAGGTAAATCAAATCAATTATCCGCCGCCTATGGGCGGTATTATCGCTACAGTATCGCCATCTACAAGCTTAGTCTTTAATCCCTGAAGCATTCTTGAATCTCTTCCATTGATTAGGAAGCGGACTGATGGGTCAATAGTTTTTTGGCCTTCATTAGCGTATAAGTATCGGCGCGCCTCATCACCATATCTAGATGCAACTATTTCAATTAGATCCTCCAAACATGCATTATTTTCTAGCTCAACTATTTCCTCAGCACGTCCAGCAAGCTCACGTAAAGTTGTAAAATATCTGACCTTAACCCTCAAGCCCCAACCACCTACACTAGGATAGCCTCTCTCCTAAAAAAGAAAAAATTTTTCGGAGAGAATTCTTCGTTTAAGGGTAAGGGAACTATTTATTCGGGATTTACGTGTTCGTTTCGGACTGCATGTTTTATAATTTCCAGTGAGCATGAATGGTGTTTAGAGCAGAATTCCTCGCATTCCTCAGCCCATCTTCTCTCTCTATACTTAAGCCCACATACTTCGCAAACATAGAGAATTTTGCTATCCCTTTTTATCTCTTTCACCATTATTAGACCACCAAGGGCTTATTTAATTAACATGATATAGAAAATATTTTTGGGTTTTTAAGGCTATTTTCAAGAATGTTAGCATTGATGGAACCTCCCATAACGGTCCAACCACTGTTGCTAGGGGCTGCTTCTGAGCTGGCGCCGAAAACCACTATGGCTGTTGCTATTGCAACCTCAAATTGGGTGCTTGAGCTTATGAAGGCAATTGTTAGGCATCTCTATAGTCAAATCTTAGGAGCCAAGGTACCATATGGAAGAGCTCAGCCATGATGAAGAAGTGTGATGGCAACGGTATTGAAACTAAGCCGATTGCGGCTGGCTGGGTAATGATAGCATCACCTTTCATGGGGAATAATATGATAATTGTAGCTAACGGCGCCGCTTCTATAACATTACCTATTACTGGGCAAAAAATAAATAATGCTCGATTGAAACAGTAAAATATGGGTAGGATAACTATTTCTGAAACCCGAGACTATTTTCTGAAAGATGGTAAGAAATTCTTCTATCTTGCTGATACTTGCTGGAGTGCTTTCACCAACCCGAACTATGAAGAATGGGAGTACTATCTTGAATATA
>Ga0105154_1000234_pt1 | contig 25207 bp, 22 predicted proteins | sample SSWtaG_FD_89672 | JGI IMG/M metagenome (GOLD analysis project Ga0105154, IMG submission 89672) | Hot spring microbial communities from Sandy's Spring West, USA to study Microbial Dark Matter (Phase II) - SSWsed_matched | ecosystem: Environmental > Aquatic > Thermal springs > Hot (42-90C) >... | reverse complement strand
TTACTATCTAACACGTCTAACTCATCTAGTACTTGCTGAGAAATTAGATGGAACATCTCATTAGAACGCACTACGAACTCTGCTTCTGCTAGTTCTGGCTTCGCTTCGGCGAATCTTGCTAGCGTTTCCATGACCTTTGCCCTTAGCAATATATTACTCCACATAGCTTCCCATTTGCCCCTCCATTCCCTAACGCGCTCTCCTATCGCTTGTAATACCTGTGATTCGCCTATTAGTAGGGTTTGCGTGGGTTTGAGTTCGTCTTCCTTCGCAGAGTACTGCATGAGATCTACGAACCCATGCTCCTCCAACGGATCTCTTTGCCAATGTTTTCTCACTTCTGCTATCTCCACTACCCTTCTGAAGCTTCGTAACCCATCTGGCGTTCGCAAACGATTCGCAATTACTATGATATCTGTCGCCTTAAAGCTCGTAGGTGGTACGCCTAAATCGTTTACTACGCGATCGAACACACCATAGGGCGAGTCACCATGGATTGTGCCGGCAACTACGTTAGCCAGGGCTCCTATTCGCATGGCTTCGTACAGCGCTTTAGCTTCTATGCTTCTCACCTCTCCTACTATGAGGCAACTATCTCCTAGTCTCAGTGCTGTCCTTAGGGCTTCGTCCGCTGGTAGCTCTGTCTCTACCTGCGTTATTATGCTCCTGCACTTCAAGTGCTGTACGTTATAGCCAAGTTCGCGAAGCGTAGCAACTGGGAGCTCTAGAGTATTGTGCACTACTATGTTCTCGCAGACGAAGTTCTCGAAGGGAGGAACAGAAATGTCATAAACGTAGGTTTCTTCTGCTTTAACCTTTATCTCCTTCACTTCGTCCCAGAACAGATCTGTGAAAGGTAGAATCGAGATGGGGTTCGCACTTATCTTATTCTGCAGGACTATTCGCCTTAGAACTTCTCTCGCTATCCCATTGCTCTTAGCCACGTGATCATAGAAATTAGGATCCTTTATCAAGCTAACTAGCTCTAGCTTGCTCTTAGCAGAAAGGGGTATCACGTCCATGGTGTTGCTAGCTTTTCTTCGCTTCAAGAGCGAGCGAAGCTTTGCCTGCTTTACTGGTTGAAGGAAACCGATTTTACTCGCGAACTCATCTATGAATTCGCTGGCTGAAATGGAGAGTCTCGTGGCTCTATTCATTTCCTTTTTCCATTTTATCTCCGACACTATGCCGAACCCTAGTAAGAGAGCTTGCACGTCTTTTAATAAGTTCCACGATGAAAGGGAGATAGTTATTCCCTCCTCGTTTACCTTCCCACTTTCGCTGAAGAGGCCACGAAGCAAAGCAGCCCTAAGGTCTTCCCCCAGTATAAAGACTAGGGAAGGAATTCTTCTCCTCTTAGAACTCCCGCGAAAGTCCATTTTCTTCATGAGCTTCACGAGCAGTCTAGAGCGCAACCTAATAGTTACACCATCTCCACATAGCTCGTAACCTATACCAAACCTCTTTGCTACCTCCTCCACGATAGCCCTACATGCGCTATCGTCTACACGAACCAGGAGAGAGGACGCATTCTCGTAGCGTCCCTTTGCGAGCCAAAGTCCAAGGAACTCCATGAACTTCTCGTCTAGCTTTAATTTCGTCGATACCCCTATTCCCTCTTGCAGGGAAGTCGAGGAGAGTTCTTCTTCGTCTAGCAACGTGATTAGATCTCGCATCCCGAGATGCGACTCGAACCTAAGGATCCTCGGAACAGCTATGTAATCGCCACGCTTCAGCTCGCTCGCTTTTACCTCTCGCATGATCGTTTGCTCTCCGATCGTGAACAGGGAGTGATCCTCTGTGACTTTTACCTTCCTTCCGGTCCTCGTAGTTATTTCGTAAATTCTCTTTCTCGTCTTATGCCTAGCGAAAGCCGTGGCCTTCGCGAGCACTAGCCTTCCGCTCTCGTCCACAGAAAATACCTCTACATCGGAGCTGGGGTATACCACTTCTCTTCCGTCTTCTAGTTCCAAACAACCTTGCTCTTTAGCTAGTTCCTCGAAGAACTCTCCTACCCTAACGCGCCTGAAGTTTCCATCGACCTTTATAAAGAGCTCGCAATCTCCGGTTACGCTATCTTCTAGTACAACTATTCTGGATTTCGGCATTATCTGCAATAAACAAGCCCCTAGCAAAGACGTCTTTCCTGAACCACGGGTACCAGCGATGAGCATAGTTCTCGCATTATCTATGAGAAACCAAAGCAATCCGGCAGCAAGGGGCGAGAAGAACCTGTTCTTAACGAAGAGTGGAAACGTCCAGGGACTAGCACGATGTCTGCGGAGCGCGAACGCTAATCCATAGGGAGAAAGCGTCCTCGTTATGGCACATACCCTTGCCCTTCCACCCGGAACCAAGAGCTCGGTATCGAGGACTGGATTCGCTTCATCCAGCGGTCTGCCGCTCTGTAACCTAAGTCTGGTAGCCCAAGCCTCTGCATCCTCCCTGCTTGGAATGAGGTTTGTTTCGCATTCCTCGAAATCCTGGTGAAAGACGTAAATCGGTATTATCCCAATTGGTGCATTAACGCTTATGTCCTGTATCTTTTCGTCGCTGAGTAAGAGCTCTAGAATGCCCAGTCCTGCCGTATATCGCGTCAGTATATTTGCGAGTTGTTCTAGTTTCTCTACGCTAAGCGTTAGGTTGAACTGCGAAGCGAGATCTGCTAGCAGATCTCGCGAGATGTTGAAGAAGGTCTCCCTTAACCTCTCCGGCCTCGTTAGCTCTGGCACCCTTGGACGGTGGGCAGCGAGATAGCGACGGGCCGCATCTAGTAACGTGTATTCGTCCTCGCTCAGTCTGAACTCTGGTGGGGTTAAGTGATAGACGAACCTCGTTCTTCCTGGGACCCTGTAGATTTCTACTAGAGAATCCTCAACCCTATATCTATCGACGAGCTCTCCGTTTGCGGGTGGGACTAGCATGAATCGCGTGAACATGAAGTTGGGCCTTATGGTTGGGGAGAATATTTCTCGATATATTGCCCTCCCCCTCGCGCCCTTTATACCACTTGCTAGTCTTATGAGCTCACACCTCTCTAGAATAGACTTCATGGGGATTAGGCAGTTTCGCAGATAGTGGGTATAACAAGCTACGCACCTCTCGCTTGCATCTCGCTTCATTCTAGTTTGTACGTGCCTTATCTCGCGGGCCAATCGCTTATAGGCTTCATAGGGATCGTAGCGGAGCATTTCGAGAATTGATCTCAGCAGCGCGAGCCTTCCAGCGACGCAGCGATCGCAACCGGGAATGGAGATGTTTCGCAATGAGGTTAGATGTTTCTTATCTATCAACTGAATCGCATTAGCTATCTCCATCAGCAACCTAGTTTGTCTGAAATCGTACTCGTATTCACGCGTTTCTGCTAGTATCACACGCTCTACCTTCTTATACTCGACTAGCTTTTCTATAGTTCTCGCCATACAAACCTCGCTATCCTCTATGCTAGAGCCATATATGCAGCCTAGACAGTTTACTCGTAGGGTTCTAGTATCCTCGTCGTACTCCGCTTCACATACCATGATTTTCAATGGGTGTCGTACGTTAAATTCGATTTTCGATGGCTGGGAGAAAGCTAAATATTAAGAAGCAAAATAAATTCTTGTTGATCTTCCATGCCGCTAGGAGAGCGTAAGGTAGAGCTCATACTCCAGGAGCTCATTCGCCGTGCGAACAGAAGCGATCGTAGGCTAAGGATACTAGAGCAACGCGTCCAAGCACTAGATACGAGACTAAGCGGAGTGGAAGATAGTAGCTTCAAGCAGGCTAAAGAGCTAAGAAGGAAGCTAGTCGAACTAGAAGCATCCATTCGCAGTCTAGCGGAGCGAATAGTCACGATGGAAAGCGAAATAGATAAGCTAGCAAATCTCATGAAGCAAGCGGCAAAACAAAGCGATCTAAAGGAACTAGAAAGTATGCTCTCACTCTTCTCACCTATTCATTCACAGTTCGTAACCAAGCAAGAGCTCAAGCGTGCCCTAGAGGAGCTTAAGTCTAAGCTATCTGCCTAGCTTTTTAAATTGGGTCGGAAGAAGAAATCATCGTGGTACGAATGCCTCTGTTCAGACGTTCTAAGGGTAAGGGTTACGTTCCTATAGAAGAAGTGCAGCGAATGCGGGAGCGCGGACTGAGCGATAGAGAGATAACCGATGAGCTCAAGCGCAGGGGATTTAGCTTCGAGGAAATAGAGAGAGCCCTACTCCAAACCCTAAAGAGTGCTGTTGGTTCTCCGTTAGCCACGAAGGAGCCGGAGAGAGCTAGCGCATCGCCGGGTGAGTCGAAAAGCGTTACGATCGAGGAGATATACGCCTCTGGGGGAGAAGAGGAAGTACCACTAGAAACGTCGGAGAGTGATATCCTAGCCCTTCCAACTGAGGAGCTTCAGCCAGAAGTTACTATAGAAGAGCTCGTGGAAGGTGTGGTTAACGAAAAGTGGGAAGCATTTGAGAAAGAGGTGAAGGAGTTAAGAGAAGAGTTTAGCACTTTGATGCGAGGACTGAAGGAACTCGAAGTTAAGCTCGCCGAGCTAGGTAGTGCGAAGGAGGAAGGGGAAGTTAAGAGAAAGCTAGATGAACTAGAGGGTAAATTCGCAGATCTAGAAGCAAGGGTAAATGCCCTTGAAAAGGCCTTGAAGCAGTTCCTGCCGAGCTTAGTAGAGAACGTCAGAGAACTTGCTAACCTAATTAGCGAGCTCAAGGGTAAGGGTTAACATGCCATTTCTTTCCCTTCTTTCCCTGAGGAGGCTAGCGAAGGAATGTAAGGTAAAGAGGATATCACGCGATGCACTAGAAGAGCTGCGCTTCCTCTTAGAGGGTGAGGCCAAGGAAATAGCTACTGCTGCCGTCGAGTTCTGTAGCTTCGCTGGCAGAAGAACTGTGCTTGCGCGCGACGTTAGACTAGCGCTGAAGAAGCTTAGAAGAGATGTTCGATGAAATATATTGCAGAGCATAGAAATCTTTAAAAACATTCTAAGGCATCATATTTACACGTTAGTTTTCACTGGGGAGAGATAAATTTCTCCCGGTGATAAAGATGGCCAAGAGGGATACTAGGAAGAAAGCTACTTCCTCTAAGAAAAAAGTCGCCGAACCTGCTACCACTAGCTTGGTTCCTGGGGCTTTACGTTGCCCGGAGTGTGGATCTAGACATTTCTACGAAGACGAAGTGAGGGGAGAGCTCATATGTGCCAAGTGTGGCCTCGTAGTAGAGGAGAGTATGATAGACACTACACAGGACTGGCGGGCATTCGATAGCGAACAGCTCTCACGACGCTCGAGGACTGGTGCACCACTCACTAGCAGACGCCACGATAAGGGACTGAGTACCGAGATAGGAAAAGGTGTTACCGAGTTGTTCAAGGTCCCTGCAAAGGAGCGAAGCAGGTTCTTTAGGCTGAGGAAGTGGCAGAAGAGATTGCTCACTTCGAAGGATAGAAATCTTAGCTTCGCCTTAGGTGAGTTAGAGCGAATAGTCTCCTACCTTGGTCTTCCTAAAACTCTACACGAGGAGGCAGCAGAGCTATACGAAAAGGCTTTAGAGCGCGGTTTAGTGAGGGGTAGGAGTATAGAAGCGATAATAGCTGCTATAGTCTACTCGCTAGCCCGCGAGTATAAAACGCCAAGGACGCTGAGCGAGATCGCGCAAGCGAGTGGCATAAGCAAGCGAGAGCTAGGAAGGACTTACCGCTACATCGCGAGGAAGCTTAATCTACGCATTCTACCGGCTACGCCAGACAGCTACATACCGCGCTTCGCTAGCATGTTAGGTCTAAAGGACTCTACTCAGGTCCTTGCCGTTAAGATACTGAAGAAGGCTATGAAGAAGGACGTGATCTCTGGGAAGGGGCCATGTGGCTGTGCCGCTGCTGCCATTTACATTGCGAGCGTCCTCAACAACGAGCGTAAAACACAACGAGAGATAGCCGACGTCGTTGGGGTTACTGAGGTAACGATAAGGAACAGGTATAAGGAGATAGCCCAGGCACTGGGCATCTTGGAGAAGGTCGAGGCAAAGGCTAAGGAAATAGAAGAGGGTCAGAGGTAGTTTTAGATTTTCTGGGAATGCTAATTCATGGTAGAATACCTAGTGAACAGATGGATAAAGGAAAACACGATAGAAAGGCGTGAGTATCAGGAAAAGATCGCAAACGTCGCTGCAAACGTTAATACGCTAGTCGTGCTCCCCACTGCATTGGGAAAGACGATAATAGCCCTTCTCGTTGTTACGAAGATCCTGGATAGGGACCCGAACTCAAAGATCCTATTCCTAGCCCCTACTAGACCATTAGTGGAGCAGCATAGACGTAAGTTCGAAGAGTACCTCAAGCTAGGTTTGAACCTAGTGAGCGTTACTGGAAAGATTAGGCCAGAGCGAAGAGCTAAACTATACGAGCAAGGAGATATAGTGTTTTCTACGCCGCAGTGCATAAAGAACGATCTAGAAGCCAATCGAATAGACCTTGCGAAGTTCGCCCTGCTCGTGGTGGATGAAGCCCAGCACTCAGTTGGGAATTACGCCTATACCTATGTGGCAAGAGCGTTCTATGAAGCAACGAAAGGAAGGGGAAGAATTCTTGGACTAACAGCATCTCCTGGCCATAGTCCGGAGCGAATAGCTGAGATCAAGCGATCCCTCTTCATCCAGCACGTAGAGCTGAGGAGCGAGCGCGACGAGGATGTAGCTGCCTACGTCAAGCCAGTTACTTTTCACTGGATAAGGGTAGAAACTAGTGAGGAGTTCAAAAGGGTGAGGGCGAAGCTCTTAGAGCTCAAGCGGACCATTGCAAAAGAACTCGAAGCCTTAGGCTTAGGGAAAGCCAACGAAATAGAAAAGCTCTCGAAACCTAAGCTACTAGAGCTTCAAAACGAGTTGGCAAAGAAGAAAAGTGGCTCTAAGTTCAGATTGCTCATCCTCCTTGCACAGCTGTTGAAGTTAGATCATGCACTCGAGCTACTGGAAACGCAGACTGCTAGGGTATTCTTTGCATATCTAGAGAAGCTGGTGAAAGAAGCTAGAAGAAGGCCCAGGTCTGCCGTTGGTAAGTTAGTAGAGAGCACGAGCTTCAGGGAGCTCTACTTCCTTGCAAAGGATCTGAGAGATCATCCAAAGCTAGATGCGCTAGAGCAGATAGTGAGGAAGAAGCTGAAAGATGGTGCTAAGCTCATGGTATTCGCGCAGCTCAGGAGTACCGTAAGGGAGATAGTAAAGCGTCTTGCGAGAATAGAATGGGCAAGGGTTGGTATGCTGATAGGCCAAAGGGGCGAAGAAGGCATGGATCAGCGTGCACAGTTAGAGGTCACTAGACTCTTCGAGGAAGGAGAATTCAACGTGCTGGTTACGACTTCTATTGGCGAAGAGGGGTTACATTTAGGCTCGGCGAACGTTGCTATATTCTACGAGCCCGTCCCGAGCGAGATCAGGAGCATTCAGCGTAGGGGAAGGGTAGGGAGAGACGTTCCTGGTGAGGTCTACGTACTCATGACCAAGGGAACTAGGGATGAAGCCTACTATTGGGCGAGTTATCACAAGGAGAAACGAATGCGTAGGTTGCTGAGAAAGATGTCCAAACAACCAACCCTGATAGAGTTTACAGTTGGTGGTGAAAACGAGGGTTAAAATAGTGGTAGATCATAGAGAGGCTAACTCTCCTGTCCTAGAGGAGCTTAGGAAGTATGCTGAGATAGAACTAGCTAACCTCGATGCCGGAGATTACTTAGTTAGCAGTCGTTGCTCCATCGAGCGGAAGAGCTGTGAGGACTTCGCTAAGAGCATAGTAGATGGAAGACTATTTTCACAGCTCAAAAAGTTGGTCGAGCTCTACGAGCTTCCCATCTTACTGATAGAGGGCACGGATCTCTATGCCATCCTCCCCCGAGAAGCCATAATTGGTGCTATTGCGGCAGCCGTATCCGATTTCCGCATTCCAGTAGTGAGAACGAAGACCCACACTGAGACTGCAGATCTAATACTAGCTATAGCGAAGAGAGAACAAGGCGAACATCGAGGTTTGCCGAGAATTAGGGTTAAGCCAAAGTTCAGGGATCTAAGCGAAATTCAGGAATTCCTACTCGCAGGCTTACCGGGAATAGATAGAAAACGCGCTAGGGAATTGCTCGAGAGATTTGGCACACCACTCGCGTGCTTCAGCGCTAGCATGCGCGAGTTGATGGAGGTTCCTGGCATAGGAATTAAGACTGCTAGGAGAATAAGAGAGGTACTCACTTCTAAGTATAGGCGAAGAAAGGAGAGACAGAGCACGCTCTACTAAGTTAAAAAGATGGGTCGGAATCCATTTCATGGTGAATGGACAAAGACCGAGAAAGGTATATGAGCTCTCCGAGCTAGCAAAGGAGGTTCCAGAGCTATTTGGTGTCCCGACCGGCACGAAGTTAGACGAGCTCTTCTTTACCATGCAGAGAGACACTACCACCGGAAAGTTCGTTAAGAAGCCGCTAGGTGGTATTCCTTATAGGTCTGTGCTCAACGTAGTTGGACAACCAGATACTGGCAAGAGCCTGTTTGCCGAGCAGTTTGCTTGCTACCAAGCTGCCAGGGGCTATAGAGTGCTCTTCGTCACGAGCGAATCGCCAGCAGAATTTCTCTATGCCGGCCTCCAACAGAGGGCCATGGCACTAGGCATAGAGTTCGCAAGGGTAGAAGAAAACGTGTTCGTAATAGACGCATCGATAGATACTCAATTAAGAGAAGACATAAGGACTCTGCTAAACACCTTAGAGTATGCAATAAGGACCAAGCGCACTAGCATAGCGATAGTAGACTCCATCACTGGCTTCTACGAGCACAAGGAGATGGCAGCAAGGCAAATAGTAAGGGCTGTGTTCAACTTGCTAAAGCGATACAAACAGACTGCCTTACTAATATCGCAGAAACGCTCTTCTCAGGGAGTGGAGACTGCAGAAGCAGCTGGTGGGCTAGCGGTTGCCCACATAGTAGACGGAACCATAGTGATGGACAAGAAGCTCATCGAAACTAAGTGGGAGATGAACCTCTATGGCTTAGAGCTAGGATCTTTACTAAGAACGCTCAGGATAGATGGCTGCAGACTCTGTGGCCACGATACCTCTACTTGGGTAATGGAAATAACAGAGTCTGGACTAATAGAGATAAAGATGAGACTCTCCGATCTCATCCGCCGCTTCTCTCGATAGCTTCTTCTAGCGATAGGTGTTTCGATGCGATTTCTCTAGTCTTTCTCGCTTCCTTTAGCTTGTGAAGTAACTCTGCTGGCGTTCTGACGGGAAAGCTTATCTCATTAAGCAGCTCCACTATTGGCACACCTCTAATTTCTATGCCACTCACTCTCTCTACTAGCTCCTCCCTTCCAACCGGAAATTTCAGCCCTTTTATGGCCTGCATGACCCTGAGTGCCCAGAATATGTCTACGTCAAACGCCAGCTCCAGTTCGCGTGCTTCTGCCTCCCCTATCTCTGCAGCGAACTCTAGCTTACCTTCTCGCTTCAGTTTTTCGTAAGCGAGCTTCGCTATACCACCAGCGATGTGCTCGTCGATCTCTTCCTTTTCTCCTTTGATGTAGTGCTCTACTTCCTCACTCTTAGCACGCAAGACCTTTCTCACCGTTTCTTCGGTAATTCCTAGCTCAGCTGCTATTTCCTTATTCCCCTTCATTCCCTCGTTCTTCAGTACTATTACGTAGGCTGCTTCGGCTAGACTCGGTACCCAGGTTAGATTTCTGAACTGAATTATGCGTTTTAGTCCACCAAGTAGATTTATGCTCTCCATGAATACACGCATCGCCGCCTCTTCGTAATTAACCTTCTGTGGCCTTAGCACTTCCATGAAGAATTAGTTATTTTTTCTTCTTTTCAACTTTTCTTCTCTCCTCCTCTATCCACTTAAGCGATCCCATCCAAGGCTGACGCATGGTAAGAGAGATCTTCTGCCTAGTCTTTCCCAAGGAGACGCCTACTATTCTGCACCTTACTAGATCGCCCTCCTGGAGTCTACGTTTAGTCTTCCTCCCAACGTAAGTTGCATTCTTCCTATCATAACTAACTCTATCTTGCATGACCTGCGATACGTGGCACAGACCATCGAGTGCTCCTATCCTTACGAATGCCCCAAACTCCGCTATCTCCTTCACTTCGCCAAGCGTTACCTCGTTGTTAACGGGGGTATAGATCAGGGCTTCGTATACTACGGGAAAGTAAATGCCCGCATCCCCATGTTTGAGCGTACCTTCGCCGTACTCGAGAACTCTAGTTACAGCAACTATTACTCCTACGTCTTGCTCCAGTTTACCTTCGTTCGTCTCTCTCAAGCTGAGCAGTATACCTTCTTCGAGATTAGAGCTTAGAAACTTAGGGTCGACACGGGCTATATCTCTTATCTTAGCGAGTTTGAACATCTAGATCAGCTCCAACCTCTTTCTACCTCTTATCCTTATGATCTTTATTTTTCTCTTCTTCAGCTCTTTAATAAGCTTCTCGTCGTTCGTAGCGACTGCAGCCAGCCTAGTTCTCTCGAAGTTCAATATCGATTCGTCCGCATCTCTTCCGATCGAATCCACTATCTCGACTTCGTTCTTCTTCAGAAGCTCGAGTGCTACCCTTGCCTCTCGCTTACGTTTTGCAGCCAGCAAGTTAAGCTCAGAAAGCGTCTGCTTAGTAACTGCTAGCTTTCCTAGCCAACTGTACTCCTTGAGCTCTTCGAAGATCCTAAGGCGCTCACACTCGAGTAGTATGCTACTATCCAATAAGATGTATTTCCCCATCATGAGGAGCTCCTTGGGTCAACGCCATTGGTAAGCCGCTGTATTGCAGCTTACCAAGAAGGGCAAAGCCCTTCGTCCCGCCACCGGCGGGAGCTGGTAAGCGCCCCAATGAGCTGAACTTACCTTTTCCTTCCCTCTTTAAATCTTTTGCAGTCGTTGCGAAGGAAGCAACTCTCGCACCTAGGATCTGCTGCGCAAATTCGCTTGGCAAATACATCTATCAATGCGTGGAACTCCTTGTATATGGCTACTTCTCTTGGTAATCTTGCCTCTACGAACTTCCTCAGCCGCTCGTAGCTGTAGTTTCCCTTCCACAGACCTAGCCTAACGAAGAGCCTGTGGGTATAACGATCTACTACGAAGATTGGTTTATTTCCTGCGTAGAGTAGAATTGCATCACAGGTTTCGTATCCTATACCTGGTAGTTCTAGCAAAGCCTTTCTAGCAGAATCTAGCGGAAGTGCAAGCAGATCTCCTAGGCTTGAGTAGCGCTTTAGTACTAGCTTCGCTACCTGCTTGAGACGCTTAGCTTTGACTCTTGCAAACCCGCATGGCCTTATGAGCTCCTCTAGTTGCCTGAGTGGAACGCTAACTATTCGATCCAACGAGAGCAAGTTGCTCCTCATTAGATTATTTATAGCCTTTTCCACGTTTTCCCACTTCGTTTGTTGGGTAAGAATAGCACCTATGAGTATTTCCTCTTCTTCGTTATTACTCTTGGTGGGCCACCAGTTCTGTTTGCCTAGCCTCTTCTGGAGCTCCTCGTAGAGCTCCCGCACTTCCATCGCCTACCCCACCCACTTCATAACGACCTTAGTTATGGCTATCGATGTAACGAATCCCACTAGGGCCCCACTCCCTAGGATGAACCACTCGTAGAAGCCCAGTGGTACTACGTGAAATGCCCTTCCTAATGGAGTGTAGATTACGGCTAGGTGAATGGCTAGCGTAGCTAGCAACGCTCCTATCAGGAACTTGTTAGAGAAGAAGCCAATCTTTTCTTGGAACCTTATCACCGCTATCCTTATGAATTCGTAGATTATGAAGCAGGTGAAGAGTGTAGTCCTCGCCTTCTCCAAACCGAAAGCACCCAGAACTAGGTAGAAAACTAGGAGGATTAGCAAGCTCTTCTTTATGCCTATCGTTGGTATTAGGAGGGAAAGTCTCCTATCTATTATTCCCTCCTCTTTTCTCCTTGGCTTGCGCTTCAGCACATCTGGCCTTGCCGGATCGAGTCCTAGCGCTATGGCTGGTAATCCGTCGGTAAGTAAGTTAATCCAAAGGATTTGAATGGGAAATAGGAGGGGCTCCTCGAAGGCAAAGAGTAGTAGACCAAGGAATACTACTAGCAACTCTGCTATATTGCATACGAAGAGGTAGCTGACGAACTTCTGAATGTTATCGAAGATTCTCCTCCCTTCTCTTACTGCATTCCTTATCGAGGCGAAGTTATCATCGAGTAAGATCATGTCGCTAGCTTCCTTCGCAACCTCAGTTCCCTTTATTCCCATCGCTATACCAACGTCCGCCCGTTTCAGTGCTAGGGCATCGTTAATACCATCGCCAGTCATGGCAACGATTCTTCCCTCGCGCTGGAGTAGCTCGAGTATCCTTAGCTTATGGAACGGGTTGGTCCTAGCGAATACGTTGACCCCACGTTTCAGGGCCTTTGCTATCTCTTCGTCGCTCAGTCTATCTAGCTCACTCCCCGTGAGCACACCATTGCTCCTTATGCCAACTTGATCTGCCACAGCTTTAGCCGTGATGGGATTATCGCCAGTTATCATTATCACTCTTATTCCCGCATTACGACAATCCCTAATAGCTTTTCTCGCCTCCTTTCTTGGGGGATCTGCAAGCAGCACCAAAGCTAAGAATACTAAGTTCTCCTCCAGCGGCTCTTCGTACTCCTTAAAGGCTAGGGCTAGGACTCTGTAGGCCTTAGATGCGAACTCTTCGTTCTTCCTCAGTAGTCTTGCTCGCAATCGCTTGTCTAACTTCTTTATCTCCTTGCCCATGAACACCTTACTGCAGCGCTGCAGTACCACTTCTGGCGCACCCTTACTGAGGACTAGTCTTCTTCCATCGAACTCGTGCACGATCGTCATCAGCTTTCGCTCTGGTGTAAATGCTATCTCTTCTATGCGTTTCCCTTCTGGTCTTACGAGATCGTTCGCATAGAGCTTCAACGCAATGTCCGTTTCGTCTCCTATCCATTTCTCGCTTCCGTTCGCCTTGATCAACTTAGCGTCGTTGCAGTAGAAGCACACCTTCAGGGCTAGTTCCATGGCGAGTTTGCTAGGTTTCGGAAACCACAGATCTACGACCTTCATCTTACCTTCGGTTATGGTTCCCGTCTTATCAGTGCATATCACATCTACTGTCCCAATGGATTCTGTCACCACCAATCTCCTAACGAGTGCATTGCGCTTTGCCATCTCCCTAGCCCCTAAACTCAGGCAAATGGTAATCACTGCAGGCAGACCTTCTGGTATCGCCGCTACTGCTAGCGAAATCGTTAGCAGCCCTGCCTCTAGTACTCCGAACTTACTCACGCTTAGAAAGAATGTGATTGCCATGAGAACTGTAGTTATTCCCACAAGCTTCCTAGTTAGCTGGTCCATTTGAAGTTGGAAGGGCGTCTTTTCTTCCTCTATTTCCTGCATCTTGGCTGTTATCTTACCTAGCTCTGTTCTCATTCCAGTTGCAAAGACCTCTGCTACGGCTTTACCTGCGAAAACTCCGCAACCGGAATAGACGTTATCTCCTTCTCCTTTCCTCACAGCCCTAGATTCGCCTGTCAATGGAGATTCATCTACCTGCAGCTCGCCCTTCACTAGCTTAGCATCGGCCGGAATTACGTCCCCACCTTCCAGCACTATGATGTCGCCAGGAACCAGCTCGACAGAACTTATCTCTTGCTCGATCCCATCTCTAATCACTTTGACCTTGGGTGTTGCTAGGCGTTGAAGTGCTTCTATCGTTTGTTCTGCCTTGTAGTCCTGGACGAAGCCGGCTATACATGCTAGCAACACTATGGCTATGATCAAAATCGAATCGGTATAAGCTTCTCCTCTTGCAATGGCTAAGCTAAAAGAAAGTAGGGCAGCTACCAGCAGCAGGAGCACTAGTGGTGAGGTGAATTGGTTTAAGAATATCTTCCAAGGAGGTATTCTCTTTCTCCTCTCTATCCTATTCTCCCCGTAGATACGCAATCTCTTCTTAGCTTCCTCGGTCGTGAGTCCTTGCATAGAAATCCTATCGCTACTTTCCGTTATAAGGAAGATCTTCGATATTCATTTGCCATGGGCCCGGCAGGATTCGAACCCGCGACCTCCCGGTCCGAAGCCGGGCGCTCTATCCTGGCTGAGCTACGGGCCCGGAATCAATGTTTAGATTAGGAGTTTAACTTTAACTGCTTGGTCGTCACTCTTGTTCCCAGAAGGAAATCCTGGTTTTGCCCTTTTGGATCTCTATGATAGCTATGGCGTAGGGAGAGGGGTTCACTACGATAGTCTCCCCTAACTTATCTTTTCCTCTCGCCTCGTGAATATGACCGCATAGACAGAGGGCTGGTCTCGATTCCTCTATTATCCTCCTTATGCTCTTGCTACCAACGTGCTCTCCATTTGGTAGGCAATCCAGCTTCGTAGCGAAAGGTGGAGAATGTGTTAGAAGGATGTAGCCCACTTTTAGTTCATCTCTATTAGAGAGAAATATCTCGTAGAGCTCCTCCTCGCTCCTCTCTCCAGGGGTTGGAAACGGAGTCGGCGAGCTTCCGCCTATTCCAAAGAACTGCATTCCCCTTATCTCCCTTATCTTTCCATCTATACTCAGGCCTAGTTCCTCCAGCCTAATTCTAACCACTTCCGGATCGCAATTCCCGTGGACTGCTAGAACTGGAACTAGCTCATTGAGCTTAGCCAACTGAGAAAGGACCCTAATTCCACTTCCGAAGTTAGTTATATCCCCACCTACTAGCACTGCCTCGGGGTTCAACGAGAGCAGCGAATCTATGCTTAGCTCCCTTCCATGGAGATCTGCGAGGAAGATTATGCGCATTAGAAGAGAGAGCAGAAAAGGAATTAATCTCTTTTCTTCCTAAATTCCTCTGCGATTTTGGATTCTAGTGGCTCTCTTTGACCGACGTATTTTCCAAACTCCTTATAGCTCTTTTCCACTGGTGATGTCAGCTTCTCGAATATTAGAGAGCAGAACTTCATTCCCGGATAAAGAGCTACGGGCAATCTACCTATGTTCGAAATCTCCAGCGTGAGTCTTCCTTCGAAGCCAGGATCGACGTGGCCTGAAGTGGAGTGAACTACTATGCCTAGTCTTCCCAAGCTACTCCTTCCGTCTATCCTTGCAGCTATATCGTCTGGGAGCTTTACGTACTCCTTAGTCACACCGAGTACGAACTCGTTTGGGTGTATTATGAAAGGCTCGCCGTCCTTTACCCTAACGAGCTTAGTTAGCTCGGCTATTCCATCCTTAGCCGGATCTATGAATCCTTTTGCCTGGGTGTTAAACAGCCTAAACTCATTGCCCAGCCTCAGATCTATGCCTATGGGCATTAGTTGTTCTTCGAGGTCAAGTGGCTCTATTACTATCTTTCCTTCGAGGATCAACTTCCTAACGTCTCGATCACTGAGAACTGGCATAGAAAGCTAGATCGCTGCTAAGTTTTTAAACTCCTCCTAACAACTTCTTCGGCTAGTTCGTATACGTCTTCGTAGAGATTCATGGAGCTGACGAAGTGTGTATAGCTTCCGACGCCAACGCCTATTTCAATTGCCATGTAACGCTGGAGCTCAGTCATAGCGTAGGCGTTGAGTGGAAATGCGTTGAACAGATCGTTGGTTTTCATGTAGACGAATAGGTGTAATTTTCCCTCTGCGATCTGGGGTTGAATTAGGACTATGCAGGGTGAGCTAGTCTTCTCGCGTTTAGGACCGAACTTCATGGAATCCCTAGCAACTATCCACGAAACCAGCACCACGCTTCTCCTCGTCGGATCGCGTCTAAGCGTATCTATCGCTAACCTAACTTGATCAAAGACACGAACCTTGCACCTCCCATTGCAGAGCCTCTCCTTAGTTTTCTCTATCTCCTCTGGTAAAACAACGTTTGGCCACTCCGCCCGAACGTCACAATCGGGATAGCATCGAAACCTTCCGAAGTAAGTGTAATCGAACTCGTTCTCCTTCTTCGCATCTCCTATACCGTAGATCACGTTCCTCGCGTACTCTTCGGCCTCCTCCTTAGGAAATGGTACTCTTTCATGAAGTCTTGGCTCGGCTAGTGCGTTTGGGATGTGGATGAAGGTTGGTGCGTCCTTCTGTTTGCATCTATAATCCGGTGCTTCTATGAAACGCTCATAGCCCTTTTCCATTAGCTCTTTTAGCGCCTTCACCCAAGCCTCAGCTAGATTTTGGGCGAAGATGACTATGGGTTGATAGGCCATTCTTCTGTGTTGTTAGAAGAACCTTTTATTTCTTCGATTTGGAAAGGTATCAAAGCTCCTCGAGGTCCTCGAGCTCCTTGTCCTGCTCGTATTTCAGTCCTAGCTTGAGGGCTATCTCTGCTTTTTGTAGTTCCCTTCCAAGATAGCAGGCATGATCTACTCTCGACACTAAGCCGAGCCTCGCTATGGTTGCGCAAAGCTCATGTGCATTCTTTCCCTTTATCCTGCAGTGAAGCTTTGCTTCCTTCCCATAACCGACGTAGTGTTCTACTAGGATTTCGCCCCTATTTCTATCTAGGTCTATCACGAACCATCCCTTAGGATCTGGTGAGAACTCCTTAGCGTCGTCATGCCAAGCCTCTATCACCTCCGTCTCTTCCTTCTCCTCCGTTCTCTTTGCCCACTCGCAAACTCTTCGTGCATTAGCTAGCTCTAAGGCCTTCTCTACTATTTTATCTACGTCTTCGCACTCGCGCATGTCTACTATCTCGACTTGTCTTCTAAACTGCTCTACTTCCTCTCTCGAAACGTTCTTGAGATAGGGCATAGCTCCCTTAGCACCGATTATCCTACCTTCACTATCTACTCCATTCTCCTTTAAAGAGAGTAGTGCTTGTCCTACCCAATGGCCCTTTGGTTCTTTTCCGCAGATTAGAATGAATCGTATGTTGGGGTTGGAAATTACGTTCTTTATCATTCTCTCTATTCCTATGTTCTCTGTAACACACTTCCCTATTATCGCGAATTTCTCTTTCCCTAGCCTCTCTACCAGTTTATCTATTAAATCCAAACTAGAGAGCGTGCATATGGCAAGATTAGAGCGTTCGTCTCCAACCACATATCTACCTGGCAGAATCGGCCATGCCATGGCAATACTTTAGGTCAAAGCTTAAATTCCCCAGTTTGTTTTTCGATCGTGGGCGAGAACACGAAGACAGAGACGAAGACGAGGTAAGCTATGAAAGCTATTAATGCGAAGATTCCAGAGCCACTTTCTATGAATGCTCCCACGAATATGGAAAACTCACCAACACCCAAGAAAATTAGCGCATCCACTAGGATCTTTCTAAACTGTTTGTTACTTGCAAGTCCTGCGCTTAGTATTCCACCGGCAAGACCTGCGAAGAAGTAGCCAAAGATCTCTGGAATGCCATGCATGCTTATGCTAAGCAACGCTTGGGGGATGCCAACTGCATAAGCAGCTAGCTCCGGATAGCCCTTGGCAGCTAGAGAAGTTGCATACAGCCCTGCGTAAGTTGCAATGACGCTTGCATTCCATCCTAGTATTAACGCTGCGCCAGCGCCGAAGAGGAAGCTTAGAAGAAACGTAGTTAGCAACACTAGCGTGTTATTAGCGAAGATTAGTCTTGCTAGGTCAGAACGTATCGCAGAGCCCGTCAGGAAAGTAGATAGTCTCGCTATCTCTTCCGTTTGTTTAGCAAAAGTCATGGCCCTGAGATCCTTCGGAAAAGCGACGTAAGCTAGGGAAAATGCCAAAATACTTCCTAAGAAGAATGCCCCATAGATCTCTATTACGCTGCTATGTCTACTCAGAATGTTTCTCCCGTTCGTCTGTGATTCCTTTGCTCCCTCACTAGCAAATAGACTGAAGAAGAACGGTGCTAGGAAAGCCGCGAGGATTGCACAAACTAATACAGAAGCGTGATCTGGAAAGAGTGAGAGGGAAACAACTATCGCCACCCACGTCAAGAAGAAGCTCACTACGAATACTCGTAAAGGAGACCTTGCTGCGGACTCTGGGGAAAGTAGATCTTCGAGCACGAAATTAGATTTTCTCTAAGTTTTTTATTACTCTTGGAAAATAGTTTCATGCCAAAGTACATATTCGTAACTGGTGGCGTTCTTTCTGGTTTAGGCAAAGGTATAGTAACAGCATCTATCGCTAAGCTTCTTCAAGCACGTGGCTTCAAGGTTACTGCCATCAAGTGCGATGGCTACTTGAATTACGATGCTGGCACTCTCAGACCTACTGAACATGGTGAAGTTTGGGTGACTTACGATGGTGGGGAGATAGATCAAGATCTCGGCCACTACGAGAGGTTCCTAGATGTGAAGATATCGAAGTGGAACAACATAACTTCTGGACAGATATATTGGCAAGTCATAAAGAACGAGCGCGAAGGTAAGTACTTAGGTAAAACCGTCCAGCTAATTCCGCACGTCACTGACGAGATAAAGAGAAGGATAAGGATGGTAGCTAGAAATTACGACTTCGTGCTCGTTGAGATAGGAGGAACCGTGGGAGATTACGAGAACATGATATTCATCGAGGCTGCACGTCAGCTTAAGCAAGAAGAGGAAGCCCTCTTCGCTCACGTCAGCTATGTTCCTACTCCAAAACACTTAGGAGAAGCTAAGACTAAACCTACTCAGCTCAGCGTTAGGAACCTACTCCAGCTCGGTGTTCAGCCCGATTTCATAATAGCGAGATCAGATGTACCATTAGATGATGTGAGGAAGCGAAAAATCGCCATGTTCTCGAATTTGAAGGAGAGTGACGTAGTCTCTGATCCAGACGTGGAGATTATTTACGAAGTACCATTGATCTTCGAGGAGCAGGGTCTTGGAGATAGAATTCTAGAGAAGTTCGGTATGGGAAGTAGAAGGGCTAAGCTGACAGACTGGCGCGCGCTAGTTAGGCGGGCGAAAAACGCAAAGAAGCGTGTAAAGATAGGGATAGTGGGAAAGTACTTTAGAACCGGATACTTTCAGCTAGCAGACAGTTATATTAGCGTCATAGAGGCCGTGAAGCATGCTGCCTGGAGACTTGGTTATAAGCCCGAAATCGACTTCTTGAGTTCACAAGATTTAGAGAAGAGAGGACCGAAAGAGTTTGAAGAGGTAAGTGGCATAATAGTTCCTGGTGGATTTGGCCAAATGGGCGTCGAAGGTAAGATAAATGCCATCAAGTTTGCGAGAGAGAATGACTTGCCATTCTTAGGCCTATGCTTCGGAATGCAACTAGCAGTGGTCGAGTTCGCTAGGAACGTGTGCAAACTCAAAGGTGCGAACTCGACTGAAGTAGACTTGCATACGCCGCATCCAGTGGTAGATCTACTACCTTGGCAGAAGAAATTACTAAAACAAAACCTCTATGGTGCGACCATGCGCCTCGGTGAGCACAAGGTGAAGATCGTAAGTAAAAGCTTGGCTGCGAGGCTCTATGGAAAGAGATACGTGTACGAGAGGTTTAGGCATAGGTATGAAGTCAATCCGAAGTACGTGAAGCGCCTGGAGCGCAACGGTTTATTCTTCAGCGGTACTACGCCAGATGGAAAGATAATGCAGATCGTGGAGCTCCCGGATCATCGATTCTTTCTTGGAACACAGTTCCATCCTGAGTTCACTTCCAGACCACTTAATCCCCACCCACTGTTCTTGGGTTTCGTCAGGGCATGCACTAGCTAGCGTTCCTCCTTCATTGCGTTTATGCTCGCAGAGATAACTAGCATAGTAGCAACTAGAAATAGACAGAATGCTAGGAGCAATGAAAGAGTGAAACTCATTGGATTAGTACCCTCTACTACCTCTAGATTACCTGCTATCATCGATGCTATGACAAAGCATACGCTTGCTAGGATCCATAGTCCATGGACGTAAAAGTCGAACTTCATGGCTAGGAATTTGGGGAAGATCTTAAATTCCTTTTCCAGTAGATGATGGCTACGGCGAAAAGCAAGATGGGAAAGCAGAAGGGTAAGAGCTCGTCTAGAGTCTCAGAGAAGATTATCAACGTTCCCTTGGCTTCGTAGAGATCTAGGGTTGCCTTATCAGTTGCCTTAAAGCCTATCTCATAAGTTCCTCCCCTAGCTGCGCTGGTTAAGTTCACGACGAAGCTCTTCGAGCTTATGGGCGCTACCTCGATGTTGCTAAGGTTGAGATCTTCTACGTTGGTACCATTCACCACCCATTTCAGATAGCCTATGAGTTTAGCATCTGGTATTAGCTCAAGGTCAAAGCGCTTAGTTTCATCGGTTGGATTCTTCACGCTCACATTAAAAACAAGCGTAGGTCCGCTTCCCAAAACTACTCTCGCAACTAAAGGAACTACTGTAACTCTTGGTATGCAGCTGACGTAGAAGTTGCTCTCTGCTATCCCGCTTACACCTCTGTGTGTAACCTTGATTCGAAGGGAGTGAAGATCGCAAGTAAATAGAGAGGTGTCTGCTACTAGTTTCCATGCATTCGCCGCAGTCCAAGGTAGCGGGATCCAATCTCCGCCATCAATGCTAAAACTGGCCTCGCAGTAACTCTCGCTTCCCGGTGGGAGACCGCCGTCGCAGTCGATGTAGTAATAGGGTGTGGTCCATATCTTGGCCTTCACAAGGACTTCCATAGTGTCTCCTCTCGTGTAGTTCGCATCGCAAATAGTTTCATTTGCACAAGGAAGAACTGCACCGTAATCGAGACCGACGTAGATCATCTCTACGTCTACCCTAAGTACGACGACTTGTATGGTATCTGACTGAGATAGAATCGTGCTACTTCCACTTGGATCTACGTATCTTATTCTCGAGAAGAATCCGTATTTCCCTGGATTTTCGAAGAAGTATTTAGAACACTCGTAACTTCTCGATTCTCCTGGTATTAGCCACGGTACTTGAAGACAGAAGAGATTGAGTTGATTGGGGTTCGTGATGGGATAATACATCACCTCAACTACTACATTACTTCCCCACTTAATGTTACCAGTATTCTTAAAGGTGGTCGAAAATCCTAACTCGTCTCCTTGGCCTATCGTTGTGTTAGTAATCGAATCGAAGCTCGTTATCGCTCCGTTGAACTCGAAGCTCGTGGTCGCGTTCCCTTCTACTCCTATCGAATCTCTTACTACACAAGTGAGCGTGTTACTTCCCTTTCGAAGATAGGGCGTGGAGATCATACAATCGGAAAAGCTGCCCGAACTCACTTCGGTTGAGCAGTTCACATCGCTTCTATCGTTGAGCCAGCAAGTAGCATAACCACTCACCGAGGTTCCGTTATCGTACTCGATTCCACTACCACTCACCACTATAGCTCCGGTATTTCCGCTAAACTCTATTCTCCCTACGTAGATCTGCCTCACGTCGAAGCTATGCGGACCTGAGATGTTTGCAAAGCCATGCGAGCTATCGTTGGCCCAAACGTATACCTCATGGGTTCCGGTACCGAAGAGCGAAGCAGGTAAAGTGCAAGAGTAAAGATCGTCAGCTATGTTAATTAGCTCACATAACTGAGTAATGCACTTCCAACTTAGGTCTTCCTTCATCACGCTCTGGCAGAGCAAAACCTTGTCGACTGAATCACCAGGATCTGGATCTCTTACGGTTGCATTGAATGTTACCTCGCCGTCCACATCAGAAGGATTGGGATATATGCTCACGTCACTTATCTCGGGCGGGAGGTTCACATCATAGCTATTACTCGCACTTACCGTTGCATCTATCGTAGCTATGTAAATAGATGCTTCTACCGTTGAGGCGAATTGTGATGTGTTTATGGGAAGTTGCCACGCGTTAAGAGAAGAATTCCACCTAGCGTAGTCTTTTCTCTCTATTCCATTCACCTTGAAGCTCCGTAGCTCTGCATTTCCTGGATGACAATACCTCTTATGACCGCCATCTTCATAACTCGCGTTTAAGTACGCGTAGATCACCTCGCCCAAATTAGGATTTGAGTTCGAGAACCAAATGGAAGCGGATCTACTAAAAGATTTCCACTGACAGCTGGTAGCGTTGGAACAGTTGCAGTAATAACCTTTTATTCCCATGTAATCTGGGGCGAAGTTAATAGGACAACATACTCCTGTTTCATTTGAGCACTGGAGCGTTTCGTCAGTGGGACAGCCTTCTATTTCGCTACAGCTGCAGCCCAAATACCAACCCTCAGGTAGCCCCCCCATCGAGTTGTTCTTCAAGATACAACATTTACCTTCGCTCCAGCACTTGAACTGACCACTTTGGGTATCGTTACAACAAAACAGTATCGCATGGCTAGGTACGATCACTAGCAAAAGTGCTAGGAAGAGCTGCAGTGATTTCATCTGCATGCACCAGGTTTTATTATGAAGCGTGCACATATGAGCTCTAATAACCTTTCTTTGGTATATCGATCGTTTATTAGTTTCCCTCCCACGACTATCGAAGGAACGCCGTAGATTCCGTATTCCTTTCTTAATTTAACCACCTCTGGTGAATCTGGTGGATCGTCCTCGAATATATGAATTTCGTATCGTTCTACCTCCACTCTAGGACCAAAAGCCTGCTTGAGCTCGATCAACGCGTTTTCTACGGTCTTTGCCGCTTCACATCGATCGTTCGTGAAGAAGATCAGCCTTACCCTTTGGGTTAGAAGAAAGAGGATGAATATCGCTATGAAAACCAACTTCATGATCTCTTCGTTCTTTCTTCCCTTCTTTCTTGGCATATGTAATACCCGTAGCTCAGTCTTGCATGCGCTTAGGATGAGCGATCCCAACTATTTGCATCTCACCTGCCCTATCGCGAAGAAACATAACTCGAAAAGATGCCATCTAAGCACCTCTTGAAAAAACTAGTGCTATAGCCCCTAGGATCACTACGATTAAGGCCCCCACACCTACCCAGAGCAAAGTGCTATCACCTTCCTCCTTCTGGGGCATCGTAGTCGTAGTGGTCTCTATGTATTCGGAGATCGTGAGCTTTATGCTATCTTCGCCCGAGGGGATTCCCCTAATAGTGACTACGTGCTCTCCGAATGGTACAGAGACGTAGACTTTTACGGCTTTTTCTGCTGGAAGATAGAGTTCCAGCCTGCTTTGCAAAGAGCCATCGACGTAGATCTCTAGCCCTTCGATGGGATCTGGTCCGAGGTTTCTCACTATGAGATAGACGTCGTTTGGATTTTTTCCTGCCATCGAGCTCTCTATGTCGATCCTAGCTTCTGCAAATGTCACACCGATCAGCAAAGCTAGGGCTAGAAAAACGCACCTTACTATAACTCTAGATGCATCAGCACGTGAGCAAAGTGTGGGCAGCATAGATATCATCCTTACATATCTCCCACATCTCCTCGTTGCTCTTGCCCCAAACCTTACAGTAGTAGTAGGTTGGACTTGGTGATAGTAGATCGTTTCTGCAAGCATCTAGATTTCCAAGTGCAGCCGAACAGTAATCGTAGTAATCGCACTCCGTTATGTCGTTGCGAATATCATAACAACCACTTACTCTGCACTGATGATAGGGCTCGTAAGTGCAGCTATACCCACCACACGTACCGTAATAACAGGTATTATCTATCACCACTGAGCAAGGGTCGCCATTACAATGTGCCCCACAGTAGTTTGCTTCACAGTGATAGCCGCAATCTGTGTCGCTCGCTACGCACTTTGCTTCCTTCCACTGATTCACCTTGAATCCGCTACACAGAGCGCACCACTTGCATTCTGCATAAGCCTCGCACTCGCTTTGCGTTGATTTAGCGGTACAATTAGGAGAGACGTAGAAATACTGCGTACCCGTACTTCTCGAGTTACCAGCATTATCATATGCTACTGCTTCATAACTATGCGTACCTACTGAATAGGGACCACCTTCGTAATCGCAGTTCGTTGCGTAGTTGCACGTCTTGACTTTGGTTCCGTCCACGTAGATCTCTATCTTATTTATTCCGGCTGCGTTGTCAGAGGCAGTTGCATTGAATGTCACTTTCTCCGTATCGAGTGGAGATGCTGGTGATCTAGTTATCGAAACGCTCGGTGCCACCTTATCTATCTTGAACTCGTTGCTTCGCTTCACGCTCTCTACGTTGCCAGCAACGTCAACGGAATAGTAGCATACTACCTTTATACAGCTATCTGCACAATCCACCGTTCCACTAGTTCCTTGAGTGTAGCCAGTAGTTCCACACTCGTAGTTTGAGGGAATTACCTTGTAGTATGTGGAGCTACAGCCGCTTTCGGAGTCCGAACAGCTAAGAGTGAAGCTGATGGCTTGGTTAGTCCAGTCGTGACCGTTAGGCGAAATAGTGGTGTTAGGTTTGGTCCAGTCTATGCTAAAGCTTCTAGTAACTTCGTTAGTATTTCCTGCGTTATCCCTCGCCCATATCTTCACACTGCACGCATCGCTTCCTTGGTCCCGACAGTAACCTGCGCTGCCAACGGTTATCGTTACTTGTTTATTCTCTCCACAGGCTATAGTTCCTCTATCTTGCCAACTAGCTTCGCTTGCAGACTTGGTATAAAGTCTGCACTCGGCAGTGCCACTCGTAGCATCAGTAGCATCGTATTGCACCACGAAGTTGCCTCTTTGCCAACTACTAGCAGCTGGCGAGTCTATGTTAACGTAAGGCTCAGTAGCATCTACTTTCACGTTTTGTGATTTTACGGACTCGGCATTTCCAGCAACGTCAACGGAATAGTAGCGAACGTACCAATTGCCATCGTTCAACGTAAAGGTAGAAGTGTACTCTGAAAGAGGTGCACAGGTATTGGTCGAGTCCTTGCAGTAATAGGTCTTAGAACAGCCACTGTAGCTATCACTACAGCTTAGCGTTATGTTCACAGGAACTGTGTACCATCCAGTAGAGCAGCTAGCACCATTACAAGCTATGGCAGTGGATGGTGCCGTCTTATCTAGTTTATAGGTGTGGCTCCACGTTGCACTATTATTTACATTATCTTTTGCACAGAGGTAGAGCGTGTGTTCTCCTTCGGTAGTCAGTGTGATTTGATTACCATTACTAAAACTCGTGCCATCCCAGCAATTAGAGTTATCCCACCTGTATTTGGCTAAGGCTACCCCACTACCAGCGTCGTCTACGTATAGAGTTATAGTTATATCGCTATTCTGCCAGGTAGTTGGAGTTGGGGATGCATAGACTGTTGGATTAGCCTTGTCTATCTTGAACTCGTTGCTTCGCTTTACGCTCTCCACGTTTCCTGCGTTGTCCTTGCTCGCATAGCAAACGACCTTCCTACAAACGCTATTACTTGCGCAGGTCACAGTCCCACTAGT
>Ga0105154_1000233_pt1 | contig 25219 bp, 17 predicted proteins | sample SSWtaG_FD_89672 | JGI IMG/M metagenome (GOLD analysis project Ga0105154, IMG submission 89672) | Hot spring microbial communities from Sandy's Spring West, USA to study Microbial Dark Matter (Phase II) - SSWsed_matched | ecosystem: Environmental > Aquatic > Thermal springs > Hot (42-90C) >... | reverse complement strand
GGTATGTTCGTTTTGTTGTCAGGTGGTTGGGTGGATGGCTCTCAGGCTCGCCGAGTGCTTATCGCTACCTCAGTGACACGATAATCCATTTTGTTGATGCTAAGACGCTGGCTCAGATGCTCCTTGAAGCCGGGTTTAAGAAAGTGCATGTTTTTCCGTTTCTGTTTGGCATTGTGGTAGCACACATCGCTATAAAGTGAGCTTTCATACTCACTTGCTTGTCTCCTCATGTGGTGGAGTAAGTGAGTCAACTACTTTTGCGCCCTTTGGGGGTTTGAACACAAATTCGTTAACACCAAATTTTGGGTTTCGCTCTATGGATAAGCAAGTGCTTGTTATGAGTATTTCAACTGGTGGAAATGGTGGCACATCAATGTAAGCCTTCGTTTTTGTTTGCCAAACTAACCAATCCCTCATGCCGACGTATATTTGCTGCTCAAGATCATCGTTGTATTTTATGCGCAGCACATAGCATTTTTTATCGCCTACATTTGCAGTTCCAGCAATGCTGGATTCCTTTATCTCTGTCTTTGGCTTGTAGCCACAGAACAAAGCTACAGCCATATTCTCCCTATGGTCTTTGCGAGAGCCAATTGGCTTAAATAAGCCCCATGTGCTAACCATGTCCTTTGGTGCATTCTCGATTTGGTATTGCTTCCATTGCTCTGCGAATGTCCAGATGCGCTTTCCATCGCTCACAACAAGAAGTGATGGTGCTCCCGCTTTCTTCAAGCTCATCTTGCCACGAAGCTTGTTCGGGTGCTCCATACTCACAGAGATGCTTATTGGGGTCTTGAGCAAAGGCTCAATCATCATTTGTGCTTCTATGCGCATGGAGTTTGAAGAGTGTGCCTTCATTGCTCTGTAAAGCACTTTATGAGGTGTTAAGCGTGTTTGGAAAATGATGAAAGCAACAAAGGTTACGATAACCACTGTTGCAAGGCATGCGAAGGCAATCCACCGAGCTTTCCTGTTGCTCATTTCAATCACCACCGAAGTTTGTTACAATGCGTTTGGAACAATAAAAGTGTAGCGTATGACACGATGATATGCACATGCCCAGAGCAACGACAGTGCGGTTTACACATTTTGGGTTGAAGTGTTTGAGCTGTGCTAAAATGTTATGATGCGTGAGGAAGGTGTGTTTTAAGATGCTCAAGGAAAGGCTGATGGAGGACTACAAGGAAGCACTGCGCGAGCGTGATCATATAAGGGTAAGCACGTTGCGTATGCTTAGGGCTGCAATACACAACGCCGAGATTGAAAAGGGTAGGGAGTTGAGTGATGAGGAATTGCTTGGCGTTATAAGGTCTGAGATACGCAAGGAGAGAGAGGCACTTGAAGCGTTTGAGCTTGGCAGGAGGGAAGAACTGGCTACCGAGACAAGGAGGCGGATAGAAATACTTGAGAGCTACATTCCGAGGATGCTGACAGACGAGGAAATAAGAGAGCTTGCCATTAAGGTCATTGATGAAGTGGGTGCTCTCTCTCCGAAGGACATGGGTAAGGTCATGAGCAAGCTCATGCCACAAATAAAAGGTCTTGCTAACGGGAGCACAGTTAGCAATATCGTCAGAGAGCTGCTTGAAGAAAAGCTCAGTGGAAGGTAAGCGAATTTTAAACTTTGGGGTGAAGTAAGTTTGGGTAGCTGATCTGCTGCCCAAGGTGAGCTGATGGATACATCGGAGACAAGCCTTGGAATGAATGAGCAAGTTGAAAGAAAGGTTTGGGTTAAAAATAGCTCCACATTGGCTCTTGTGCTTGGGGTGAAGGATGAGAACAGGCGTCTTCTTGAGAGCGCTTTCTCCACAAGCATAATAGCAAGGGACAATGTCATCCATATAAGAGGCAGGCATCCAGATGTTGAAAGAGTGGCTGAGTTGCTTTCCCGAGTGATCTTAGTTGTTGAATCAGGTGGTAACATAACCCACTCTGACTTTCGCTACCTTGTTCGTTCAACGCTTCTTGGGGAGCCAGTTGAGGAAGCGATACAAGGGTTGACTGAGTGCATAGTCATTACAGAACGAGGTCATAAAGTTGTTCCTAAGACAAAAGGGCAAAGGGAATACGTTGAAGCTGTTGCAAAGCATGACCTTGTCTTTGCCATAGGACCTGCTGGCACAGGGAAGACTTATCTTGCGATGGCTATGGCGATAGCAGCGTTACAAAGAAGGCAGGTTAGCAGGCTCGTGCTTGCAAGACCAGCTGTTGAGGCTGGTGAGAAGCTTGGTTACCTCCCCGGAAACATTGAAGAGAAGGTTGACCCATATCTTCGCCCACTCTACGATGCACTTTACGATATCCTTGGGGCGCAGAAGTGCCAACGCTACTTGGAGAAGCGCATTATTGAAGTAATACCACTGGCGTATATGCGTGGGAGAACTTTTAACGATGCTTTCATGGTGCTTGACGAAGCCCAAAATGCGACTGTCCTGCAAATGAAGATGTTCCTTACAAGGATGGGATACGGCTCAAAGGCAATAGTTACTGGCGATATAACTCAAATTGATCTACCTCAAGGTGTCCGCTCGGGCTTGGTAGCGATTCGTGAGATATTGAAAGGGGTTGATGGTGTCGCCTTTGTTTACCTCACTGAGAAGGATGTTGTCCGTCATCCGCTTGTGCAGAAAATTGTTTTGGCATTTGAGGCATGGGAACAGGCAGAGAAGAGAAAAGGGCACGAAGGGAAGCAGTGAGGTGGTTCTGTTTATGGACAGTTCTTCATCAGAGGCGAAGCGCAAAAGCATATTTGGAGAGGCTCCACAAAGACATTGGTTTAAGCTATTGGCTCAAAGGATAACTGGAGTTGTGCAAAAGGTAAGGAAAAAGCGCCTCCAAGAATACATCAATTGGCAGAAACTGCTGATTGCATTGGCTGTGAGCTTTTTCATCTTCATCATGCTGACGCCACCAACGCTTTTCTTCAGCACAAGATATGTGATTGGTGATGTCTTTGAAAGGGATATCTATGCATGGCGCTCCGTTGAATACATCTCACCGTCTGAAACTCGCAGAGCAATGGAAGAAGCTATAAGGAACGTTGAACCAGTTTATCGCCCAGTTCACGAAGCCACAGAGAGAGTGCTTTATTCCATTCAGTTGATTTATCGCCATCTGCGCTCCATAGCTGTTTTGGGTGGATCAGTCCACGAGAAGATGCGAGAAGCTAAAAACAAAATCCCAATACCGATTGATGAAAGCACATTGAAAGTTTGTCTGAGTGTCCCTTCGGATGTGCTAAAGCTTATGGAGAGTTGGACACTCTCTCTTGCCCAGAAGGAACTTGATAAAGGGATAAAACCAACGAAAGATGGTTTGCGCAAAGCGAGGGAGAGCATTCTCAAGAGTTCAAAGTTGTTGCCGATGAAGCCAATGTGCAGGGATGCTATCGCGAAGATAGCGATAGCGGTCCTTGAACCAAACCTCGTTTATGATGCAAAAGCCACACAGCAACTCCGCGATAAGCTCATTAAAAATATCTCACCCATAAGGAAGCGTCTTAACGCTGGTGAGCTTGTAGCGAAATCGGGGCAGGTTGTGAGCGAGGAAGATATTGAGAAGCTGAAGGCGCTCGGAATAAACTACGTGTATTTGATAGCTGCACTCATATTGGCTGTCACTTTGACTTGCCTCGCTGGGTTTAGTGTGGAACGCCTCTTATGTGTCCGTGATGGTAAAGTTACATCGCGCCTCTTGTTGCTTTCACTCATTTGGGTTTCGTCCCTCTTCATCCATTACCTGCTATCACTCGCTGGCATATATGAGGGTGTTTTTATCTTCCTGAGCACGGCTGCTATGGTCACATGCATCCTGTTTGATTCACCACTTTTAGCGATAGTGCTTTCTGGCTTTGCAAGCTTTCTTGTCGGTGTAATGGCTCTTTGTGACCCATCATCGCTCATGTTGCATTCGCCACTTCATTCTCTCGTTTCACATAGCAGTGGATTTTCTGCAACAAGCTATGCTGTGAAACTTGCATGCACTTCATTCGCATGTTCTGCCATTGGTGTTTACTCAACAGCCTCAATACATCAACGCTCCCAGCTTATTCGTGCTGGTGTGCTTATAGGCTTTACGGCTTTCATTTGTGGGGTTAGCCTGTCTGTCCTTCTTGGACCTTTGAGCGCGCTTCTACCGATAAGGGTATTAATGTCTTTCGTTTGGCATGAGGCATTGGTTAGCGCTATAACTGGAGTGACTGCACCAGCGCTCACCCTCGCTATGGTAGCAATACTTGAAAGAAGTTTTGGCATGGTTACATCGTTCACGCTCCTTGAGCTTGCAAACAGCAGCACCGGTTTGCTTCGTCACCTATCGGAGGTAGCTCCCGGGACATATCAAAGTTCTCTCATGGTTGCTTCACTGGCAAGGATTGCTGCAGAAGCTATCGGTGCAAATCCGATGCTTGCATATGTTGGAGGCTTGTATCATGACATAGGCAAGCTTAAGCGTCCTCACTATTTCTCGGAAAACCAGCGTGGCAGAAATCCGCATGATGAGCTTTCACCATCGCTCAGCGCACGCATCCTTCAAGAGCATGTTGAAGAGGGCGTGAGGCTGGCGAAGGAGCATCGTTTGCCAAAATGCATCATTGATTTTATCAGCGAGCACCATGGCACATCACTAATGCGCTTCTTCTACTCGGAAGCGCTAAGCCAAGACAAACATGGAGACTCAGTTCCTGAGGAGATTTACCGATACCAAGGTCCAAAGCCTCGCTCAAAGGAAACAGCTTTGGTTATGCTCGCTGATGCAGTTGAAGCTGCTGTCAATTCACTCCCAGACGAACTCTTCAAAACTCAGGACGGTTGGAAGACAGTTGAGAAAATTATAGACAGGGTTATAGACGAGAAGGTGGAGGATGGACAGCTTGACGAATCTTCAATCACCTACAAGGACTTGAAGACGATAAGGGAAGTCTTCAAACGACAACTTAGGGTCAGCAGGTTGCAAAGGGTTCAGTATCCAACAGGTATAACAAATAACCGCAACAACAAAAGACAAGTTGAAAGAAGCGCTGCATGAGATGGTTTTGTCATGCCGAAGGTGGACGTTCTCGTTTCCGCAGAAGGGAAAGTAAGACCACTGCTTGCAAAAAGAGTTTTGCTGAGATTGCTCAGCCATGTCCTCACTTGTGAGCTACCACATTGCAATTGCCATGTTGAGGTAAGCATTTTGTTTTGTGATGACAAGCTCATTACAAACTTGAACTACTCATACCTTAAGCGTGATCATCCAACAGATGTTTTATCGTTCTCGCAGTTATCACCGAGCGAACTTGAAACGATCAAAAGGAAGCATAAATGTTGTTCGTCAAACCCGGTGCTGCTCGGTGATATCGTGATCTCGGTTGAGAGGGCAATTAAACAAGCAAAGCGCTATAAGCACTCAGCTCAGGAGGAATTAATGAGGCTTGTCATTCATGGGCTTTTGCATCTACTCGGCTACAGTGATTCGTCAAAAGAGGAACGCACCGAGATGTCAAAGCGTGAGGTAGCCTTACTGCGCTCATTCCTAAAGTTGAAGCGCCATAAGACTTCACATTCGTTGGGCTCAGCTTGAGCCCTTTGAAATAAGTTGGAACAGCCTGTGAAGCATAACTATGACTTCTGCCCTTGTTGCAGGTCTGTATCCTTCAATCTTTCCTTTTGCTGTCCCTTTAACGATGCCAGTGGAGAGAGCCCACTTGACTGCGTCAGTTGCCCACGCTGGCACATCTGGGTGAGAGATTGCATCATCAGCGTTTAGTAGAGATTCTTCCTCAGCGCCTTCAACTGAGGAGCGCACCGCCTCTTTATCAAGCTTTAACCCGGGACAGCTCTTGTATGGGGCATAATCTCGGTGGAAGTTTATGTTGGAAGTTTGCAATTTGAAGCGGTGCAATAGCGCCCTGAGGACGACGATCAATGATTTCTCTTGAGCATCTGTCATCTCCTCTTCATCAAAGTTACCTATGAGGCAAACTCCGATTGAAGATGTGTTGCGTCCCCTTGTGTGAGCACCAATTTCTTCAACAGGTCTTCCAGCCCATATGTTGCCATCTGGTGCTATCAGGAAATGGTAGCCGATGTCTTTCCAACCCTGACTGATGTGGTATTGCTGGATTGACTTAATGGTTTGCTCACCTTTGTATTGAGCCATTGTTGGGCGCCATGTGTGATGCAAGATTATTTCGTCAACCTTCCTCTTACACGGCTGTTTCTTCAGCCATTGAGGGAACTCCTCTCTTGAAAGACACAGATTTAACACACTGCTTCGCCTCCCTTAAACGTAGTCCTCAAAACTGAGGTAAGCCATCTGTTGCGTTGATGGCTTTCGCTATGGCACAATCTAAATGCAAACGCAAGTTGCCACCCATAGTTTATTCTGAATGGAGGTGGATGTAAAGTGGAGCATGAGGAGCTCACAGAAGTTCTTGTAGGGAGGGTTGTGCACTTTTTCCCACGCCCAAGCGCAGCAGCAGTTGAACTCACGAATGGGGAGCTAAAGATTGGTGACATGATACGGATACGAGGACATACAACTGATTTCACGCAGGTCGTCACATCAATGCAGATTGAGAACCAACCAATTGAGGCAGCAAGCGTTGGAGAGGTTATAGGATTGAAAGTCAACGAGAGGGTAAGGGAAGGAGATCTGGTTTACAAGCTTGTTGCTCCCAAAAGAAGCCAAGATGCAGGTTGAATAAACGCCTTCATGCTACACTAACATGCTGACGGAAGTTACGCGGTTGGGACTTAGCGTCATAATTTAATTTGGCATGTTGAATAAACGGCTAATGGCTGAAAGCATGCCTTAAAGGCGATATTCGTTAGTGGCGAAATATTACCGAAAGGAGTTAGCAGGTAGTTCTTTGTTGCTGTCATACGGCTGTGGGTTAAGAGTGGCAAAGTCAGCGATACGCAAGCAGTGTCATCAGTCTTAACTGAATTTGTTAGCGTCGGGGCGTAGCGCAGTTTGGTAGCGCGTGGGCATCGGGAGCCCAAGGTCGCCGGTTCGAGTCCGGCCGCCCCGATTTACTTTTCCCTGTGTATTAGTAGCGAGGCTCTTTGAAGAAAAGCCTATACATCCACTTTAACAGCTTCCCTCTTGTGATCGGTCTGTTTAAGTCGGGGTCAGTAGTTTCGCCACATAAATTCAGCAAATCCTCTTGAGTGCGGTTAAGGTATTTTGAGAGCCAGCTTATCACTTCACCCTCGGTAGGATTGATGTTGGCTGGCATAAATGGCTCATGATACGGGCGTGGAAGAAGCCTTGAGAAGCTATGAAGCATGTTTGCCACGGTTATGCTATCAAGCGTTTCTTTGAGGCGTGCCTCATATGTATCAAAGAAGCCCCTCACAGCAAAGAATTGCGCTGCCTCAAATTCAAGTGCCTGCGCACGCGCATCTTCGTATCGTTTCCCCGAAAGCTTTTGTGGCATGTCAAAGAAGAAAGCTATCACTTGACCTTGCTCAAGGAGGGTTTTTTGCAATTTTTCAATTGGCACGCTTCGCGTTGAGCCATGAGTTAAAGCCAATCCTGCTGCTACTCCAGCAGCTTGCCCAAGCGCCATCCAGACTGGCTCAAGGCGTAATGTCCCAAAACCTACATGAGTCGCAGAGACCGCACCACACACAAGCAGTCCTTCAATCTCCTCCAGCTCGTCATCTTTAGCCTTCCTCTTTGGAAGCATCACACGGTATGGTATGTGCGATGGAGCTGTTATCTGTGGGAGGTAGAAGAAACCTTCATGCAAATACGGTTGTGACGGCTCCCTCGGTGTGCATGCGTGGCTATCAATTGGATACTCCGCAACAGCGATACTATCAAAGTGCACAGGTGCCCTTTTCCCCGGAGCTTGTGGACGAGCATCTCTCTCGGTGAAAATATAATCGCCGATGATACGCCTTGCTTCCCTAACATAAAGCTGTGGTGGAAAATTATCGTTATCCTCAAACTCATCCGCAGCCAAACCCCAATGTGATGCAGCTTCTCTAAACCACTCCGGGAGACGCTCATCTGTTCGTAGGAAATACAGGAGTCCGAGTATGTAGTTACGGTGAGCCTTTGCTATCTCCTCTCGCTTTTCCCAATCTGCCTCTGGATAGTCATAGTTTGCGCCTATGAAGTCAGTTGAAGGGAATGGACCGGGCGTGTTGTTTGCATCAAACTTGAGCTGTGGTATCCTAACCAAACTCACTACCTCCATCGGATGCCAAATTATGCCGTCCCTCACCCTCTCGGCGATCTCCGCATAAACTTGCGGGTTGTAATCTGGTGGTGCTGGTGGTATGCGTTTGTTATCGGGACGAGTTGTTAGTGTCAACCTGTAGTTGTATGCCTGAACTTTTCTATCGCCCTCTGGTTTTCCAAATGTTATTTGTCGTGTTAGCGAATCCCAGAACACTTCACCAGCGTATTCCTCATTGAACTCAAACCTTCCTTCACGCCCAACCCTGTATGCAGCACCGCAGATTGCAGCAAGGTCACCTTCATAAGTTGCATCAATGAAGACCTTTGCATTCATTCGCCAGCGCAGCCCTCTTACCCTGTCGTCAAGTAATATGCCTACTACTCTGTTTCCGTCTTTCAATGCCCCTCCAAGGTTCTGCATCAGATAAATGTCTGGTTGGATTGGAGGTAGTGAGAGCATCAACCAGAAAATTTGCTCTGCCACCTTTGGCTCAAATAGATATCCACCTTGGCACTGCCTATGCTGAATGGAATTAACGCCATATGCTTCTCTGTAAAAGCGTTCCACATGCTCTACGAACTCTGCAAATAAGCCTCCGGAGGCTTGCCTATACCGTCTATCTGTTGCTGATAACCCTGATGTCATCATCCCACCTATGTGGTTTGTCCTGTTGACGAGGGCTACGGTCCATCCCATCCTTGAAAGTGTTATCGCTGCAGCTATACCAGCTGGTGTTGCACCAACGACAACACAGTCATAATTTGCTACCATCTCTGGCGGAGTGCGTTTGAGAGATACCTTCGGTTTAGGCATGGCTGCATCTGACCATGAGGGTAAGCTCTCAGTGGCATCAGAGAGAGCAGTGACGAAGTAACCGTATGCTTCTCTCTGGTTAACTGCTTTGTCCTCCCACTGGGTGGTATTTGCGGGGACTTCCGCTATTTGTTCGCCGCGCCTGTAAATTCGGTATAGGTGCACATCTGAGGATTCAGAAGGTTGCCACTTAAGTAACAAGGAGCCCTCCTCAGTTGGTTTGACACGCAATGCCTTTGGTGCATTTGGCAATGCCCCAATGCGTATATTTGGTTCGCTAACCTCCAATGTGATTCCGTCGCTCTCACCGTTGAAGAAGAAAAAGCAGTCAACTTGATTGACCGGGCTTGAGAGGGGTAGCAGTTCACTCACTTCTTGTTGTTGTGAGCCGAGGGATGAAAGCCATAGTTTGTATGCCCCTATCGTCACATCAACTACAAGGCGCACCTTCACCAAATCACTGCTTGGGAACGGTATTGTGGGAAGCCACGAGAATGTGCTCCTCCATGTGAACCAGTTTCCTATATTGTATTGCATCAAGTAGCCTGTGGAACCAAAAATAAGCCTCACAGCCTCTTTCACCCAATGAGTTGGAGCACCATTGCTAAGCCCAAATGTTAGCCCACGCATCCCCGATGGCTGTGTCTTAACGATAAATTCAACTTCAACGACTTTCCTCGTTGGCTCGAACCACCTAACTAAGTAATGCGCATCTTTGGTGCGAGTTTGTGTTTGCCAGCTGACAACCTCTCCAATAGGGGTAGTTAACTTTGAGGGCTGCCATTGCCCAACTGATGGATTGCCAGCAGAGTCAATTTCAATTAACTGAGCCTGTGAGATGGCATGGATGAATAATAAGGCAAGTAGCAATGTTGCTACAACTGTGCTTTGTCGTTTCTTCAAAACTTTTCCCCCCTTATTCCTTCCACTCATACTCCCACTTCGTTATCCTCTCATTCCCTGCAGCGTCTCTTACTCTTAGCTCTAACGTGTGTCTCCCCTTCTTAAGCTTTGATGTGTCCAAAATCACATCCTCATACTTTGAATCGAACACGCCATCCAAGCACGTTGCTGCTATCCATTCACCTTCATCGATTCTGTATTCGGCACTGGCAATGTATGTTGTTGAGTCGTAACACTTTATGCTCTTCAACGGCACGGAAATCTTTTCGCTCGGTGCCGGCGAGATTACTTCTGGTGGTGTGTTGTCAACAATGACGGGATAAACAATTCTCTCAACTCTCTCAGCATCAATCGGGTTTGAGATTTGATCGCTTGCCACAACACGCAAATAGTAGATGCCGTCTTTCAACTTCTTCGTGTCCCAGTTAATTTCGCTCTTTGTTATCAAACCACCCTCGCTCTCTCCTTCTACCTTTTTGCCCTCCTCTTTCTGTTTGACTTTTGCTTCAGCTCCAGCCTCCTCAGCTCTGAACCACTTCACTTTATCTTGCGAGTAATAAACCTCAAACGAAAGCCTATCCTTGTCTGGGTCTTTGCCTTCCCATTGGACTTTGTAAGTGCCAGAGATGATTGTGCCAGCTTGTGGCTGTTTGATCGTTAATTCTGGTGGGCGATTCTTTGGCATGTAAGTGATTTCGACTCGCTTTAGTTTTGGTGTCTGTCCTTCCTTGCCCGGGTAAAGTCTCGCACGGAATTGGATGAACCTCGCTGGAGGACTCGTTATCTTCTCGCCACTTGCTGAGTATGGTTCACTCCAATTGCTCCATGTCTCATCTGGGAAAGCTGTGTTTCCAGTCCTTGTCTCAATGACGACAGAGCTATCTTCAGGTAAATCCGCATACCATCGTAGCGCGCCCCAACGTGAGATCGTGCCAGCATCTTTCACTGGTGATTCGTAAACTACCCACCTATGGCTTTCAGGTTGGAGCAGGAGCACTCCCTTCGCCATCGCTGCAGCAAGCACTTGGCTACCAGCGCTGTTTGATAGGCTTACAATGAACGGCTCCTCACCTTTATACAGTTGTTCAATCCCACCGTCAGAGTTAACGCTGTAAATTTTCGCCTTTGGGCAAACTGCAGCGAGCACTCCAGCCTTATATGGCGCCATCGCAAAAACATGCTTTCCATCAATCTTGCTAATTTCTTTGACTGAGCCATCCTTCCTAAGGATGTAGATTCTGGCTTGTCCGGCAGTCCCTATGAAGAGGTTGCCATGTCTATCAAGCATAAGGCTTTGCACCACGCCAGTTGGTGTCTCAAAAATTGACTTAAGGTTGCCAGATGCATCAATGCAGAAAACTTTCCCCTTCGGGTTCGTCCCCACATACACACGATCGGAATCAGCCACCATAGCAATTGCGTGTCTATCGGGAAGTTGGGCGAGGAGTGAAACTTCGTTTGGCTTGCTAAGGCGATAGATACGTCCTTTTGGACCAGTCGCAATGAGCAAGCTCCCCTCACTAAATGCCATCGCCCAAGGGTATTCTCCCTTCAAGTCTGCTATGAGGTTGACTTCTTTCTCTCTCACTCGGTAAACTTTTCCAGATGGCACAAGACCGCAGTAGATGTCACCAGTCCTTGTGACGACGATGCTTATGACGCCAACTTCATTTTTCCATTCGGCTAAAGTTTCCCTTTTGCCGTCAGGCGTTATTTTCAAAAGTCTTGCTGGCATCCAAGTGCCAGCATATGTGTTATTCAGTTGGTCAGATGCGCATACCCAAACACACAGTTCTTCAGGGTTGTATAGCGCCTCGCGTCTCAGCCCAATCCCAACCTCACCATCGCTGGTTATGCAAGTGCCGTTGAATTCGCCCTTGATGAAATCCTCAAACTTGTCCATAACCCAAACTTGAGGTGCCCTCGCCAGAGCTTGCGTTTTAGTTGGAGGTGGTGTTACTTCTTCTTTTGCTGGTCTTGTTATCTTTCCCGGTTCAAGTGCCTCAACTTCTTCCCAAGAAGGCATCGGTGGTGGTGTCTCTTTATCAAGTTGCTTTTTACCTTGCTGTAGCGGTTGAGGTGCTTCAAGCTCTTTTGATAGATCTGCAACTTTATCAGCGTTCTCGTTCGCTGGAACGGAGGTTGCAAAGGCATGGAAATCATCGCTTGAATTGAGCTGTGGGTGAGACAAGTTGATGATCAGCTCATCAGTCTGCGGGAAGAGTTTTAGCGCTTCCATCCTTGCCTTCATGACTATCGCTTCAACCAAGTCAATGAAATCAGCATACCCTTTTATCGTTTGCCATTCAAGCTCATCATGTTTGCTCAAGCGCTTTGTTACTGGTGTGCCTTCTGGCAACCCTTCTTCAGGCGGGGCTTCGGGTGATTGACCCCCTTCTCTTACAGCTGGTGGTCTGAAGGGTTCTTCTTTTTCCTTCTCTTTGGTTTCAACTGATACGGTGAGCAAAGCCATGCCAGATATAAGCCAATTAACTTTTTCCCTCGTCTCAACAAAATCACGAGCTGGTAGCACTTTTGATGTGCCCATGCTGAAGAGAGCCTCAAGCAATGAAGATGGCAATGTGCATACTTCACGCCCGTCAAGTTCAACGCCCATTGTCCCGGTGCTCACGCATATGACGAGCTGGTCGTTTTGGTAATCTGAGTTGAGCAACTCAATCAGCTGTTCAACGCTATAAGCCCTTGGCAGGCGAGCGCCAACCCTTGCCCTTGCTTGCCTTCCAAATAATCCACCGCATATGGCGATTTGGATGACGCCGGGTTTGACCGTCGTTGGTATCCTCAAATCCAATTTGAGTGTATGGAAGCCGTTGTTTCTTTCACGAAGCCTCAATGTTACTGGCAGTGTATCGCCGGGCTTTACACTTGCCTTTGCTGCCGTCACTTGATCAATCCACGCCAAGCGACGCTTTGACTCGTATTTGAGACTTACATTTATGCTCTCAAGCGTAACATCACGATATGGGTTTTCAATCAAAGCCGAGATAACTTGCATTAGCTCACCAATCGGTGAGGTCCTTGGAATGACGAAGAAACCGAAGCCACCATAGGATTGCATATCAAAGATGTTTTCGCGCTTTACCTCTGGCAGACCTTCCAACTTCACATCAAGTTGCATCTTCATAGTTCCCTCTTCGGCTGGTGATATGTAAACATACATACCCCCAAGCAACGAAGTGAGCGCAAGTTCAGGGAGTATTTGTTTATGCTTGACCAAACGCAGTTTGTAGGTTCTTTCAAAGCCTCTTTCGTGATCGTTGACGGATATGTTCATTTTCACCATCCTTGTGTGGCGTCCTATGAAACCGCATGTGGCAAAGGACCTGTCTTGTGTGAATACGCCAATGGGTTTAATGGATGTTGCAAGTTTGAACGATATTGATTGCCGAGCGATAACATCCCACACATAGGCAGTGGTCATTGGCATCTCAATTTCGCCTAAGCCAAGTGCTGGATGACCGAAAGCAAGGACAAGAGAGCCCTCAACCCATGTCACAGTTCCGACGGCACTTATGTCAACATCGCCATCTGCCAGTTGTATCCCGATGGATGCTCCCGGCTCAAGCCTTGGCTGTTCACGCAAGTTCATCGCTGAACCAGTTGGGGCTTCAACAACGAGCAAGTTGTAGTGGCTGAGAGAACGCCTCAGGAATTCAACAGCATATTTGTTTAAGCCGCTAACCATCAACGGTGTTGCGACTGGCTTAAGTATGCCAACACCTTCGCGTCTTGTTGCAAACGCAGCCTCATCATTCTCTACAACCACAACTTCCCTTATCAACTCGCCTGAGATTTTGAGGACGCCATCCTTCGGTCGGAATGACATAAGCGTTTTCCGTGGTGGCGAAAATGACGGGTTTAGTGACTGTAGCATTTGTGCGATCGGTTGCACTCCAGCTATGGGCACTTTTGAGAAGCTCCATGCATAAGCGATAGCGCCAATAAGTTTTCCACCAACGAATATTGGGCTACCGCTCATGCCCGCTATTATACCTGTGTTCTTCTTGACGACCGTCCCGCTATCCACCCTCACCAAGATAATGTCTTGATCAAAGTCAACCCTGTGCAGGACGCCTATGATCGTCACATCAAACTCTTCAATCTTTGTGCCTTCAAAAACGCTCCTGCCTTTGCCTCTCATGCCAGCTTTAAGCTGGTCTACCGTGAGGATATCGCTTAAGGTCAAAGAATTTGCGTGGTGCACGTGTGAGCACAAAAGGGAGAGACAAAAGCTTAAAAGCGCGAAAGTTAGATTATGTATGCGCACCGCATTCACCTCGCAGGCTGTTTAGTTTGGAAAGCTTTATCGCATCAGCATTATATCACTTTAAAGTGGCTCAATGATGACGATTGGCGTAAGCTCATCACCTTGCCCGGCAGGATTATCTCTCAACACCTCTTCAATTGTTTTTCTCAAACTGGTCGTGATGTTTGAAGATGCACCTACAACCCAAGAGCCACCAATATCGTTAACATCAACAATTGCCACAGGCAATCCATGAAGCGCCCTTGAGATGTTCTCCGCCGTTTCATCTGGCTTACTTGGTCCAAGCACAACCTTGTCAGGGTAAAGTGGGCTTGTGCCTGCAGCATCTATCATTGCTGCTTGCTTACCTGCAATGCGGTAGAAGACACCTCTTATGCCGAACATGCGCAACGTGCCTCCGATAATAGCTGCTATAAGCACCCTTAATGCGCCACATTCTCTTATCGCCATCTCCATTGAATAAGGGCTACGCAAGCCGATCCCATATGGCACTTTGCGCACGAAGCGCCATAGAAGATGGGCAAGCAAGCTCAGCTTGATCTGTGAAATCGGTATGGCACGCCCTTGTGAGGATGCTACAGCGCTCTCACTGATAGTTATGATCATGCCCTCCCTCAACAGGTTTGAGGCATACTTGTGAATTACTTGTGCCCAATCCTCACCAGGTTGGATGAAATGTGTTTTGACCAGGTGACGGCGATACGCCACTCCGTTGATTACTACTACGCTCTTAAACTGCCTCATCAAGCAACCTCCTTAACGATACGCAAGCATCGGGCACAAAGTGTGTTTTGAAAAATCTTATCCAACTTCATGCCCCGTCTGCCGAGCCCCTTGTAGTGCTCTTCCCAAGCACACTCGCTAAGCGCTAAAGCCCATGTAGTGGGAAGACGAGCTTTTTAATCCTGTTGCATGTTGCTTTAATTTCCTCTATCACATTGCTGGGTGATGACGAAGGCTGTTCATCGCGCAAGGATGTCAGTCTAACTCCATACTTGCTTGCGATTTCTTCCCACTGCTTCGGTATAAGCTCTGTGATATCAGCCTCGCTCATGATCGCCCACGCGAGTGTCCATGCTCTGCAAACATTTCCGACATTGTATCCTCCGCCACCAAGTGCTACCCAAGGTTTTCCCAAGCTCTTAAACAGCTCAACAGCTTTGCAAAAGCCATGAGTGGTCAACTGCCAATGTGTAATTGGGTCGCCCTTTATTGCGTCTGCGCCAAGCTGAGTTACGATAACATCTGGGTTGTAAACTTCCAAGAGAGGCATAACAACCTCATTGAGTGCATAAATGAAAGCATCATCGCCAGCGAAGGGCAGGAATGGTATGTTGACTGAAAACCCTTTCCCTTCACCTTCTCCAATCTCATCAACGAAACCTGTGCCGGGGAAGAGAAACCTACCATCTTCGTGTGTTGAAATCGTTAGCACCCTGTTGGTGCGGTAAAAGGCTAACTGGACACCGTCACCGTGGTGTGCATCGATGTCCACATAGGCAACTTTTTCAATGTGCTTTAGCAGGAAGTTGATAGCCACAACTGGGTCATTGAGGTAACAGAAGCCAGAAGCTCTATTTGGCATGGCATGATGCAATCCACCTGCTATGTTAAAGGCAACCCTTCCACCATCTAAGACAAACCTTGCTGCAGCAATTGAAGCACCACAGGCAAGCATTGAACCTTCATAAATGCCGGGGAAGATCGGGTTATCACCCTGCCCAAGTCCATATCTGTATGCCCCCGGGAAAAACAAGCCTACGTCTGCGCTCTTTAGCACTTCAAGGTATTCCTGCGTGTGGAATGTGAGCACATCCTCCTCAGAGGCTTGCTCTGGTTCAATGAGGGTTACGTTTTCCCTCTCAATTAATCCAAGGTGGCGCATCAGTTCAAATGTGAGTTGGAGGCGATACATCTTCATAGGGTGTGTGGGTCCGTAGTCATACTTGCGGAACTTTTCAACCCGTATAAATCCAGCTATTGGTTTTTGTGCATCCATTTTATGCCACGCACCTCAGGATCGGGATTTACTTGCGCTCGGCGGTGTGCCTACCTCTGATTAAGCAACTCCTCAATCATATCAACTGTCACATCAGCTATTCTTTCAACGATTATGTCTGCCTCAGCCAATCGTTCTCGTGGGTGTGTTGTAGTTACAGCTATTGCTTTCATGCCGGCATTCTTTGCTGCTTTTATTCCTGCAACTGCGTCTTCAATCACCACGCATCTTTCAGGTCTAACACCTATTAGCTCGGCTGCCTTGAGGAACACCTCTGGATCTGGCTTCCCCCTGCTCACATCTTCAGCGCCTACACGCACATGGAAAACTTCAGCCAACCCAATTGATTCAAGCACCACTTCAATATTCTTCTTCGGAGTTGATGAGCCTATTGCGAGTTCAAAGCCTGCTTTCTTGAGCCCCATGACAAGTTCAACAGCGCCCTCAAGGGGCTTTATCTTGCCCCTCGCAACTTCTCGGAATATCGCCTCCTTCTCATCTGAAAGCGCCTTCAATTCTTCCTTCGTCAACTCCCTTCGGAGCAAATGAGGAATGATGTTGTCGTTTACCATTCCGAATGTTTCACGGAAGAACTCATAGCTCATCGTTGTATTGTGTCTTGCTGCCCATATCTGCCATGCTTTGAAATGGAACTCCGAAGAATCAACGAGGACACCATCAAGATCAAAGATCACGCCTTTCTTTTCTTTACGGCACCAGACCAAAGAGCTCCACCTCCTTCACCTGTCGTCTTTTCAAAATCAAGGTTTTGCGTCTTGCCTATGGTTGTCTTAGGAACATTCTCTGAGCACATGCTCGTAAACTTTTGCGACTCTCTTTGCTGTCTCAACCCACGAGAATGTGTGAGCCCTCGCTTTTCCCTTCTCAATTAATTTTGCACGCAGTGACTCATCTACGATGGCTTTGTAGAGTGCTTCTGCAAGCTGAGTTGCGTTGTTTGGTTCAACTAAGATTGCAGCATCACCGAGAACTTCTGGGAGAGCGCCAGCGCTTGATGCCACAACTGGTGTCCCAACAGCCATAGCCTCAAGCGGTGGCAATCCGAAACCTTCATAAAGCGATGGGAAAGCCAAAACGCTCGCAAGTGAATAAAGCGCATGTAGCACTGTATCGCTAACATAGCCCAAGCAAAGTGCTCCAGTTGATCTTGCTCTTTCAACGAACTTGCCATCACCCCATGCTGGCATGCCAACTATCACAAGCCCAACTTCGCTCATCCTCTCTCTGAGCATCTCGTAAGCTTTCACCAATGTCGGTAGGTTCTTTTTTGGCTCTATGTTGCCCACGAACAAAACGAATTGTTTCGGTAGATTAAACCTGGCTTTGATGTGCCTTATTACGCTTTCATTCGGCGGTTCAAGGAAAATCTCATCGATTCCGAGAGGAATAACCTCAACCTTCTGCTCAGCATGCGGAAATAAACTTATGAGCGAGTGCTTGACCGATTTTGAGGGGACGATTATTCGCCTTGCCTTCAGGATGGATAGTGGCAACATGAAACGATAGTGGATACGGTTTGCGGTGCGACACCATTGAGGGTGTGTTATTGCCAGCACATCGTAAAGCGACAGGACAACAGGCAATGGACTGCCAAGCACAGCTATGTAGCTTGGGCAGTGAAGCAGTTGTAATCTATCAGCGGTGACTTTGAGCGGTAAAAAAGCTTGTTCGCATACAATGCGTAAGATACGGAAGCGTGAAGCAATACCGAGCTTCCTTAGCTCAAGTTTGCATTGCTTTGGTGCGATGCCCGAGGTCAAAAGTGAGCCCTCAAACTCAATTGGCACATAAACGACGAGTTCAAGCGGTAAGTCTGCTTTAAGCATGCCTTTGATCAAATTCAGTATTGAGCGCTCAACACCTGTGAACTTGCCCCATAACCCCAAAGCATTGATGCCAATACGCATGTCCATTTCTCACCTTTCTCTTAGGTTGTTTGCCTGCATAGAAGGTCACACTCAGAGTTTTGCACATCATTTACTCAGGTGCTATAGGCGCTATACTTCAACTTCGTTTCTCTAATGCGTGCTATAGCGGTTTTGAGTATATTACACTCAAGTGCAAAAATTGTGAGCTTTTTTCAGGATATTCGTTGCAACTTGGGATGTTTAGCATATTGATGTAATGGGTAAACAAGGTAACGGCGAACCTTCATGGGGTGCGCTAAAATAGAAGTTGTGGAAAGAATCGCAGGTTGCCAAATCCAAACCCGTTGAAGGAGGGTGATCGCTTATGCCAAAGGCAGTCGGCATAGACCTTGGAACTACAAACTCAGTCATCGCTGTTGTTGAAGCAGGTGAACCGAAGGTCATACCAAATGCCGAAGGTTCGAATCTTACGCCCTCCGTTGTTGCGTTTGCCAAAGATGGGACTCGCCTTGTCGGTATACCAGCAAAAAGACAAGCTATACTTAATCCGCAAAACACTGTTTTCTCAATCAAACGCTTCATAGGAAGGCACTACGATGAGGTGGCGAAGGAGAGGGAGATGGTTCCATACAAGGTTTCTCGTGGTCCACATGGGTTAGCTGTTGTTGAGGTTGGTGGCAGGCAGTGGACGCCCGAGGAGATCTCAGCGATGGTCTTGCAGAAGCTCAAGCAAGATGCAGAGGCATACCTTGGCGAGGAGATAAAGCAGGCTGTCATAACAGTTCCTGCTTATTTCAACAACGCACAACGCTCAGCAACTAAAAATGCTGGTGAGATAGCTGGCTTTGAGGTGCTGCGCATAATCAACGAACCAACTGCTGCTGCACTCGCATACGGCTTGGACAAGCGCAAGGAAGGAATAATTCTTGTTTGGGACCTCGGTGGCGGCACATTTGATGTCTCAATCCTTGAGATTGGCGAGGGAGTTTTTGAAGTTAAGGCTACATCTGGCGATACACATCTTGGTGGTGACGATTGGGACCAGCGCCTCATTGAATATTGCATTGAGCAGTTTAGGAAGGAAACAGGCATTGACCTTTCAAACGACAGGGAAGCACTCCAACGCTTGAAAGAGGCATGTGAGAGAGCAAAGATTGAGCTCTCAACGCTCATGGAAACTGAGATAAACCTGCCATACATTGCACCAGGTCCAAAGCACCTGAATGTGCGCATAACGAGGGCGAGGTTTGAGGAGCTCACAAGGGACTTGCTTGAAAGGTGCATCCCGCCATTCAATCAAGCTCTTTCGGATGCTGGTTTGCGTCCTAATGATATTGATGAGGTTATACTTGTCGGTGGCGCAACGAGGATGCCTATGGTTCAAAGGCTTGTAAGGGAACTCACTGGCAAAGAACCACACAAAGGTGTTAACCCAGATGAGGTTGTGGCAGTTGGAGCTGCTATACAAGCTGCTATACTAACGGGCAAGATGGAAGATGTCGTGCTACTTGATGTAACGCCTCTGTCGCTCGGTGTTGAAACGCTCGGTGGCATTATGACTGTTCTCATACCACGTAACACGACGATACCAACGAGGAAGAGCGAGATATTTACAACGGCAGCTGACTACCAAGACACGGTTGAGATCAAGGTTTACCAAGGGGAACGTCCGATGGCTGCTGATAACAAGTTGCTTGGGCGTTTCCACTTGACTGGTATACCACCAGCACCAAGGGGTGTCCCAAGGATTGAGGTCACATTTGACATTGATGCAAACGGCATCTTGCATGTCTCGGCGAAGGACTTAGCTACAGGTAGAGAGCAATCAATCACGATAACAGAATCAAGCAGCCTTTCAAGGGATGAGATTGATAGGATGATAAAAGAGGCAGAGCAGTTCGCTGAACAAGACAGGAAGCGCAGGGAGCTTGCTGAAACAAGGAACGAAGCTGACAACCTCATCTACCAGACGGAACGCTTGCTTAGGGAGCATGGCGACAAGATTTCTCAATCTGACAAGGCTGCAGTTGAGGCTGCTATCAACGACTTGCGTTCGGTAATGAGCAGTGATGATGTGGGGCGGATAAGGAATGCGATGGATAGGCTGAAAGATGCCATGGCTCGTCTATCAGAATCGCTTTACCGTGCAGCAGCTGCAGCAGCCGGCGGTGAAGGGAAAACTGCATCAGGTGGCGATGGGAAGGGTAGAACTGACGGTGATGTGATTGATGCAGATTTTAAGCCGTCCAACTAATAGGCATCTATTTCCATACCGTTGGAAGGTGAGCAACTGCTTCTTCATTCAGGAAGTAGTTGAAGGAGTGTGTGTTCTCGGTTCAAGTGGATGATGCGAACGGCGCAATAGGGAAAGCTGTCTAAAAGCTTTGGTTGAGATGGCACGAGTTCATTGAACCAGCAACGGTGGAGGTGAATAAAACATGCGTCCGATAGTTGCGTTCCCAAAACCGCAGAAGCGCCTCATCATTTTTGGGTTTTCACTTCTGGTTATCGGAGTGATTGCTGTCGTTGGTTTCGCGCTTTGGAAAGGTGCTAACAATGTGCATGCACAACCGGTCACAAATACACCTACGCCGAGAGTTATAACTCAAGACGCGCCACAAGAGCCGTTAAAAGTGGCTGAGATGCTTGAGCAAGCTTTCGTGCAAGTTGCAGATCAAGTTCGCCCAAGCGTCGTTAGCATTGCAAGGAAGGTCAGGATGAAGCTTGGGGGCAGGATTGAGGAGTTTGAGGGGTTTGAGCAATTTGGACCGTTTGAAGACCCGTTTGATTTCTTCAGGCGCTTCTTTGAGGAGTTTAGAAGACGCCAGCCCGGTGAGAAGGGTAAAACAGTTGAGGAGTTTGTCCCAGTAGGCTCTGGCGTGATCGTCACGAAGGATGGTTACATCCTTACAAACAGGCATGTTGTGGGGAGCGAGGGAGAGATATTCGTTGAGCTTTGGGATCGCATGCGCTTCAAAGCGAAACTCGTTGGCTCAGATGAATTGAGCGACATAGCACTCCTTAAGCTTGAGTTGGAAAAACCAGGTAGGGCAATTGAGCTACATCCTGCTAAGCTTGGTAATTCAGACACTGTTAAGGTTGGGCAATGGGTGATAGCTATCGGTTGTCCGTTTGGGCTATCGCAGACTGTTACGGTTGGCGTTGTAAGTGCGGTCGGTAGAAGCCCTGCAGAGGCTGGAGCACCACTTGAATATTCCGACCTCATACAGACTGACGCAGCGATTAACCCGGGCAACAGTGGTGGACCACTTTGCAACCTTCGTGGCGAGGTGATTGGGATTAACACAGCCATAAGAAGCACCACAGGTGGAAGCATAGGGATAGGCTTTGCTGTGCCGATAAATACTGCCAAGTTCGTCATGCAACAGCTCATTGAGAAAGGTAAGGTTGTAAGGGGATGGCTTGGTGTCATGATAAAGGATGTTGACGCAGATTTAGCCTACCAAAAAGGTCTCGGTAAAGTGTATGGAGCTCTCGTTGAAGAGGTGACGCCAAACTCACCAGCTGAGAAGGCAGGGATAAAGAAGGGCGACATCATCATTGAATACGAAGGTGTTGAAGTGAGGGATGTAAGTCATCTACAGCAGATGGTTGGCAGAACTGCTGTCGGCAAGTTAACGACGGTGAAGGTATGGCGTGATGGTAAAGTCGTTGAGCTAAAGGCTCAGATCGCTAAGCGCCCGGAGAAGATTGAGCTTGCAAGAGTTGGCGGGCAATCATGGAGGGGAATGAGTGTGGTCAATCTAACACCGCAGTTCAGGCGCCAGTTCCGCATACCTGAGAATATATCTGGGGTGCTCGTTATGCGTGTTGAAGATGGCTCACCAGCTGCGAAGGCAAAGATTGAGCCGGGGAATGTGATCATGCAAGTTGGACAGAAACAGGTTACTGATGTTCGCTCATTCGCCCTTGCGGTTGACGAAGTTCCAAAGGACCAAGAAGTTCCAGTTAAGGTTTGGCGCTCTGGTGGAAGCGAAATCATCATCATACCACCAGAGAGATAATGTTCTAAAGCATCGGGTCAGCCGGTGATGTGAATATGGCTGATGCTGGGAAGGTGAAGCGCGATTATTACGAGGTCCTTGGCGTGCCAAGGAACGCCACCGAAAAAGAAATAAAGCAAGCTTACAGGCGACTGGCGAGGAAATATCACCCGGATTTGAACCCGGGGGATAAGGAAGCCGAAGAGAAGTTCAAGGAGATAAACGAAGCTTATTGGGTGCTAAGCGACCCTGAAAGAAGAAAGCTTTACGACATGTATGGGCACAATTGGCAAAGCGTGCATGCTGCACAGCAGGGTGGGGCTCAGTGGACGGGCGCACAAACTGGTATGCCTCAAGGTTTCCACTTTGATTTTGGCGACCTGTTTGATAGCTTTGGAGATGTGTTTGATTTCTTCTTCGGGAGGACAGGAACAAAAGCGAGAGAGCAGGAAAGACCCAGAAGAGGCAAGGACATAGAACACGAGATTGAGGTATCACTTGAAGACGTTATCTATGGCGCAACGAAAACGGTGACGGTTAGTTTTGACGACATTTGCACAGCCTGTAACGGTGAAGGCGGTATTAAAAGCGTTTGTCCGAACTGCAACGGAAGTGGTGTTGCTGACTACAACCGTGGTTGGTTTAGCATAGGCGCTTCATGCCCGCATTGCCGTGGCAAGGGAAGTATAGTGACATCACCATGCTCAGCTTGTAATGGCACTGGTAAAAGAAGGGTCACTCGCACTGTTGAAGTCAAGATACCGCCCGGTATTGCGGATGGTAGTAAGCTTAGGTTGGCAGGGCAAGGTGGTAGTGGTGTTGCTGGTGGTGGCTACGGTGACCTCTATCTCATCGTTAAGATAAAGCCACACCCGTTTTTTGAGAGGCAGGGAGACGACCTTTACATTGAAGTCCCGATAACGATAACTGAAGCTGTGCTTGGTGCAGAAATTGAAGTTCCAACGAAAGATGGACCTGTGAAAATGCGCATACCGCAGGGAACAAGCTGTGGGCAACTGTTCAGGCTCAAAGGGATGGGTGTGCCTCATTTGAGGGGTGGAGGGTGTGGCGACCAGTATGTGCGTGTGAAGATAGTTACGCCGAAGAATTTGACAGCAAAGCAAAAAGCACTGTTTGAAGAGCTCGCAAAGACATTGGACGAGAACCCAAGAAGCTCACTCCCTAAAAGTTTGAGGGATAGGAGATGAGCAGTTTGAACAGCAGGTTTGACGGTGTTGTATGTGCTTATGAGCGAGGAAACTAAATGACAATCGAGGCGAGGCGATATGATCAAGAATTCACACGACAAAACAAGGAAGCGCTTTTACGCCATAAGCGTTGTTGCGAGGATGTTGAACTTGCATCCGCAGACGCTTAGGTTGTATGAGAGGCTTGGGCTGATAAAACCGCAGAGGGATGCCTACGGTAAACGCCTATACAGCGATGACGACATAGAACGCATCAGGAAAATACAACACCTGACACAGCAGATGGGGGTTAACTTGGCGGGAGTTGAAATTGTGCTTAAGTTGATGGAACGGATATCGGAGCTTGAAGGCGAGGTTGAGAAGCTCAAACAGAACATGGAAGAGCAAATTGAGAAGCGCGCCAAAATGCTTGCCTTACAGCTCCTTGATTGGATGCGATACCAAGAGCATGCGAAGTTTGGTCTGGCAATGAAGTTGCTTGTGGAGAACCCACTTGTGCGTGCTGAAGATTGGGAGAGCCTCTCAGAGTTGATTGAGCTTTTCTCTTCACATGGAAAAAGCATGCTTTAAACTACACACGCAGTTAGCTTCAGCAAGTAGGAAGCAAGGGACATAAGGCAAGGGACATGGAATTTGAAGAGGAATTTCTAAGCGTCAAACCTGCCGATTTGCTGATCTCGCGACTTGCCGAAGGATTTAGCTTGACGCACTGGTGAAAACCTTCTTGATGAACTAAATTTTCCATGTTCCTTGTCTTATGTTCTGTTCAATCGGTTCGGCGGGGAATGTTGCACTCTTATGTTTTCGCCAACCGAAGTAGGCGTTCATGTTTCGTCATTGCCTACGGACCTTAGTCCGTAGGGGGTTCTTTTGGAAAAAGCAATTATGGGGTTTTGAGCATTCCGGTAAGGGGGTGGGGGTGAGGAACTGCAAAAGCTTAGTGAGGCGCTGGATGGCTTAGCTAAAAAGAGGTTGGAAACCAAATTCACGGAGGTGAGCTTCTATGTCGCTTGATATGAACAGGTTCACGATAAAAGCTCAAGAGGCGTTGCAAGCTGCTCATCAGCTTGTGCAGTCTTATCGTCATCTTGAGATTGAGCCAGAGCATCTCCTTCTGGCTATGTTGCAACAGCGTGATTCAACGCCAGTGAAGGTGCTCCAAAAGCTTGGTGTTGCAGTTGAGAGGCTTGAAGGGGCACTGAGGAACGAGCTTCAGCGTCTGCCGAGGGCAAGTAGCACCACATCGCAAGTTTACATTAGCCAAAGGTTGCTTAATGTCCTTAGGAACGCCGAGATAGAGATGCGTGACATGCAAGACCATTACATATCAACTGAGCACTTGCTTTTGGCTCTCTCAAATGACTCAGGTATGGCTGGGAGATTGTTAAGGCAGTTTGGTGCAGACCATGCTTCTATTGTGCAAGCTGTGAAGGCAATAAGGGGTCCACATAGGGTTCTTGATCAGAGCGCCGAAGAGAGGTATCAAGCGTTAGAGCGTTTCGGGCGCAACCTCACTCAGTTGGCAAGGGATGGCAAGTTAGATCCAGTAATAGGGCGCGATGAGGAGATAAGGCGAGTGATGCATGTCTTATCAAGGCGCACAAAGAATAACCCAGTTCTGATTGGTGAGCCTGGTGTTGGTAAGACAGCAATAGTTGAAGGGCTCGCTCAGCGAATCGCGAATGGTGATGTCCCAGAGACACTCAAGGAGAAGGAAATAATCCAACTTGACATAGCTGGGTTGCTTGCGGGAACGAAATATCGTGGAGAGTTTGAAGAGCGCTTGATAGCTGTCTTGAACGAGATAATCAGCAGTGAGGGGCGGATAATCGTCTTCATTGATGAGTTGCATACAATCGTCGGCGCTGGTGCTGCAGAAGGTGCTATAGCAGCAGGCGATATGCTAAAGCCACCTCTGGCACGAGGCGAGCTTAGATGT
>Ga0105154_1000232_pt1 | contig 25263 bp, 23 predicted proteins | sample SSWtaG_FD_89672 | JGI IMG/M metagenome (GOLD analysis project Ga0105154, IMG submission 89672) | Hot spring microbial communities from Sandy's Spring West, USA to study Microbial Dark Matter (Phase II) - SSWsed_matched | ecosystem: Environmental > Aquatic > Thermal springs > Hot (42-90C) >... | reverse complement strand
GGCTAGTATGATGGCTGGGTCGTTAGCTAGGGCTCTCGCGATCGCAACCCTCTGTTGCTGCCCACCGCTAAGCTCCGTCGGCCTGTGATACAAACGCTCCCCCAAACCAACCCTCTCGAGCAGCTCTCTCGCTTTCCTGATCCTTTCCTCTCTCCTTACGCCGGCGAATATCATGGGCAGCATCACGTTCTCCATAGCTGTCAAGACTGGTATGAGGTTGAATGTTTGGAAAATGTACCCTATCTTCCTAGCCCTCAACCATGCCAACTCGTAAGCGTCCAGCTTGCTGATATCTACCTCATCAATGTAAACTTTACCTCGCGTCGGCCTGTCCAACCCACCGATCATGTTGAAAAGCGTTGTTTTACCAGCGCCTGAAGGTCCCATTATCGAAACGTACTCCCCCCTTCTAATCTTCAGGTTAACTCCATCCAGAGCTTTCACAATGTAGACGCCCATCTTGTAGTACTTCGCGAGGTCTTCCGTTTCAACCGTGTATTCATACCTAAGCGCCATCTCTTCTCACCCTCGCAACGCAGCAGGGGAATATATATTTTGCACCCTCTTTATATCTCGTACCTCAACGCTTCTGCAGGGTTCAAGCGCGCGGCGTAGTAGGCTGGGTAAATAGTGGCTATAAGGCTCAACAGTATGGCTATGCCGGCTCCCAAAACGAGAAGCCCTAGAGCCACGGGGAAAGCCCCAGCAAAGGGTACGGCCGGGTTAGGTCTTACAAGCGCTGCTAAAGCATTCTGTAAGCCGACGGCCGGGTTAGCCACAGCGTAGACGATTGCAGCTATCAACCCTATGACGTAGCCGGCTACGCCCCCTATCCCTCCGACAAGCATGGCCTCCATTAGGAACATCTCCAATATGTGCCTGTCCAGCGCCCCCAGGCACTTGTACGTGCCGATCTCCTTGTAGCGCTCAGCAACTGCTATGAGCATGCTATTCGTTATCCCGACACCACATACGAGCAAAGAGATGAAAAGCAGCCAGTACATGTAAGGTTGCACGCCAGTCCCGCCGGCTTGGGCCTGGAACGAAGCCATCATCATAAGCGACACGAAGAACGCGATTCCCAATGTAACTGATGCAGTAGTTATAGCAACTCTTGCAAACCGCCGCCTTACGTTTTGCACTGAAATGTAGAACGCCTCAGAGAGTGGGAGATGTATCTCCCCTATCTCTACGCCGCTCATCTGGCTCCCGCAGGTCTTGAGACCTCACACATATAAAGCTTTGTTCGATCTACTAATTTGGACTAAAGCGGGTGATGCAGGTCTAGCTAGGACAGCTTTGAGTTGTGCGTCTTATGAAACGCTATACTTAAACGGTCCCACGAGAGTAAGTTTGGACTCAATGTTCGATAGCGGTACTCCCACGAACCAGAATCCCTCAGCAGTCGATAAAATAGTCGACCACATCTTGGCCGCTAAGAAAGGCTTAACCCGCGGCAAGGTACAAGAGATGATAAAGGAACGGATAGCGGAGCTGGAAGGATTGATAGATGAAGAAGCGGCTGCACTTCTGGTGGCAAAGGAACTGGGAGTCGCCCTCCCTTCTATCGAGTATGATGCAAACTCTAAGTTTTCTAAACTTTTAATAAAGGATTTGATAGCCGGGCTCAAACGGATCAAGATATCCGCAAGAATAGTTAGGTTACCTCCACCGCTGCAGCTGAACAGCGGTAAGAAGCTCCAAAGGATGGTCCTCGCTGACGAGAGCGGCTGCATAAACGCGGTAGCTTGGAACAGCGTAGCGGAAAGGATAGCTTCTTCAAAATTAAAACCGGGTGATTGTGTTTTGATCAAAAACGCTTCAGTGAGAGAGTATAGGGGGAGAGGCGAATTAGTGCTTAGCGAGGAGGCCGAAGTGGAGAGATTGGAAAGCTGCGACGCGATCGACTTGGAGGAGCTGGCGGAGCGGTGTAATGTTGAAGCGATAATTATGGTGGTTCACGAGGTCGTGGAAGGAAGCAAGGGTTATTGCGTGTACGGGATGACGAGAAAAGGGCCCGCTTGCGTTCTGGTACAGGCGGGGCACAACGCTCTAAGACTCCAGCGGGGCGACATGATCTTCGTGCAAGACCCGAGGAGGTTGCCAAGCGGGTTCCAACGCTACAAGCTAGCTGGTCTTTCTAGGGTATTCGTGCTAGGCTCCGAGACCGTAAAAGAGAGCTACTTCGAGGTTGTTCGAGTAGAGGAAGTTGAAAGCTCCGGCGATAAAACGATAGGCGTTAGGGGGCGCTTAGTGGCCGCGTTACCATCTAAGCGCGGACCCAGCTCGACCATAGTTGTCAGCGGCACCTCTTCGAGCACTAGCATACTGACCTTCAACAACGACCTAGTAGCAGAGATGAGAACGGTGAAGCCAGGCACGCTACTCGAGATCACGGGGGTGTATACCTCTAAACGTGGCTTGCGCTTAAACCCGTACTACAACGTGAGAAAAATCGGTTGGGAAGAGCCACCAGCCCCCTCCGACACTTTAGCGAGAGGGGGTTACGTGCGCTGCCGAGCCACCGTGCTATCTGCTGCTTTCAGCCATCGTTTGCTCGAGAACGGTGAACCTTTGCTGGGTGCTATTATCAACCTTGACGACGGAACAGCTCGAGCTAGGTTGTTAACCAGCTACGATCCCCACATGCAAGAGCTCTTAGGTGCTAACTGGGACGAGATCAGGGAGTTCGCATCTCTAGGCGTACTCCCGCAGATCCTCTCCTTCTGCGAAGAGCAGTTGAAGGGAGTAGACTGCGAAGTAGAGGGGTGGTTGAGCCGAGATGGTGTTTTAGCTGCCAGCAGCTTAAAGGTAATTTAAGGTGTAGGCATCGCCATGTATTTAAACAGCCCGAGAAAACGCAGCAAACGAGTGCAATGGGGAGGAGGAAGAGTAAACGGAGAATCAGAGTAAGACCTCAGCGGACACTGCCGAAGGTCTTCCAGTGCCCTAAATGCGGAGCGGTAAGCGTGAGCGTAACTGTCGATAAAAGTGGGGACATAGTCCACGTGGTATGCGCATCGTGCGGGCTCTCTGCGGATTTCGAGTACCGAGAGTACTACCACCCAGTTGACTATTACGCTAAATTCCTAGACGCTTACGAGACTCAAGCAGCAAAGGTGTAACCCATGGGTAAAGTCGAGAATTACATCAAGGACGCGCTGGAGGAGCGTGGAGCTGTTCACATGGCTCTCATAGACCCGGCTCGAACGAGTGGGCTCGAAGCGAAAGAGATCGCCAAAATCGCAGAAGAGGTTGGCACCGCAGCGATAATGGTGGGTGGCAGCGTGGGCGTGTCGGAATACATGGTTGATGAGATCGTCAAGGCAGTGAAGGAGGCAAGCAGCTTACCAGTCATTTTGTTCCCTGGGTCTCCAACCAACTTGAGCAGGTACGCCGACGCTGTTTGGTTCCTTTCCGTGTTGAACTCTACAAACCCGTACTTCATCGTACTGGGACAAGCTCAGGGTGCGCCTGTAGTCAAGAGATATGGTTTGGAGGCCATACCTTTAGCGTACCTGGTGATGGGCACGGGAGGTACTGTCGGCTTTGTCACTCAGGCCAGGTTGATACCCTTCGACCGCCCCGAAATAGCTATCGCGTTTGCCCTCGCAGCCCAGTACATGGGCTTCAGATTCCTTTACCTGGAAGGCGGTTCAGGCGGCGAACCAGTACCCCCTCACGTAATACGAGCGGTAGACGAAAACGTCGAAATACCGATCGTCACAGGCGGCGGCATAAGAGCGCCGGAGCTCGCCAGAGCAGCTGTCGAAGCGGGAACCGACATCGTGGTTACGGGGACCGTTATCGAGGAAGGCGGGGACTTGCGCTCGAAACTGCGATCGATCGTAAAAGCTATTGAGGAAGCAGGCAAGCGTCGAGCCGGGGCAGTATAACTGGTTTCGAAGTTTTTGTACAGCGTGCTGCTCGTTAAGGGCTAGGAACTTCCTGTAAGCTGTATAGCCCTTTGACTACTATACCCCTACCTGGTTCAATATCGAAGATGAACTTTACAGGCTTCGCAGGGGCCCAGCGCGCTTTCCTCAGGTACATTACCCTCACGACGCCCCCCTTCACCTCCTCCAATCCCAACACGATTATTCCGGATGCCAAGAATTCCTCAACTCCAAACCTGCTGAGCATCTTGCTTCCTGTGGGCACCTCGCTTGTCATGACCGTGGTTATCGTTCCCACTCTCTCTATGGCAAACACCATTTCACGCAAAAACTCTCTGACGTAAAGCACGTCTTCCGACGACCCTCCGTATATTAGGGGGGCTATCGGGTCTATGACTAGGCGCTTCGCTTTCGCTTTCTTGACAGCGTTGAGGACGGACTCTATTATGAAGCGTGGTTCGATCTTCTTCCGTTCTTCGCGCAAGTAGATCTTGCTGAAATGAGTCCTCATATCTAGGAAGGTCAGCATCTTGCTCTTTACCAACTCTGTAACGTCCCAGCCAAACCTTTTGAGACCTTTGAGCAACTGATCTGTGGGCTCGTCAATGGCGATATAGACACCAGGTTCGTTGTGGTAGAGCGCACCGGTCAGCAGAAACTGGAGAGAAAATATAGTCTTACCAGCTCCGGTCTCGCCAGCTACCAGGTATGTTTTTCCTCGAATAAAACCTCCGCCCAAAGCCTTGTCGAGCTCGGGGATTCCGGTGCTCGCATAATCGAAGCTTCCTAGTTCTAAAAATTGCTCATGAGGTTCAATATCATAATAACCAGCGGGCACCTGAGCAGCTGGTGGTTCGATCTGGGCGAGAGCTTGCTGTTGGGCCTGTTGAACAGCCGTAACTTGAGAAACTTGAGATAAAATAGGAGGAGCCGTAGGGGTCACCGCGACCGCGTTATCGATAACAGTTGTCGAGCCTTGCATGGGTGCCACCGACTCGATGGGTTCCGCCCCCCTGCTATTTCCAGAATCTGTAGAGCAAGGAGGTTTTAGGGGATCGTTCACCTTTACCCCTAAAAGGGCACAATAACCGCTTCTCCTGAGGTAGTAGGGGCATTTATCGCACGTTTTCGCAGTCATTCCTCTTCGCACCTGCCTCTACAGTTCCAAAAGTTAGAAATGACCAACCTTTTAAGGATAGCGCTTTTGAAAAGCTGCGATTCTAAGATTTAGAGCACCGTAGCCGGCACCGGGGTTTCCCGGGGCCGCAGACCCCAGTACTCCCCTCAGCGGATGACCGCTTAGCTTCCGGGATCTGACGAGACCGGGCGTTTCCGGCCATCCTATGGCCGGCTCGGTGCTAGAGCGCTTTTACTCCGCGCCTATTTAAATGTTTAGCTCGTAGGAGCGGGAGCGCCAGAGATTCGAGCCGGTAAGGAGAAGGGACAAGCTTTATGAAATGTGGTGCCGCGGCCGGGATTTGAACCCGGGACCTCCTGGTTTCTGTTTCCGTAGGCGGTCTTCAGCCAGGCGCTCTTGGGCATGCCTCCCAGCTGAGCTACCGCGGCTCATTTCCTCATCGGGGCTGGAGGTTAAAAAACTTTTGCGAAGGAGGGGCGGGCTTTCCGCGAGCTCGAGCAATTTGCGCGCCTGTTGTGTGATTGGTTGAACGTTTTTCCTAGCAACTAGCTCTCTTAGAGCGCGCCTCCACTCTTCGTGGCGCTCGGCGAGTTTCAGCAACTCGTTGCCGCCTAGGTATACTGTCCAATATCGCCAGCATCTATATTTGTGCTCGTACATGCTCGCCTTTACACCTAGTGCCGCTAGCATCTGTATACATTTTTCGACCTCCTCTTTACTCTTGAACTGTGCACGCGCGCTGAGCTGCTGCCTAGACTCTGAGAACTCTATGAGGAAGGTGTGATTGCACACTTGCGCGTGAATCGGGTTTAGTCTAGGTGTTAATTTCTTTAGCGCGTACCATTTCTCGCATCCAACGGCGTCGAGAAGCTGACCGTAGCCGCACTTGTATGCCGCCTCCACGATAGCACGCGCGTGCGACTTTGGCATTGTTACCTCTCCGTTACCTACGGCGAAGCGGAGGCTATCGGCATTCGTTTTTCCATCACCGAGGTACCATGTTAGCATGCTTATTGCGCTACGCGTAGCGCGCGAGAGCGCCTCCCTCTTATCCCTGAGGGTTTTCCTCCAACTGGACGTTAGAATCATCTTAAAGCTGGTTTTCGTCTTGTTCAAATTCAGTCCGACGATGCCGAGGTTAAACGTCCCGGGTCTGGATGCACACCAAGCTAGAACCTGCCACGGTTTTGTGGTCGTCATTCTCCACGGTACCCGTGCGTGAGCGTTTCGTCGCTGGCGCGCCAACCTACTTGCAGTAACGCTAGCGCGTCAGGGAGCTTCAGTATATCGGGAAAGACGGTGTTTACTGCGGCATAGATCGCTAGCTGGAAAATCCAGCTTTTCCGCCATTGAGCGTACACGCGCACGCTACGCGTGGCGTCTTCTATCCAGTACGTATTGCGCCGTGCGTGCATGTATATTGCGTTCCTGTTGAGCGCGTCGATCAACTTGAGCAGTTTCTCCTTCGCTTGCGTGTTCGCGCTGCTTAGTAGTACTGTCATCGCTTCTTTAAATTCTTTCAGCGCTTGTACATCTTCTTTTGACAAATTATTGAAGTTTTTCATTGTTTTTGAGAGCGCTTCTTCGTAGTAGTTTAACTCCTCTCTGACTAAAGTATCGAGTTGTGATAGTGCCTTCTCTGACCTTTCCGTTAGTTCTTCCAACATTTCAATCATTTTGTTCGTTACGCCTAAGTTTTTTTGTCTTCTTGTCTAGCGTCACGCGCGCGCTGCAGCAACATCGCGCTTGTTTCCACGCGGTTCACGTGTTTTAATCCCCCAGAGGGGTTTTAAACCCTCCGGGAGTAGACTGAAAGTAAATTTTTCTAACCTAAAAGTTAAAGAAAAGGATAGCATGAGTATATGGAAAGCTCGGATACGAAGCATATGTTTTGGCTTTTCATCTTCCCACTTTCTCCTAACTATTCCACAAAACTCTCAACAAAACACTCACAAGCACCCAGCTAGGCTCGCCCAAACACGTTCGGCTGAAGTTGGTGCTGTGAGCGCGGTGGAAACCGGGAGGTCCCGGGTTCAAATCCCGGCCGCGGCACCATATTCCCAACCATCGAACAATCATGCGTCATGCTTGGCACCATCCCATCCCTCCACGAGGTGTCAACCCATACATCATTTCAGCGAGAGGCGAAAAGTCCCTAGAAGCCGGACGCTCTCCCGCTGAGCTACCGCGGCTGTCTGCTTCAGACCAACCAGAGTTTTAAATTTATCGCGGTGGGGCGTTTATTTCTCCGCACACGCGGACAGGACCCCTATAGCAGCTACCGCCCTTCGACGGAGGGAAAGCCGACAGAGCCGAAGGTAGCCAAGCGCGCTTGTAGAGCCGCTTCCCTTGCTGCAAAGGTGTTCTCCATCCACGCCTTGTACCAGGGAGCTTTCCTCGTGAGCTCTTTCAAGCTCCTAAGAGCTTCCAAGCTTCGCTCTAAGTGAAGCCGGATGTTCCCACTTTCAAAGCCGTTTTCGCTTAAGAGCACGTGCTGCCTTTCGCTCCAATCCCCCGGTTGGTCCATGCCCGGTGCATACTCGATGACTAACCTTTCAAAAGCTTCGGGTACGGTGACGCCTCCTAAACTACGGAGCTCTCCCGTACGCTCGTAGAGAGCCCTGTCAACACCGTACAGTGGCATGTCGTAACCGTTCGAAGCCAAAGCAGCATAGTCTTCGATAGCCACTACACACGTTCGCTTTGCGATCGGGTTGATTCTAGCTAGACCTTCTAGAGAGATGAAGCCGTAAACTACCAACTGCGCTAGATGCACCCCCCGAGCTTTCAGCTCGTTTAACACCTCACACAAGCATCGCATGAGCGTCCTTCCTGATGCTACGGTGTCTGCCACTACTAACGTTACTTCCCCGCTATCCACCGCTCTCTCGAGGGCGCTAAAATCCTTTGCTCTAACTTCCACGTCACCCGTAGAGTGATCCCCATAACCGCTTACGATATAACGCGGCCTGATCCATACCTCTATCAGCTCGATACCCAGCGTGCGAAGAGCCTCATGCAGCATGTACCCCTTCGACGCTCTTAACACGTGCAGGAGCATTACAGGTAAATCTTTTTCCAAAACTTCTTCTTTGAGGAATACTGCTACACCCTTCGCCGCCTCGAGATTGCACCTCAGGAAATCCTCCCCTACGATCTCGGGTTTAGCTGCCAGGTCTACTCCCCACTCGGAGTCTGCGATGAAGGTGTCGAAAGGTACGTTTAAGCGAAGGCGCCAAATTCCGCATCCACCGCTTGAAAACACCGGGTTGCCATCAGCAAGCAGCACACCAGCAAGCTCAGCGAACTCCGCCAGATCTTCACTGGAGGTCAAAGCCCTCGAAAGCTTACCTTTAAGGTTTTTTAAGAATTGCGGCAAGTACGCTGTAGATGCGAATGGACAATAATCACGAAGCTCGCTCAGGCGCGCTTGCTGCAGAAACGAACCTTTTTATGCCCCTCCACGAGATGAGCGCGGTGGATATGGCCGAGTACTATTACCCCGGAGCAACGGCGCTTGGAATTAGAGCGTCCGATGGCGTAGTTCTAGCAGCTGATAAAAGAGTGACGTACGGCTACACCCTAATGAGTAAAGCTGGAAAAAAGATTTTCAAGGTGCTCGACCGAGCTGGGATAGCGAGCGCCGGCTTCATTGCCGACATGCAGACCTTAGCTAGAACCGTTGAAGCAGAGATGAAGATATTCGAGCTGGAAAGCGGTATGAAGCCCAGAGTATACAACATAGCTAAGCTCCTGTCCCTGATTCTGTACAGTAGCAGCAGATACGCACCTTATATTGTTGAGACGATCGTGGGAGGCGTCGACGACGAGGGGGCTCACGTCTACGTGCTGGATCCCCTTGGGGCCGCGATAGAGGACGACTACGCCGCTGTAGGTACGGGAGCCCAGCTCGCGATAAGCATCGTGGAGAGCGAATACCGGAACAGCCTCTCGCTTGAGGACGCGCGCAACCTAGCTCTTAAGGCGGTTAAGGCGGCGTTCAGCAGGGATGCCGCAAGTGGAGACGGCATCGACCTTCTCCTAATCAGCAGCGACGGCATTAAGGAAGAATTCGTCCCAGTGTAGCGCCCTAAGCATCTTTTCAGCTTCCTCAACCGAGCTAACCCACGTTTGCACTATTACCTTAGCTTTGGGGAAAGCTTTCAGGAAACCCTCCACGCGCCAGGAGGGCATCGCTAAAACTAGACCTTTACCTGTCTCCAATACTTTCCTGTACAGCTCGTACCACTTAGGCGAGCCGCAGTCGTGACCAGAAAGCTCTTCGTGCGCTCCCGGAACCCACTGGATGGCAGCAAAACCCAGCTTTAGCAGGTGGGTAAGGTGTGGTATCTGACCGGGACCGTCCCAGTGATAAACTGGGTGGTCGAGACGCTCGCACTGCTCGTGCAAGTGTGGGGCTACAAACTCTTCAAACCTCTGCGGGGATATCATGTAGGATATATCGCACTGGAGCGGGTACCACTTCCGTGGCGACCACAAGCCCATCCACGCCGAGGTACCATCGTGCCCGCCCTCAGCCATGATTCGGTAAAGCCTATCGTAACACTCGTGCCATAACTCGGTGATGTTCCAAATCGCCGACTTCAACCCGTCTGGGTTGCGCAGCATGTTCTTCAACATCTCAACCGTGCCGCATAGCGCCGCGATCACGTCCAGCACCCCACCTATATCGGTCATGCCCACAACGAACCTGTCGCGGTGAAGCGCGACAGCAACTCTTGTAGCGGATTCAACTCGACGCCACCAAACGTTGCTGAAGTCCAGCTCGATGTCCGATAACTCCTTTAGGCTTAAATGTCCTTTACTTCGCTGGTTTCCGAACCACATCGTTTGCCCAGTGAACAAGGGCTCTGAACCGAGGAACGCCGAGAGGATTCCGGGACCAAAGTTGATCCATAAGTTAGGATAGGCTAGACCGCCGAAATGCATCTGGCTACACCACTGTTCGAAATTGCGAACAACGAGCTCTGGTTGATCCGGGTAACGGCAAAAATCCCAGCCGTCGTAAGCGGTGGGTGCTCCTTTAGGTGCAACAACTTGCAGTAGAGGTTTTTTTATTTCGCCTTCCCACCAAGCCGTGAAGATTTCGCGCGCTTCACTCCAATCCTCCTTGTAGAGCACAAGCTTTCGTGCGAGGGAGCGCCCAAAAATGTTTTCCGCGTCAGCGCGTGATCGCTATTTCTCTTAATTCTTCGAGGTACTTTCGTCCTGGGCCTTCCCTGAAGTATTTGTATGCAGGCTCGAGCAGCTTCGCCAGCTCTTCGGCAACCGTGAGTTTCAGATCCAATGGGTGAACCTCCCCTTTCGCGTAAGCATCTTCCAGCTCCCTGTACGTGCTGAAGGAGCGCCTAGACCCTGTCTTCCTGTTCACGATTTCAAGAGGTTCCCTGCGTTCCCTGAAGAGAACATAGCGGGCGAGCTCGAGCACAGGGTTGAACTCGGTAGCTTTAGGGGGGCATAATGCCCCCTTGACCTTCGCTTCTATCTCTTCCGGGGAGTCGTGGATGAATATTGCTCCTTGAGGTTTAGATTTAGACATTTTTGCATCGAGAACAGCATCTTCGAAAGCTTCGCGCGAGCCCTCTGCCTTGGCTTTGGTTAACATCTCCCGCATTTTTTCGTCGATGTTCATACCAGTAAGCAGGTGATGGTGCACAGCTACAGGCTTGTAACCTCCAACTTTCTCCCCGCACTCTATCGCGATAACATGGGCTTTACGCTGATCCATTCCTCCATGAGCTAGGTTTACTTGCAAGCTGAAGATGTCGGCTACCTGCATCGGCACATAGAGCAGCTGGGCGAAACTCAGCGACTCCCCCATACGCCTACCCATTATCGTTACCGATCTCCTCACTCTGGAAAGAGTGCTTTCCATAGAGACCCTGATGATGTTCGTTAAGTACTCAATCCCTAGCTTCTCGTAAAGTTCAGACCCCATGACAAAGTTCGTCTTCTCCAGATCCCCACCCACGATCTTAAGAGCGAGCTTAAGGGACTCCTTGAAGTAACCCCCTGCTACACGCTTTATCGTGGAGAGATCCCCGCCAAGCTTCTTGTTGATCCAGGAGTGGTAGTCAGCCAGAAAAATCGTCGTGCGGATCCCAGCCTTTTGGAAGTCGGCTACTTTTTGCATGCAGATTATGCCCGTACCCAAGTGTACGTAGCCTGATATCTCGAAACCTATGTAGTGCCTCAATTCAACCCCAGACTCTAAGTAGCTTCTGAGAAGCTCTGGCGTCAAAATCTCTTCAGTGGGCTCCCTAGCAAAGAGTTCGAAGACTTTTTCGATATCCGGCACGTTTTCTCCCGCGCCGAAGCCTTATAATAACACTTCGCACACGCTGATACAGAGCGTATCAGCTCAGAGGGCTCCCCACCTGTGCTCCTCGACCTCCGATTTAAACTTGTAGAAAGGTTTAACGAAAAGATAATGTCTTTGCTCTGTTTTCAACTCTTCTATTATTCTTTCACAAATAATTTTTACTGGATCTATCTTTATTCTTTCGTAAATATCCTTAAATGATTCGAAAGGTTTCTTCTTCCGCTCCTCTAAAATCTTCCAGAGGATCCTCTTTCCTATACCTGGCAAAAGCTCGAGAGAGTGCATGCGCGTCGTCAGAGGCTCAGCCTCGTTGAAGAACTCCACGAACTCACGTTCGCGCTGAAGCACGATCTGCCTGACTATCTCCGGCAGCTCGGCTTTAGCGTTTGCTGTAAGCTCGTCGTAAGTTAAGCGCCTCGTAACGCGCAGGAGCTGGCTCTCTAAATCCCTTATCAGCGGTATCCGATCACCGGTCTTCAGCTCAAAGCCCGGAATTAGCGCTAACTCTAACAGCATAAAGTATTGTTCACCGATGGCTTGAGCTACAGGACCCCTCGACCCCTCCCTTCGGATGTGGCTCAGACCGTACGGTAGGTAATCCAGAATGTAAGCATACTCTTCATAAACTTTTTGCTTTTTATCAACAATCTTCATGTTGTTTCTACCTCTATCTATACTTTTTAACTGCAGCCAGTATGTTTTTAATATCTTCTGCGGTGAATGTTCTGGATAAGGGGGCTAAGATAGTCCTCAGTTCTGCTTCGGATTCTGGTGCAATGTTGATCACCTGGACGCTCACCTCCAGGGGTAAACCCATATCTTTCAGCTCCTGAAGAAGCTTTTCCGCATTTTCGGCTGTGAATTTGCTGAATTTCTTTGCGTATTCTAATGTTATAACTTCTATACTGTCAAGCTCTCTTTTTTTAGATTCTTCCTCGAGAATTTTCGCTACAATCGGCAACGGTACTAGCTTTTCGTTCATCACCTTCATACTCGAACACCTGCTGTTTCAGTAAAGTGGGGATAAGTATATAATATTTGTTGTTGGCATCAATTCGCATCAGTATGCTAAGGGTGCGAGAAGCAGGCGATCCAGTAAGCAGCCTGCCGTCAAATGTATAGCGTATCCGATAGCGAGAAGAGTCACGAATGGCATATAAGGTGACACCCACACTCTGTTCGGGAGCGGCTTCGTTTCCCCCTCTTCTTCGACTCCTATTCTCAAGGTGATGTACCGTTTTCCACCTTCGAAGCGCTCAGCTAGCGAATAGAAGTTCCTTCTCCGGAGGTACACTTGAGCCGGGACGTTCCTTAGCGTGAAGAAAGCTATCACCTTAACCGGAAGGCTTGCTTCCACACCTTCGAACACACGTTCCCCCCTAGCTATCAGGTACAAGTTTTCAGTTAGCAAGAAAAGGGGATACGTGCACGAAATGAGGAGGGAGTTCACAAGGGTTGAGATCGAGGGTAGCAGCGAGAGGTAGCCCCCCTCGGCAGAAGGTGGAGTCGTCAAGCCTATGCAGGCTAGCGCCAGGAAATCGGCCCACCCCCACAGCTTGAAAGCTGAAAGCGTGAAGCCAAGGAGAAAGGCCAGGTACGCGGAGAGAACGTAGGCAAGCAGAGCTCTCCTCTCCAGTTCAACCAGCTGCAGCAGAACGAAGGGCGTTGACGTGGCGCATAGGATTATCCAAACCAGGTCGTCGACCTCACGCGTCTTGAAGTCAGAATAGGCCGCGTAACCCAGCAGCGCTAGAGAAACGAAAGCCCTCGACACCGTTACATCGAATGATGCCACAGAGTCCTAGCGGACCTCCAGTTAAAAAGTTTGGAGGGCGCGCCCGCACAAAAGGCCCGCAGACAGTTACACGCCCCACAGGTACAACTTCGCTCCACGGCGCTCGCGCAAGCGATAAATCCTCCAGTAGAAAACAGCTTTGTGGGCGGAGAGGAGATCCGGCATCTGGCACTACTATATGCGCTTGATAACGCTGTCAGGCATGGGGGGAAAGCCTTACCGCAGCCTGTTCTCTCTAAGCTGCTAGGCTCGAGACCGGAACTCCGACCGCACGCCAGGGAGCTGCTTAGGATTGTTGAGCAGGTTGTTGACGAGGTTAACAGGTTGAGCCTAGAAGAGCAGAAAGCTCGCCTCGAACTTTTGGCAGGTGGAGAGCTTCCAGTTAAAAGGGGGGAGGTTGAACGTACCGAGCTTCCTCCACTGCCCAATGCGGAGAAGGGTCGTGTGGTGACGCGTTTTGCGCCGAATCCTGACTTCGTCCTTCACCTGGGTAGCGCGCGGCCTGCCATACTCAGCTACGAGTACGCCAGAATGTACGATGGGCGTTTCATACTCAGATTTGAGGACACCGACCCGAAAACGAAGTCGCCGATGCTTGAGGCTTACGATCTGATTCGCGACGACTTGCGTTGGCTCGGCCTAAAATGGAGTGAGGAGTACATACAGTCGCTGCGCATGGAGATCTACTACGAGTATGCGAAGCACTTGATAGAGCTCGGGGGGGCTTACGCGTGCACGTGCAGCAAGGAGGAGATCGGTAGAAACAGAGCTGCTGGCGTCAGATGCGCCTGTGCCTCACGCCCTGCTGAGGAGCAGTTGGAACTGTGGGAGCGCATGCTCGCCGGTGACTTCAAGGAAGGAGAGGCGGTACTAAGGTTGAAGACTGACATTAAGCACCCCAACCCTTCGGTGAGAGATTGGATAGCCTTCAGGGTGATAGACACCGAACGATACCCGCACCCGCTCGTCGGCAGCAAGTACGTAGCGTGGCCCACGTACAACTTCGCATGCGCCATCGACGATCACTTAATGGGCATAACGCATATACTGAGAGGCGCTGAGCACGAGATCAACACTTTGAAGCAGAAGTACATCTACGACTACTTCGGCTGGACGTACCCTACCGCGATACACTTCGGCAGACTTGGCATTGAGGGCGCGATACTCAGCAAGTCGAAAATACGCGAAGGCATTAGAGCCGGACTCTACACTGGTTACGATGATATCAGGTTAGCGACGCTAAGAGCCTTAAGGAGGAGGGGGATCCTACCCGAAGCAATCAGGGAGCTTATGATGCATGTTGGAATAAAGGCTTCAACCGCTCGGATAAGTCTGGAAAACCTATACTCAATGAACCGTAAATACCTTGAAGCCAAAGCTAATAGGTATATGTTCGTACCCCATCCGCTCAAACTCAAACTCCGAACAGGCTCGAGTGAGTTGACCGCGAGGATACCGCGCCATCCAAGCTACCCCGAAAGAGGTGTGCGCGAGCTTAAGCTTGCCGCACCCTCCGGCTACTGCGAAGTCTACGTTCCACAGGACGATGTTGCCCACCTGCCGGCAGGCTCGGAGCTCAGGCTCCTAGGGCTAGCCAACATAAAGCTCCTCGACCCCTCCACAGCCGAAGTCGTGAACCTCGATGTGGACTATGCTAGAACCAAAAAACTGGCGATCATACAGTGGACCCCAGCCGAGGAGGCGGTACCGGCGGTTGTACTTATGGTTAAAGAGGGCACACTTGTTGAGGTAAAGGGGGTTGCTGAACCCGGTGTAACCGAGCTAAAAACCGGCGAACACGCACAGCTGTATCGTTTTGGCTTCGCAATACTCGAAGACAGGCGCAGTTTCCGCTTCGTTTACACACACGCGTAGGAATTCCGATCCCTGAGCCCAAAGTGGCGCTTCTCATCGTAGCCTTTTGACAGGTTTGTCAGAAAGGACGAGGAAGTACTCTGTGCCTCGTCAACTTTCCTTTAAATTCCAGGGTTTGCCTTCTTCCACTACTTCCTTTGGAAGCTTATCCTTGTACCTGGTCAGAAAGTTCAGGTCTTCCTCCTTCTTTCTCATTTCATCGGGTAGCATTATCGGTATCTCGTCCATTATCGGATACCACCTGCCGCATTGCGGGCATCGCAGCACACCATCCGCCACTTCGTATTTTATGCACTCGTCGCATCCCGGATCACCTTGCAGCTCCTCCACTCGCTTCCCCCTGAAAGCACAATAAAGTTCGCATGCCGGTTTCCTCTTGTACGTCGCTGTTCTTTCCGGGTACTTCTTCACTTCTAAAACACGCAGTTCTAGAGGGAATGCCTTATCGTAAGGGCACGCGAGCAAATCCATAAGCCGATACTTCATGAGCTCAACACCGGTGGCCGACATACCCACGCCGGCTATAAGGTTTGTGCCTCTTGCTAGGGGTTTTCGTCACAAAGAGCCCCTCCAGCCATGCCGCAACAACGTTTTTCGACTGTCCGGCAGCTCCAGCCTCACAGCGCGCAACTATGGCTGCTACAAGCGTATTACACTCGGCTTACCGGTAGTTGACCAAAAGAAACTAAGCGTCCCCATCTAAACCAAGCGTTCCTACCATATCCTCGTGAAAGGGGCAAAAGCTGCGTTGCTAGTAAGTTTGGCCATAGTTGTTTTCGCAATAGCCTCGCTGAACGCCCAACCGGCCGCGCAACCAACAGAGGTCGCGTTTTACGGTAGGTTGGACTTCATCTTAACCACCACTATGAGAACGTCTTTAATGTTAGGTGAAAACCAGGTTGCCGAAGTCAGCGCGCCGCCTGCCCCGCCGGGCTACAATCTATACTACCTGAGAGCGTCGTTCCCCGATGGCCTACCCGACGGTGTTGTGCCGGTTAAGTACGACAAAGCTGAGATGCTAGACAATAAAATAGTGGCTCTCATATCTTACGCTGGGTCTGTGAAGCTTGCCGGAGCGAACTCTAACGCGACGGTTAGCGTCGATGTGTCGGTTTGCTACGTGAAGACAAGCTGGTTGAGACTGAGCGAGGAAAGCATTAACTTCACCATCGAAGAGCCTCCACCACCCTTCACGAAGGATGACTTGACTGTTAAGTTCACTGTCGAGAACCACGCGCCCTTTGCTATAAGCGACTTGAAAGGTCCGAGCGGTGAAAGTATTTTGGGTGGCAGCGAACCCAGCCCGGAGGCAGTCAAGATCGACTACAAGCACATCGAGCTTAACTTCAAGCACTTGGATTTGGGCACGTACACTATCGGGCTGAGACAGGGTAATGACTACATCCTCCCGTCCTCATTCCTAGTGTTCGAGCCGCCATTTAAGGAGGACAACGTAGCGCCAGGCAACGCAAAACGCTACGGTGTTGGACAGATGAAGGATTGGAGGGCCATTGGGTCGGTCGTGATAATATATACAATCGCTCCCCTAAGTGGGAGGAGCGGAGGCGATGTCGAGGTTGCGGGTGAGTTGGTCGACTTCGCCTACTATAGGAATGAAATAGTGACTATCAGAGCAGCCTCCTTCCTAATCCCCAACATAAACCTGAAGGTGTATATCAAGGCCTACATCGTCTACGGCACGTGGTTTGAGATAAGGAACAACATGAAGAGCAGCGTAAACGTGATGTACACAACCGTCTTCATCAAGGAGAGTGGGGAGTGGCAGCCCACCGGCGTGCAGATCACGGTCCGCGACAGCGACATAAAGGACGCGATGGCTGCCTACCTGGTCGTGCAGGCGCCAAGCTACGGAAGGATTGTCGGCATGAAGACTCCATCCGGCGCCGAGCTAGGAGCCACGCAGGAGGGGCTGCTGGCGTGGGGAGACGAGTACAGGGATGTGAGAGTCTTCATGAATGAAGCCTATGTTCAAGTGAAAGCTTTCGGGGTCTCGGAGTCTGGCACGTACTTCTTCCGAATAGACTGGAAGCCGATAACCTTCAAAGTCACTGACGACAGTGGAGAGCCCATCATCGGAGCCACTGTAAGCATCACCGGACCTCTCAGCGCTTCGGCGCTGAGCAACGAGGTGGGCTTGGCAACCTTCAGGCTCTACAAGCCCGGTGCTTACACCGTGAATGTCCGCTTCAAGGGAGTTGACGTTGCTGCGCTTCAGCTAGGTACAATAACTGACGACACTCTGATCGTGAAGTGCAAGGTTTACAGGGTTTCTTGGCTCGTCACGGACGCTTGGGACAAACCGCTGAGCGGAGCGGAAATAATTGTTAAGAACGGTGACGCTGTGATCGACAGAGCCTTCACGAGCGACGGCGGTACGACGCCGGTTATACAGATACCCGCTGGTCAGTTTGTCGTACAAGGCACTTACAAGCGGGTCACCTCTTCGCGCGTTGAAAACATAGACGCTAGCGGCATACGCAAGCTCAAGCTGGATGTGCTCTTCGAGATCCCGCTGTTCGGCGGAATCCCTGTTACGACGCTTGAGACGGCGTTCGCCGGTGCAACTCTTGGCGGTGGCACACTTGCGGCAGCTATGATCAGGAAGAGCCGCGCTTCGCACGTTGAAGAAGTTGTGCTGGAAGAATAAAAAAATAAACAATCAACAATTATTTCATAATTACTTTTATTTTTCCCCGCTACCTTCTCCAAGGTATCACTCCATCTTCTAGAGCTGCGAAGTAGTTTTTTAAGGGCGAAAGCTCGCTGTGCGCAGATGGCTGGGTCAACGGTTTGGGAGAAGGAGATACCCTTTGTGGATTTGAGTGACGAGGCTGCGAGGAGACGCTTCGAAGAGTTCTTGGTAAGCGTAATGCGCGAGACCTACGGCAAGTATCTAGGGGGTACACTCAATGTCAACTACATGGGTCTTCCCGGTCTGCTGTTCTACATCGATGACGATGCGGGACCCCTGCTCGAGGTTTTGGTCGCTTACTCATTCTCCAGTGTCAGATATAGGGTGCAACTTCTCCGCCCCTTCGCCAGCTCTTCTGTTGTGGAGCGGGTTGTTGGATTCCTGGAAGGTGCTTTGAGGTTTTTTGCCGAAACCGGAGGTGTCGGTGTTGCTTACTTTGTCTTCGTCCCTGGGAGGCAAATAGTCCCTCCTCGCACGGAATCGAGAACAAGGCGTGCCCTCCAGACCCTCCTGCTAAGCAACCTCGTCTTCCTATTCGCGATATCCATGATTATTTCCTACCTGGTTTACGCGGCGTTTCGAGAGTACGCCCCTTTCGCGCTGGTCCTCTCGCAAATACCTCTAATACTGATCTCTTACAAGCTGGTGCCCTCGTTAATGGGGGATTGGCGGATTGATGGGGGCCATCGCTATGTGTACTTGGTAGGTCTTCGCATGCCGCTGGAGAAGTACCAAGAGGTTTTGAATAAGGTCATTATGCCGAGGCGCTATGAGATTAAAAGAAGGCTTTACGCGGCAAGCTTGGAGAGGGGGGAGGAGCCTAGCGAGGAGCTTCTCAGAGCGATGATGTCCGAGTACGGTCTCCAGCCTGAAGATTACGAGGCAGAGATCAGGAGGGTGGACCTTTACGGTATTGTGGAGCGGGTAGCTGCCCGCTTTAAAACTAAAAGGCTCCCATCCGTGTACCTCTCAAACGTTGTAGTGCCGAATGCCGCCGCTTCTGGTCTGGGATGGCGCCTCTCATCCGTCGTTGTGACCACAGGTCTGCTTTCCAGGCTAGATGAGGAGGAAATCGAAGCAGTGCTCGGTCACGAGTTCAGCCATCTGATGCGCCACGACGTGGTTAGCTTCTTCCTGCTAAGCAGCGTGGAATATTTAAGTCGCGTCTACGTTATCACGAGGTTCTGGCCGTTCTTCGCAACGCCGCTCGGCTTCCTATACCTTTGGTTCTCTCTTACGGCGTTCTTCGTAGTAGCCAAGTTTGTGGAGGCTCGCGCAGATATAGATTCGGCTGTGGTCTTAGGCGCACCTGAGAAGCTGGCTTCCGCCCTACGCAAGATCGGTTTCAGGCACTTCTACCTAGAGAGCAGGGGAGGGGGAAGGCTGGCTGCTTGGCTCAGATGGGATCCCCATCCCCCTTTAACGTTCAGGTACGAGAAGCTTCTAGAACTTTCTTCTAAAAAAGTTGTTAAAGGACCTTGGAGAGAGGCAATCGCAAGCTGTTTGAATGATCTTGCCAAATCCTTTAGAGCGGTCTTTTAACTCGGAACTCGCCTGTACCTTACGGACAGCCTTTTACGCACCTGCATCAACTGCGGACCATTTCACCAACGCGAGAGTGGAAGTGATTCTGCGAGCCCAAACGACGAACGTAAAGCGAACTTTCACGGCTGAATCGAATGCTCGATTACTGTGTTGCCACAAACTCGAAGTGCGTCGTTGAGTATTACGCTCAGCATGCTTCTATGGAATACCGAGGTACTACATCGTAGACTGCCAGCCCCCTCATATACTCTGGCACCCCTATCCTAAGGGGTACGGCATGTCGTCAATCCGCTTGAGAAACGCTCTAAGTATTCTGGAGGAATTGCTCCATCGGGAAGACTTAAGCGACGATGTAAAGGGTGCACTGCAGCAGGTGAGGAGAGAGATAGCAGAAGCGCAGGACGAGATGCTATGGGCGCGAGGCAGAGCCAAAGAGGCGTTCCACGTGCTCGAGGAGCTGCTTGAACTCTTAGGCGCGGAGGCTCGCGCACGGAAAGTCTACTTAACTAGGGATATTCAAGCAAGGCAAATGGAGGTTAGTCCTCACGTGGAAGCTGTAGTGAGAGAGGATGGAAGAGTCAAAATCGAGAAAGTAGCGGTAGTACAGCGCCAGAAATAGCGCGCGAAATCTCGCGGTTGGCGTATATGGCATGCCGCCTTGTGCGAGGCGGAAACATTTATTAGTATTACCTGTAGCCAGCTCTAGGCGAGAAGTGAGCGGGGGCCCAAGCTCTGAGGATGAGCGTGATGAGCTCGCACTTCGAGCGCTTGGACAAAATAGGGGGAAGAGCTTTAAGCTCGTATATATACACTCTCATCGCGTTGGCTGTAACCTCCAGCATAGCTGCAGCGTCCCTCGCCTATAGCTTTTATGCACTCGGAGGCGGAAGCCAAAACGGTCTCGACATCACGCTGCTTCAGGTGTTCGCCGCATTATTCGCATCTCTAGCCGCGTCCGCTTCGGTAGCAATTGCAACTCTCTACGCCGCTAAACGCTTACTAGCAGCGTACATCACATTAGTGCTCCACGAGATAAGCGGCAAACCTCCTGAGACAGCGGCAGAGCTAATCCCTGCCACCAGAGCCCAAGAGACTGTGATTGCACCGCAGCCTTTCAAACCCGAATCAACGGTGCAGCCGGCGCCAGCAGTGATGAGCACCCCGAGGACTATGACAGAGAAAAAGAAGTGCCCTTACTGCGGACGACCTCTTCCTTTCGGCGATGTGCATGTTGTGTGCCCCTACTGCGGTCGGAGGTTGAAGTAAAATTAATTAATCTCCTTGAGTAAAAACGCTCAGCCGGGATGACGAACCCGAACTTGCCCAAACCGAAAGATGAGAGAATCGCGGCGGTGTGACCGGCTAGCCTCTTTTCCAATGCTACGCGACCGAGAGGCTGTTCATCGTAGCAAAAAGCACCAGCGAAATGTTCCTAGCTACTGACACCCAGAACGTCCGTATAGGCATTACCGGCACTTTAAACAAGCCAAAGCGCGTGTACTACAGCGTTACCCGTAGATTAGGATTGGAAGAAAAAACACAACCAATTCAGGTGACGTTTGGAGTTCATCGCCCGCAAATACCGCGACCATCCGAAAGCCGCGTTAAAGTTGCTAGCTCCAGTATCTTGGACACGTCTCGGAGAAATAAAAGGGGACAATCTACAGCTGAACCAATAGTACGTGATAGCCAACGTTCTGTCTTAGCCGCGCAGGCGTAGTGCATTATTGTTGAATGGCGAAGAGCTTACTGATACTCTTCTCGTACGGAGGATATACTATCCCCTTCTCAGTTATTATCCCGTTGACGAGCTTTGGCGGCGTGACATCGAACGCATAGTAAAGCGCATCGACCCCTTCTGGAGCGATTCTCACTCCGTATATTTTTGTCACTTCTGAGCCGGGTCTGACCTCTATCGGTATTTCCTCACCACTTTCTATCGTCAGATCGAAGGTGCTGGTTGGGGCAGCCACGTAGAAAGGTACTCCGTGCTCTTTAGCCATTAGAGCCAATGGGTATGTCCCAACTTTGTTCGCTACGTATCCTTTTCTTGTTATGCGGTCTGCACCGGTTATCACTAGGTCAACTCGCTCCTTCTGCATTACAACGCCTATCGCGTTATCGGTGATGATCTTCACCGGTATCCCAGCTTGGTGCAACTCCCAAGCCGTGAGCCGAGCGCCCTGGAGGTAGGGGCGCGTCTCGAGCGCTATAACCTTGAAACGCTTTCCCCTTTCGAAAGCCGCGTAGAGAGGCGCGGTCGCCGTACCGTAGTAGCTGGTCGCCAACGAGCCCGCGTTGCAAATTGTCATCACGGTATCGCCGTCGTCTATAAGGCTCTCGCCGTACTCCCCAATCTTCCTGTTGGCTTCCTCGTCGATCCGCTGCAACTCCAGCGCTGCCTCAACAACCTTGTTCCTGAGCTCCTCCATACTGCCTGCACCCTTAGCCCTCTCCATGATGCGAGTGATCGCCCAGAACAGGTTGACAGCGGTTGGTCTAGTTCTTCTGAGCTCGTCAGCGCACAGCTCGAGCTCTCTCAATGCTTCTTCCACTGTGTTGGCGCGCGTGTGGTACGCAGCGAGTGCCAGTGCGAATGCTGCTGCAACACCTATCGCAGGCGCGCCTCGAATCTCCATTTTCCTAATGGATTCAGCAACTCTGCGCCAATCGCTAGTTTCTATGAACTCTAGTGCGTGTGGAAGCTTAAGCTGGTTAACGAGCTTAACGCGTCCTTCAACAAACTCTATCGTCCTCGGTAGGTTGAGTGGCACGCTAGCGTAGCAGCTCCTTGGTATTTCACTTTTGCTTCATGTGTTCGCGAGAGGTTAACAGCGCTTGGAGCGCCGCTCTAGCGACTAGGTTTGCCACTCTGACCGGCTCAGGCACCCCTCCGTGCGTGGTGAAGGCGTTGAGCACAGCTTCCGCCTCGTGCTTGCCCATACCGTAGTATCTAACGAAAACTTTAGCCCCAGTTTTAAGCCATATAGGCTCGCGCGAGCCGAGCCTCCTATACAGATCCAATCTCTTCTCGTCGTCTCCAAAGTACTTTTTGATAAAGTTCTCGATGCCGAGGGACTCCTCGTACGTCACGTTCAGCAGCGGCACGCCTGTCTCCGCGTAAACGCGCTCCAAATCGATCACGTTATACCATGAGATGATAGCACCTCCCAATATGAGACAGTTGATGTCGCGCCTATCGAGTACTTTGAAAATCTCTAGTACGGCTTCTGTCGCGTCGAGTCCCCCAACAGTGGCTGTAGCGATAGCTACACCGTCTACGATAAGGTCCCTTCGCATCACGACGCCTGCGAGCACGGACTTGGGGTAGCTGCGCACGAAGCTCTCCGCGATCCCCAGCGCCCGGAACCCTTTCTTGAAAGGATTCATCCAGGTCAACGCCTGTTCTACAGCTCGAAGTCTTTGGAGAAGCTGGTTAGGAGCTCAGCTCGCTCGCCCGCAACCAAAGCCATGTCCTCGATTCTTATTCCACCCCAACGGTGCAAGTAAACGCCTGGCTCCACCGTTACTACATCACCCTCAACGAGTTTTACCTGAGATTCCGCGTTAAGTAGCGGATCTTCGTGAATATCTATGCCCACACCGTGCCCTAGGCCGTGGTTGAAGTACTTTGAGAACCCTTCTTTCTTAAGGACTTCGTAAGCGCGTAGGTGGACCTCGCGAGCTTCAACACCGACTTTCAGCAATGCCAGAGCCTCCTCTTGAGCCTTCAAAACCGCCTCGAACGCGCTCTTCTTTCTCTCGTCTGCCCTTCCATACACCACTGTCCTCGTCAGGTCGCTGCAGTAGCCCTCTACACGCGCTCCCAAGTCGATCTTAACTAAATCGCCCTCCCTAAGCTCGCGGAGACCGGGTTTAGCGTGAGGATGTGCAGCGTGATCGCCGAAAGCCACTATCGGGGGGAATGCTAGCTCGGCCCCGTTTCGCAAAATTACCGAAAAAACCTCACCTGCGAGGTCAGCCTCCGTAACCCCCCTTTCTAAACTGTCGAGCGCCTTACCAAGTGCTCTTTCGGCTACCGACACGGCTCGACGCATAGCTGCGAGCTCCGACGGTTCCTTTACCCGTCTGGCAAGCTTGAAATCCCCCGTTACGTCTACCAAGCTGCTTCCCAGTTTTTCCTCTAACTTTCGAAGAGCTTCGGGAGAGAACCCAGCAGCACCGAGTTTACTTCTGGGCATCTCTTTAACGAGTTTGGAAATAGCTTCGTAAAAATCGCCCTTAATAACGTTTTCATACTCACTTGTGTCTTCGCTCTTTGTGTAGACAAAGTGCTCGCCCAAACGCGATTCATCGAGGGTTCGCGTGTACTCAAGCCTAGAGGACAGTGTTTTTACCGATCCATCTAAAAAGAGTATCGCGGTAGACGGTGCATCGCTTCCTATAAGGTAGAAAATGTTGGATGGTACGGTTACTATCAGCGCGGCTAGGTCTTTCTTAACCAAAACTTCTTGGATAACCCTCTGTACGTGCCTAGCGAAGTCGACCACGGAAGGCTGTACCGAGTCCACGTATTTACTTCTTTCGCGCGCGGGGAATGTGAGTGTGCAAGCTACGGCGAGAGCAAGGCTGCGAGTTCGATTAAGCCGGGTTCATTCAACTCGAAGCAGACTCCGCAGTAGTTGCACTCTTCAACGAAACCTTCCCCCTTAATGAGTCCATAGGGGCAGAATTTCGCTCCCTTACGCGAGTAAACTTTCAGCTTCCTGCTAATGGGGTTCCAAGCTAAAGGTACTGTGGAAACGCGCTCGACCCTCTCCCCTCCCTTCCACTGCAACCAATGCAAGATATAGGTTGCATCGTAGAGCTTCAAAGGAGCTAACTCAAGAAGCTCTTCCCTACCGCTTTGGACAACGTAAGCCACGCTAATGTCAAGCTCGGCTAAGCTTTCCGCGATTCCGATAAGCAACGGAGCAGAAAGATACGAAGGGATTGTGAGCCGAAAGAAGTGTCTCCCCACTTTGTAGACTGCATTGGGCGTAAGCACTATCGCTGCTGCTCCCGAGTCGTCTGCAAGGCGCTCCAAGTTAACGAGATTTGCGCTCGCTGTCCCGAGCTTTAGTATGAGCCGGCTCTTCAAAGTGGTTGAAAGCTCCTTCGCCAGCTCGATCGCATAGGCTACCCCCTTGCCGGAAAGCAGGCAAGTCAAGTTCAAGTCGAGCTCTAGCGCCTCGGGTTCTCGGCCAGCATCTTCCAGAAGTCGCTGTGCTTCAGCGAAGCTGGCGACGGCAATCGAGAAGACTATTTTAGAGTCGCCGTATTTTTGCTCAAGAAGAGCCTTAACTTCCCCAACGTTCGCGCTAAGAGGACGAGTAAGCAAGGTCACTCCTTCGGGTCCCCCCGACACGAGCTTGAAGCGCGTGTAGGCGTACTCATTACTTTCCAGTGGATCTCTCGCAGCTACCGTGGGGGTGAAAAGCAGGGAAGCCCCTTTAGCGGCCGCTTCCCTGAACAGCAGTTGTGATGACACCTCTACTTCGCTGCTTAACCCCCAATTGCTCTTTAGCTGGAAACCAGCGAAATACGGCACAAGCTGAGGAGACGAGCGCCCTCTCAAATAAATAGCGATGCAGCATCCGCTAGCGAGAGGAAAACGCCGCTTTAAAAGCACTTAAGTGTGTATGGTTAGGCTAACATCCGCTTGAATTCCTCGGCTATGCGTTTGTAACGTTCTAAATCCTCCTTCGTCACCGAGGGCTTGACGACTTCTATGGCTTTGAGGAAGTGCCTCATTTCAACCTTGGTGGGCTTCCCCGCTTCCCTTAGCGCCAATATTGCAGCCTCTCTGCATAAAGCGGCCAAGTCCGCGCCCGTGTAGCCTTCTGTTGTTTCGGCGATGCGTTCGAGGTCGGCGTCCTCCGCTAGGGGCATGCGCCTCGTGTGCACCTTCAGGATCTCGAGCCTTGCAGCCTTATCGGGCGGCGGTACGTACACGAG